>FTCB01000886.1_pt1 | contig 11708 bp, 11 predicted proteins | sample 1639431 | NCBI WGS metagenome assembly FTCB01 (sample SAMEA3914864, study PRJEB12502) | metagenome | biome: forest; material: soil | place: USA | collected 2012-03-12 | depth 0.3 m
CCCGCCCCCGAGCAGGTCGTCGAAGACACCAATACCGCCCCCCAACCTCCCCCTCCGCCCTCTCAGGTCAGCACCCCCAGCAATCTGCCCTATGGCACTCCCGTCCCCGGCAAGCCCGGCTACGTCGTCAGCCCACACGCCCCCACCCAGGGCTATGTCGATGTGCGCGGCTTTCCGCCCGGCACCGAGGTAAAGTGCCCCTACACCAGCAAGGTGTTCCTCGTTCCCTGAGGACACCCGCGCCCCGGGCGCGGCTCGCGCGCCCTCCCCTTTCCAAATTTTGCATTGCATGTTGGGGGGGATTCGTGCGTTTTTAAGGGTACGCATCCTATGAAATCCTCGCCTTGGATTGTATCCGCCACCGCTCTCATGCTCGCGCTCGCCGCTTGCCAGACCACGAAGCCTACCAAGCCCAACGCGAATCATAATCGTTTCGGCGCAAACCCCACCGACGGCAGCACCCAATTTGGTCCTTCTCCCACGCCTGCGCCCTCGGCCACGCCCATGCCCGAGCCCAGCCCCGAGCAATCGGTCACCGGCGGCATCGGACCCGCTCCGACCCCGGCCACGCAGGTTGCCACGCCCGGTCGCGACATCCCTTACGGCACGCCCGTTCCCGGCAAGCCCGGCTTTGTCACCAGCCCTCACGCCCCTTACGCCGGCTACGTCGACGTCCGCGGCTTCCCTCCTGGTACGGAGGTGAAGTGCCCGTACACGAGCAAAATTTTCCTCGTCCCCTGAGCACGGTCGCCATTTTTGGCCCCGGGCTTATTGGCGGTTCCATCGCGCTCGCTCTGCAAAAACGTCGGCCCGACTGGTCGCTTCGTCTTTGGGCGCGATCGGAGGCTTCCGCCGCCCGCACCCGCGGCCAGTTTCCCCAAGTCTCCACCGATGCCGCCGCCACGGCGCGGGATGCTGATCTCTGCGTACTCTGCACCCCCCTCGGCGCCATGCCCGAGCTGGCCCGGCAAATCGCTCCTCATCTTTGTGAAGGCGCTTCTGTCACCGACGCCGGCAGTGTAAAGGGCCCGGTCGTGACCCAACTTGAGGCCATCCTCGGCCCTCGCTTTATCGGCGCGCATCCCATGGCCGGCTCCGAAAAGGCCGGTCTCGAAGCCGCCCGCGCGGATCTCTACGAGAAGGCCGTCTGCATTCTCACCCCGACACCGCAATCCGACGCCTCGGCCCTGAACCACGTCCACGCCTTTTGGGAAACGCTCGGCTGCCGCACGCTCACCCTCAGTCCCGCCGATCACGATGACGCGGTGGGCCGGGTTAGCCATCTGCCGCATGCGGTGGCTGCGGCTTTGGTCAACGCCATTACCCGCCATTCCAAGGCTCCACTCGCCCTCGCCGGCGGAGGCTACCGGGATTCCACCCGCATCGCCGCCAGCCAGCCCGCCATGTGGAGTGAAATCCTTCTTTCCAACAAAGCCGCTCTTCTGGCTGGATTACAGGATCTCTCCGATTCGCTCGACGATTTGAAAACCATGATTTTATCCGAAGACTCTGCGGCCCTCGAGGCCTTCCTCCGCCGCGCCAAGGAAACCCGCGACGCCCAGCCATGAGGAAAAAAGCCGCCGCGTCCAGCATTCCCACTTTCCGCGTCAAGCGGGCTCCCGTCATGGAGACGGAACTCACCGTCCCCGGCGACAAGAGCATCTCGCACCGCTCGATCATGCTCGCGGCCCTCTCCAACGGCGTCTGCAAGATCACCAACTTCCTCGAAGGCGAGGATTGCCTCAGCACGGCCAAGGCCTTTCGCCAGCTCGGCGTAACCATTGAACAGCCTGAGCCCGGCACCATGATTGTCCATGGCTCCAAGGGTATTTTCACCGCGCCTGAGGAACCTATCGACTGCGGCAACTCCGGCACCACCATGCGCCTCATGTGCGGTGTGCTGGCCGGCCAGCCCTTCACCAGCCGTCTCTTCGGCGATCCCTCGCTTTCCAAGCGGCCCATGCGCCGCGTGATGGAGCCCCTCGCTGAGATGGGCGCAAAAATCACCGCCGAAGGCGAAGGCGGCACCCCGCCGCTCGTCATCGAGGGCGGGCCGCTCAAGGCCATCACCTACAAGACGCCGGTCGCCAGCGCCCAGGTCAAAAGCGCCATTCTGCTGGCCGGCCTCTATGCCCAGGGCGTCACCACCGTCATCGAGCCCTCCCCCAGCCGCGATCACACCGAGCGCATGCTCGAGTTCTTCCTGGTCAATCTCCGCCGCGAGGAGACCCGTACCGGCGTCACCCGCAAGCCAGGCCCCTGCAAGGTCTCCCTGCTTGGCCAGCAACCCCTGGAGTCCCGCGATTTTGCGGTACCCGGTGACATTTCCAGCGCCGCCTTTTGGCTCGTCGCAGCCGCCGCCCAGCCCGGTTCGCGCCTTTTGATCAAAAACGTGGGCCTCAATCCCACCCGCACGGGCATCCTGGATGTCCTCATCCGCATGGGCGCTCGCGTCCGCGAGGTCATCGACGTCGATCGCGGTGAGCCCACCGGTGTCATCGACATCAAGGGCAGCACGCTCCACGGCACCATCATCGAGGGCGCGGAAATTCCAAATGTCATCGATGAGATTCCCATTCTCGCTGTGGCCGCCGCCCTCGCCGAGGGCGAAACCATCATTCGCGATGCCAAGGAACTCCGCGTGAAGGAAACCGACCGCATCGCCGCCATCGCCACCAATCTCCGCGCCATGGGTGTCGAAGTCATCGAGCAGGACGACGGCATGCGCATCATGGGCACCAAGAAGCTCAAGGGCGCGAAGGTCACTTCCTTTGGCGACCACCGCATCGCCATGGCCTTTGCCATCGCCGGCCTCTTCGCCTCGGGTGAGACCATCATCGAGGATACTGCCTGCGTGCAGACCTCCTACCCCGGCTTCGAGGCCGCGCTAAAGCACATCCAGAAAGGCAACAGCATCCTTCAGCGCCACACTCACGTAATTTCCTCGCTTGGACCCCGCCGCGGACGCAAAGCTGCCAAGAAATGAAAACAGTCATCGCCATCGACGGACCCGCCGCCTCGGGCAAGAGCAGTGTCGCCCATGAGCTCGCCCTCCGCCTCGGCTTTGGCTACGTCAATTCCGGCGCCTTTTACCGCACCATCACCTGGTGGGTGATCCAGCAGGGTCTCGATCCTCTCGCCCCCGACACGGTGAGCGAGGCCCTCGTGAGTGCTAATTTTGTCTCCGGCTTTGAGGACTACCAAGCCTACTTCCATGTCAACCAGGGCGACGCCGATCCCCATCTCCGCGCCGACGGTGTGAACCAAAACGTCTCGCCCGTCTCCCGCATTCCCGCCATTCGTGACACCATCACCCGCCACCTCCGCGATCTCGCCGAGGATCGCGATATCGTCATGGAAGGCCGCGATATCGGCTCGGTTGTTTTCCCCGAGACCCCTTTCAAATTTTACATCGACGCTTCCCCTGAGGTGCGCAAGCAACGCCGCTCCGCCCAGGGCCAGACCGACGAGATCGCCGTGCGTGATCGCATCGACTCCTCCCGGCCTAATTCTCCTCTCATCATCGCGGAAGACGCCCTCGTCATCGACAGCACCCACCTCACCGTGGACGGCGTCGTGGGCGAAGTGATCGGACGGCTCAAGCTCAAGGGCCTGCCCGTGCGGTCGCGATGACGCTCGTCTACAACATCTTCTACAACCTCTCGAAGGTCCTCGCCCGGACCTTCTTCCGCTACTCGGTCGTCCATCCCGAACGCATGATCGAGTCGGGGCCGCTGATTCTCGCAGTCAACCATTCGAGCTTTCTGGACCCGCCGCTCGCTGGCATCTGCTCCCAGCGCGCGGTCTATTATCTCGGACGCAAGACCCTCATGGACTGGCCCGTTTTCGGCCGCCTCTTTCCTGACATGAACGTCATCCCCGTCGAACGCGACGGCAACGACATGTCCGCCCTCCGCGAGGTCATCAAAAAAATCAAAGGCGGCAATGGCGTCGTCCTCTTCCCCGAAGGCACGCGCTCGCCCGACGGCCAGCTCCAACCAGCCCGCGCGGGCATCGGCTTGGTCATCGCCAAAACCGGCGCGCCGGTTCTCCCCATGCGCATCTTTGGCGCCCACGAGGCCTTCCCCAAAAACAAAAAGCTTCCCCGCTTCACCAAGCTCACTGTCGTGCTCGGCGAGCCCATTCACTTCACCAAGGAGGAGCTGGAGCCCGCCTCGCGCGAGGTCTATCAAAAACTCAGCGACCGGGTGATGAAGGAAATTTCGGCGCTGAAGCTGGAAGGGTAGCTAGTCTACTGGTCGCAAGCCGAGGCCCATATCGGAGGAAAGCCCCAGCCTCCCCTGCACCATCGTAAACCCACACATCGGTGCCACCGGGATATCCTCTGGCGGATCGATGTCGAGCCAGTCCGCCAGCGGGGCCAATTGTGCCGCCGCAGTACGGCCTATCCCTGTTTCCACCATTACGCCGACCATCGGGCGGAAGCCCAATTCTCGTGCCCGCAACAGCCAGCGCCGTGCCAGCAAAAGTCCACCGGCTTTGAGCAGCTTCACATTCACGCCATCCGCGAGACCTTGCAACGCGACTAAATCCTCCTCGCTTTGAAGCGATTCGTCCGCCACCAGCGGCACAGCGTATTTCGCCCCCAGCGCGCTCCGCAATTCCCGCCAGGCCTCGATTTCGCGACCCACGGGCTGTTCGACAAATGCCAGATCACAATCCCTGACTCGCTTCAGCAACCGCGCAGCGTCCGGCACCGTCCACCCTGCGTTCACATCCACGCACAACCGCGCCTCTGGAAATTTCTTCCGCGCCAGGCGGATGAATTCCTCGTCCTTCTCCATATCCCCGCTGCCCAGCTTCAATTTCAGGAAAGGCGATTTCAAATCCTCGTCGAGAATAGCATCCAACTCTGCGGCATCCTTGCTGATCGGGATCGTCCGCGCCCCCTGCGGCACTTTGGCGGGATCCAGCTTCCAGACTTTCCACAGCGGCTCGCCACGCCCCTGCGCCCAAAGATCACATAGCGCTATCTCCACGGCGACCCGCGCCGCCACGGCTTTCTCGGGAGCCGGCGGCAGGCATCCCACCGTCTCAGCCAATCCCAGGCCCTCCGGCAATTCAGGCAGTTTCAAGGCCGCCATCCATTCCAAACAATCCCTCGCCGTCGAGGGATAGTAAGGGGGCAACGCCCCTTCTCCATGCCCGGTAAGGTCGCCTGACCCGACCCGCACCAAAATGGTATCGCGCGTATCGCTCGACCCGTAGGCAATCCGAAAGGGCCGCCTCAGCTGGATCGTAAATTTCTCCGCCTCAATTTTCATCGGCGCACAATTGGCAAATCGCGCTGGCCGTAATGGCGCCCATCTCCACAAAGGACTTGGTGATCACAAACTCCGGCACCTTGCTCCCGTCCGCGCTCCGCTCCGAAGCATGCCCGTTCAGGCCAAAGGGCCCCAGCCCATCCAGCGTGGGCAAAAATTGAGAAACATAGTTCCCATCGCTCAGCCCCCCGCGCGGTTCCACCAGCAGTTCGGCACCCAGATCGGCCGCCGCACTCTTCCAGATTTCGATCAGCTTGTCCGTGTCCGGATTCTGCGGCCAGGCTGGATTTTGGCTAAGTAATTCCACTTCCGTGCGGCAAGCAAATCCATCGCTCTCTGCCCGCACCACCGGCGGCTCATTCTGCAGCGCAAACATCGCCTCCACGGCACCCTGCAGCACATCTTTCTCAAAGGCCCGGATGTTCACCGAGCACTCCACTTCATGCGGTACCCGATTCGACGGCCCGCCTCCCTCGATCGATCCCACATTCGCAGTGAGATCCCGCGCGTAATCGGTGAGCGCCGCTATACGTTTCACACTTTCTGCCATTTCCACAATGGCATTAGCGCCTTCGTGATGCCGGCTGCCCGCATGCGCTCCGCGCCCGGATACCTTCATCTTGAAATTTGCCGACCCTTTGCGGCATCGCACCAGCGTGAGCCCCTTGCCCATGCCGCCGCAGGCCTCGAAGACCAGCGCGGCCTTGCACTCGGCGGGAATCCGCGCCCGGCAGGCTTCGGGAAAATCCTTGGGCAATTCCTCCTCCGCCGCATTCGCCGCGATCAGCCAGTTTGTCCGCTCAAAAACCTCCGGCGCGCTCTCTCGCAGCGCCATCAGCACAAGCCAGATCATGGCCGTGCCTCCCTTGTTGTCATTCACGCCTGGGCCGTAGATGCGATCGCCCTCCACACTCCAGCGGAAGTCATTGGCGATCTCCTCGGCCTCGGGATACACCGTGTCCAGATGGGTCACCAACAGTAGACCGCTCCGGCCCGTACCGGTTCTCGATAAAAAAAGATGATCCCAAAATTGAGGATCGGCCGCCGCGACGTGCTCCGCGACAAAACCCAGCGGAGCAAACTGCTCCGCCACCACGCGGGCATTGGCCCGCACCCCGTCTACATTTCCCGTGAAGCTGTTGATCTCCACCAGCCTCCGCAGAAACTCCAGCGCCTCCGGCAGCAGCCTTTCGACTGCGGACCGGTATGACGGTTTCGCTGGATCTGACCTTCCGCCGTGCAAACGACGGGGCCCGTTTAGGCCTTCGCCTTGGCGGGGGTCAGAGCGCGATTGAAAACGCCCTTCTTGCGGTCCGCGCTGTTCTTGTGGATCACTCCGCGCTTGGCCGCTTTGTCGAGGGCCGATGCGACCTTCACGTACTCGACCTTCGCTTCGTCCAGCTTGCCGGCTGCGAGCGCGGCCTGGAGCTTCTTTTGCCCGGATTTCAAGCCGCTGATCACGCTTGCATTGCGGGCGTGGCGCTTGTCGCTCTGGCGAGCGCGTTTTGCTACTGATTTGATATTAGCCATATTATGTCGTTTGAGAAAATTGGTGCCAGAGGGGAGAATCGAACTCCCGACCAAGGGCTTATGAGTCCCCTGCTCTACCGCTGAGCTACCCTGGCAAGTAGTTTTGGTTCAGTGACTTCCATGCCGTAATAGCACTGCCGGTTGGGTCTCCGGCCATCACCCCCTCATTCGCATGAGGGCGTATATGTTGCACTGTTCAAGATCGGGAGCAAGCAGATTAACTCACCCCACTGAGACCGGCGCCACCGTCTCCCGCTCCGCCCGCACCGGCTCGGCTTTCGGAATCTCTCCGGCGTTGTGATGCCCCACCACGGTTCCGTCATCCAGCGGATTGTTCCGGTTCTGCTCCAAACGGCGAAAGAGCAGAATCAAATCCCGGATGCCACCCAGCGAAAACCACACGACTGTGACCGTGGCTATGCCGAGGCTCACCACGATATTCACCACGTTGTAATTCCACCACCAGCGGTCGGGCCACACTGAGAGGAGGTTCCACGCCGTGATCACGAGAAACACGGCGAAAAGGAGAATATTCCAGCCAAAGACAGCTCCCGAGAGCACCTTATCGCCCCGCGTAAAGGCCGGATCGTACCCGAGCAGAATGCCCAGCCATTTGCGCTTCGGCGGCGCCTCGCCGACCGGCCGCTTGGCGCGATGCAGCAGAGTATCCAGGTCGAAGGCCTCGCTGGTCGTAAGCAGGGAGATCACCACGTAGCTCGTCAGGCTCGCCGCCATGGCGATAAAGAGCATCACCTGACCATTGATGGGAAAATTCGGCCACCACTGCCCGATCAGCACGCCTCCCACTCCGAGCACCGCGCCGATGCTCATGGCGCTCCACGCCGCCCCGGTCGTCCCTCGGTTCCAATAAAGTCCCCCGATGATCGCCGCGCCCGCTCCTCCAAGATAGATCGCCCCCGTCACGGAGAAGAACATCAGAATATAGCTGGTCTGCTGAAAAATCAGGCTGAAGCAAAAACCCCAGATCGCCACACCCGCGATGCCCCAGCGCAGCAGGCGGATATGCGCCTTGGGCGACAGCGGTTCGCGCCGAAAGGGCATGATCACGTCCTGCACGAAGATACTGCCCCAGGAATGGAGGTACGATTTGTCCACGTTCACCATCAGCAGCAACATCAGGCTGGCAAAGGCTCCCTTGATCCCGATCGGGAGCAGATAGGCCAACGCAAGCGGCACGCGCATCTGGGTCTGGATCTGCGGATTGGCAATGTGCGCGATTTGCTCGTTCACGATCTTCGCCCCGGCGGCAAAGGCCGGATGATGCAAAAACGTATACGCGCAGAGCGAGAGCAGCGTGAGCATCAGCAGCATGGCAAAGCCACGCCACGTCGCCAGCACACGGCCCATCTTCGCCTCATGCGGACTTACGGCCGAGCAATTGAATCCCTGATTTCCCTGCCAAGCCATCTGGGTGTAGACGAGGGCGAAGAGCCCGATCAACGCGAACCAGATATTGAAGTCCTTCACCTGCGAAGTCTGGAAGGGATTGATCAGCGATTGCTGCGCCGGCACATCCGTTACCGCCACAAACATCTGCTCGAACGAAAACTGGCTAAGCATCGCAACGGCCACGGCCAGCATCATCAACCCGCCCAGTGTGCCCGCCAGGCAATCCGTGATCAGGATCTGCAATTGCCCGCCCACCAGCACGAAGAACAGCGCCACTCCGAGAAACAGTACCATCAGCAGGGCAAAGGTCGGCACCGGAAAACCAGCCAGGAGGATTTTCTCCGGCAGATCCAAATAATAGACAAAGAAGCGCGCGCTCACTCCCGGAAAAATGCCGTAGTTGATCACGCCCGAGATGAAGGCCAGCAGGCCCGCGAACACGCGGAAGTTACGGCTGTAGCGCAGCTCAAAAAACTGGGCCAGCGTCAGCGCCCGTGTCTCGCGAAAACGGTAGATCACAAAACCAGAGAGCGTGAGAAACATACCCACCGGGATCGCGATATTCCCCCACCAGAGGATCGCCGTCCCCGCCTGGTAGTATTGCTCGAACATCGCTATCACCGTGATCAACCCCACCCCGGCCGCCCCCTCGGCCACACAAACCAGATAGCGTCCCGCCGCGCGCCCGGCCGCGAGAAAGTCTGCGACACCTCTCACATACCGCCGGGTGACGATGCTCGCCAGGATGATGAATATCCATGGCAAAACCACGATCGCCCAGTCGATGGCCTTCATCGTGCGAGCAACATCATTTCGTCATTTCGACCTGCTCAACCCACATCAGGTTGGGCCGCGCCGAGCTGCCACCTTCGCTCTGCTGCGCGATGCGAATGCGCTGCGCATCGGTCGGCTGAAAGGAAGCGAGAATCGTTTTGGACGTATTCGAATTGGTCGACCACACCGTCTTCCACTCGGCCGCATCCTTCGCAGCGGACAGCACCTGCACGGAAAAATTCCGAGAGGGAAAAGCCTCGCCGTTATCGGTCGCCCACACCACCTTCAAGCTGGAAACCGGCTGAGGTTTGGGCAATTGAAACTCCAGCCAATGCTCGTCCAGTTTCTCCGCCGAGGCCCATGCGCGATTGCGCCAACTCAGCGACGCCTTGTCCTTTTGCCCATCCACCACCGGCGCCACTTCATAGTCGGCGTAGATCGAACTCGGCACGATACGCGTCCCCGCCGGAAATCCGTTCACCGGATCCTTCGTCACATAGGTCATGCTTTCCGGCGTGAGGAAGTTCTTCGTCCAGGCTTCGCTTTTCGTCCCGGTGAAGTGATGCGGATAGATCTGGTCCAGGTAGATATTGGACACTTCAGGAATCATCCCAAAGGAAACCGCCCGGTCGAAGGAATCCTGGATCACCGCATCATCCGGCCCGCCCGCATAGTCCAGCGCGAGCACGACCAGGCTGCTCTTCTCCTGCGCGGGCTTGATGAATTTCTCGTAGATTTCCCGGCCCTCGTCCAGGGCCGACGGGCGCATGCGCACATAGCTCTTGGTCGAAAAATCGTAGGTCGAGGTGAAGCTCTCATACATCATCCCATCCACCGTGCCCGCGAGGTCCGGCAGGAGGTTCCAGCCGCGATTGATCACAATGATCGCGTCGGGATATTCCTTCCGCAGCCGCTCGATTAGCGCGACCATCGGCTTGCGGTTCTCCGTGTAGAGCGTGAAAGTCTCGACCGTATCGAGGAAAAAGCCATCCACGCCATACTCCTCGCGCAGCTTGCGCGCCTCGCTTAGGAAATAGTTGATCCACGCCTCGCTGCCCGCGTTGGTGAAATACGAATGCCAGGTCTCGTTCTTGTCGGGCCTGTCGTCGTGATTGCGGTCGTAATAGGCCGAGTCGTAGCCGCCCGGCCCCTTTCCATCGCCTTTGCGCAGTTCGCCATCTTCACCCGCGCTGATGTAGCCGATGGTCAGCGCCCCATTTTTCTTCAGCGCATCGATGCTCTCAGGCGTCTGGTTTTTCGTTTCGATGATCACCGCATCCCGGCCCTTCATCGCCTCGGTGCCGCCCTTCCCGTAGTAGCAGGCGTAGCTGGTCACCTTCTTGAAAAGATTCCGCGCATCGGCCACCGGTGGCGAAACCGCCTTCATCGCCGCACGCGCCGGCACCACCACCTCGAGCGGCCCACCCTCGCGGGGCAGCAGGTCGAGGTTCTCCGCGAAATTCTCCGTCATTGTCTCATACAGTGCCGCCACTTTCTGCCCGGTCTTCAGCCCGAGTTCACTCAGAGGAATCTCAATCGTCACTTCATTCCCATTTACCACCCGGGTGATGTGCGTATCCGTCCGATCCCAATGCCAGCCTCGCTGATCATCCTTGCCCGACCATGTGTAGAGCGTCTCCCCCTCCACCAGGAAATCCATTCCCATCCGATTCTCTGTATCCTGGCTGGGCCGGAATCCTGTCGCCGCCTTGCCGTCTGTATCGAGATAAACATGCGTCCAGACCGTCGGCGCATCCTCCGTGGAAAATCGGCAGACCAAACTTTTACCCGCGGCCGATAGCGAACCGGACACCAGGGACTGGCCCCGCGCCTCGTTCTTCGGCGTTTGCTCCAGCGAGCTTTTCAGGTCTTCAGCGCGGCAACTCAGCAAGGCGAGAGCCAGGCCTAGGGAGAACAAAAAGGTGCGTTTCATTAAGGGTTGTTCGTGCGGACGAAATAGGTGGGATTGTTGAAAAAATTCGTCGTGTCCAGTCGCTCCACATGCCCATCGAGAAAGAGCGCATTACCCTTGCCAAAATGCCGCGTCGGGTCCGCCTCATGCTCGGCTCGCTCATCGATGTAGCCCCAGCTATCTTCCTGCTGCGAGGCTGCCCCGCCCGCACCATCTGTCGCGATCAGCACCGTGGACGGCTTGCTATAGGTCACCACTTTCACGAAGTCTGGCGCGGTGCCGCTATCCCCATGTCCCGTCAGCTTGTAGTTCCAGCCATATGAGGTGGTGCGATCGACGGCATCGAAGGTGAAGGCCTTGTCGGAAGGACAGCGGAACACCTTTGTATTCGGGCCGACGTAGGGGGAAAGCGCCTGCCACCAATAGCCCTCCGCATACGTGTACCACGGCAGAAAATATTGATGGTCGGCGTTGTACATGTGGGCACCCTCGCCAATGGACCGCAGATTATTCGCACAGGAGGCCATTTGCGCCCGGCCCAGGTACTGCTTCGCCCCGGTAACCGTGAGCAATGCCATGATCGCCACGATGGATATGGCCACCAGCAACTCGATCAGCGTGAATGCCTGCGACCTTTTCATATCCGGTTTTGCTTAGGCTTCCCGGTGGCGAAGAAACCGGCGGCCTCCCGCCAGCATTCCCAGCCCTCCCAGGATCAGCAAATTTGTAGCCGGTTCCGGTACCGTCGTATAGGCGAAATACCCTCCCGTAGCTCCACCGTTTCCGCTGTCCGGATA
>FTCB01000882.1_pt1 | contig 11675 bp, 11 predicted proteins | sample 1639431 | NCBI WGS metagenome assembly FTCB01 (sample SAMEA3914864, study PRJEB12502) | metagenome | biome: forest; material: soil | place: USA | collected 2012-03-12 | depth 0.3 m
CTGAGTGACAGTGCGCGATCCTGGCGAATCCTGCTCAGGGAGACACGTTTCAGGCGCTGTTGCCAGCGCCTGGATGATGTTTCCTCTTTCGTTGATCACGAGTGGAGAATTGCATTGCCCCTGGAAGAGAGAAAGCGGATTTAGGGTAACATCTCGCGCAACGTCGGGCGCATCGCGAAGGCCACGCTGGCGCGTGCCAAGGATGGCTCCACTTGCGAAGCGGAGGCGCGGTCAGCCCGCAGATGCGCCGCTCGCACTCGCGGACACTTGCCAGGGCGGTTGGAGGTGCAACCCCTTCGGGGTAATGAGACAGCGTTTCCGGCAATTCTTAGCGATTGGCTCTGGGACAGGCTCCATTTAGTCTCCAATCCCAAGTAGAATGCTCACTTTCCAAACCCTCCCTCCCGGGACAGGCTCTCGCTAGTGAACCTTCGGCGCCAGGGGACGGATATATACAAGGACTGTTTGCAAACTCCATTTTGGCGAAGCCGGAGGTCTTTTGTCCATGGTCCCACATTCGCGTGTAGTCGCAGGATCATCGTACTGAGGAGGGGGGCCGCGGATGGGAGCGGTGAGTTTGCAAGTCGGGACGTTGCGGATTCGGCGCGCACACGAATTGAAATTCTGCTCCACGCGCATTCAAACCTGCAGACACTCCCGCCTGCGAAACGGAGTTTCGCTCCTCAGCGCGTGACGATTCGGAGATTCATCACGAGCGCAAGTGAATTTCGAGGTCTGAGGCGAAGCCGCATTCAATCATCGCTTCTCCGCGACCCGCCTGGCAGAAACTTCCAGCAAAAACAATTCGTAGCTGCCACCGCCGCCCGGGACTTTGTGCACGCCGGCGAGGATTTTCTCCCCATTTTTCATTCGCAGGTTCAGGGTGTCCGTCATGAAATGAAACTTGGGCTGTTGCACTGTGAGATGATCGCCGTTGGCCAATTCGCCGGCGTCGAATTTCACCCACTCCAGAAACCGCACATCCTGCGGCGCGGCTTCCACGTCGATCCAACGGCCGTCCTCTGAGACGCCGGCCGTGAGTTTCACCATCTGCCCAACCTTCTGAACGACAAAGGCCGTCGGTGTGATGCCCACGACCGGCCAGGCTTTCAGGGCCGCCGCGGCATCGGTTTCCGGCATCTTGTCGGGCAGGTTCGGCGGCACGAATTCAGTAGGATAGCGCAATTCTTCGACCGATTCCGAGACCAGGCTCTGGCTCTGCGCGCCACGCGGCGCGAAGGCGGCGACGAGCGTGGCTTCGCCACCGGCGACGAGTTGCTGTACGCGATCCCAGGCCGCGGCGGCTTTCGTGTCGTCGCGAAAATCGGCCACCAGCGAGAGCATGGTCTTTTGCGGCACGGTCACCATCTGGCATTCCGCGGAGACTGTCCAGGCGCCCGGCAGCGGTTGAGAGGCCGGAGCGGCGTCCTCGGCGGGAGCGGACAGAGCCGCCAGTAAAAACGATGGAACACAAAGGAGGAAACGTTGGCGCATGGGAACTTAGGGTTTGGGAATAAGGGTCGAAATAGGGAGGCCGCCACGGCGCGAGTGCGGTGAAAGACAAGACGCGCTGTGACCGGGTTTATTCAAATCTTGCATCTCTTCATGGCTCAGCGACGACTTCCGCTCGCAGGATAAATAACTCGAGCATCCCGGGCGCATCTGGGGCGACATTCGCGCCCAGCAACACGTGCCGACCACTTTTCACGGTGACCGATGTCGCCACTGTGGAGCGCGTGAAGTCCGGCTGCTCTACGGTGCTTTTCCAGCCACTTTTCTCGTATTCCGCCGTCACCAGCTTGTTCGCCTGTCGGAAATGGAGGCGCTCCAATTTAAGTCGGAGCGCCACTTGGCGGCCGTCAGGGCTGACCGTGGAATCTACTTCCAGGATCACGCCAGGATTCCGAGTTTCAAGGTAGGTCGGCACGGCGGCCATTTCCGTTCGTTCATCTGGCAATCGCGCCGTCGCGGCGGCCTCGGCTGTCTTCAAATCCAGATAGCCCGCCATATACTCGGTTGCGTACTGCATGGCCTCGTAGGAAACGCTCACGTCGTGCGCGCCGCTTTGCGTCTCGACCATCGGCCAGCCGATGAGCCGCGCCGCGCCGGCTTCCAACATGCGCTGGACTCGCTCGGCGGCGTCTTCCACTTTGCCTGGGTCCTGAAGATCGCGCAGGAGCGGGGCGGCGCCCTCCTGCGGGATGACCACCATCTGGACTTCGACGACCACGTGGGGAGCCGTGACGCGAGTCGTCCGGATGGAGTCATCCGCAAATCCGGACCATGCAGTCAGCCTTGCCAGGACCAGGACTGGGAGGAACAGGCGCTTCATGGCAAAGGAAGGTTTTCGTCGAGGTGTACGGCCGTGCATTTGACGAGGAAAACCACGATCGCCGGCGTTGGCCGGGGATCCGGGGCAAGGCCCAAAAGCGCGCGCTTTCCATGGCGCAAAGCCGCCGTCGCCGTAACTGTCGCCTCACGGGTTCGCGGAAAATTGAGGATCTCTTTCATCTCACCCATCCGTGGATCACTCGACAGGGTGTCGAATTTCGTGATTTCGCTCCAGCGCGCGCTCAGCGCGACATTCATCGTTGCTCCATCCGGAGCCACCTCGATCCTGGATGGCGCCAGCCACACACCGGCCTTCCACCATGCGACTAGGTCCGTGGGCGCCTCATACCAGGGAAAGAGCGGATCCCTCCATTTAGGAGTTGGTGGACTCGGAGGTGGCTCCCCGAAGTGTTGCGGTATTCCGCCATTTACCGCCCACGCCTTTTTCCCAGGGCAAGCGATCTCAGCGCCTGTCTGTGACTCGTACTTCCAAGGGCCTTCGGCTGGCGAGTTTGCGGCAATGGTCTGCACCATGATCGGCCAGCCGACGAGTTCAGCTTCCTCCTGCGCGACCAGCTGCTGGAGTTCGGCGCACGCCGGCTCGAAGGTCGCGCGCGAGCGCAACTTCGGCAGCAACCGGACCGCTCGCAGGGTGGGAACACTCACGACCTCGACATCCAGCGTGACGCGCCACAGCGGCGCCACCGGCTCCTGCCCTTGCGCTGCGAGGGTAAGGCCGAAAAGCGCCAGAAAAGGCAAAGCTAAAGTCAGCATCATAAAGAATTGCCGATGTTGCTTCGTGCCTTTGGGTGAACTTGTTTTCCGTCGCGTGATCCACGGAGAGATAAGCTCACACGAAGAAACGAAGACACGAAGCAGGCCCGCGGACTTTCCGATCGGACTTATCCGGAACGTTATTCCTTGTGATGTTATGTTTAATTGCTTTGACATCAACAAGAGACGCTTTCAGGTCATCGTTGTTCGCTCCGGTTGCCTGGCTCCACGTTGCGCGCCGGCGCGGCGCGCACTTCGAGTAAGAACAGCTCGAATCCTTTTTCCGGCGCGGGTAAGGCGTGCGCGCCGACGAGCAGCTTTTCGCCGTTGCGAAAGTCGGTCGTCAGGCTGGTCTGCATCTTTTCGAAAATCGGCGCCGTCACCGAGAGGCGTTTCCCGTTTGCGGCTTCCGCATAGTCGTACTTCTGCCAACGCTGGATATGCTCGTGGCTGGCCCGAAATTCAACCTGGAGCAGCCGGCCATCCGCTCTCGGCGCGACCGTCATCTCCAGGGTCTCTCCCGCCTGGGTCTGGTTGAAGTCGGCGGGCGGCGCGCCGAGCAGCGGCCAGGCATTCAGCGCGCCGATGGGATCCGTCGCCGGGAGTCGGTCGGGCGCATGAAGCGGGGCGTAGGAGAGAGGATAAGGTATGGAATCCGTGGATGAAGTAATGGCGTTTTGCCCGGCGCGGCCGGAGAGAATCAGATCCGCCGCCAGCGTGGCTTCGCCGGAGGCCAAGAGACGCTCCGTCTGTTGCCAGACCTCCTCGCCAAGGCCGGGCTCGCCATACCTCGCGAGCAGCGGCAGCGCCACGGCCCGGGACACCGTGATCATGCGGCATTCGGCCGAAAAGCGCCACGGCGTCTCTCCTGGCGCCGCCGGCTCCTGCGCCTGGGTCGCCGTGACACAGAGCGCCAGGCAAAGCACACTCCAAATGCCTCTATACATACCTTCTGTCATCGCCGGCAGCTGCTTCGCTCTGGAAACATTCATGGCGTCGGCTGGATCACCGCTCGCAGAATGAAGAGCTCCAGCGTATCGGCCGGCTCCGGCGGGGTATAAACGCCGAGCAGGAGATGCTGGCCGCTTTTCACCGTGAGCGCCGTCGTGGTTTTCATTCGATCGATCTCCGGTTGCTCTACCGAAGCTTTCTCACCAGTCTTTTCATGGGTCACCGTCACCTTGTTCATGCTCTTGAGCCGCGCGTGTTGCGGCATGAGGTTCATGAAGAGATGCTGGCCGTCGCTGCAGATGGTGGGCTCGACTTCCAGTGACACACCCAGGTTTTCCGTCATGAATTGCGTGGGAATGGCGAGAAATTCTTCCCCGCCCAGAGGAGAGGGATCTACCTTTGCCTTCCCGTCGGCCACACTAAAATTGACCGCGGAAGGCTCGTAATCGGTGGCGTAACGGAATTCATCGATGGATTCGATTGTGCCGCGATTTCCATTTTGGATGGTGACCATCGGCCAGCCGGCCAGCTTGGCCGTCCCCTCATCGAGCAGGCGCTGCGCTCGAGTGACTCCGTCTTCCACCTTGGCGGGATCCAATAGATCTCGGATGATCGGCAGCGCCGTCGCCCGCGGCAGCGTCACCATCTGCAACGCGACCAGGATATTGGGCGCATTGGGATCGGGTGGCTTGGGAGCGTCTTCAGCGCGGGCCAGCCCGAGGCCCAGAGCGAAGAAAAGGAGGAGGAGAACGTGTTTCATGTTTTGGGGGTTACGGCGCAAGACGAGTCGCGGTGCATTTCACGAGAAAGAGGAAGAGGGCCGGCTGTGCCCGGGGATCCGGGGCGCTGCCGAGCAGGGCTCGGACGCTGTTGTTAAGGCAAATTCGGGTCGAGAGATTTGCGTTGTTCAATCGCGGAAACTGTTCGGTCTCCAGGAGGCCATTCGTTCGCGGTGTGCTCGTGAAGCTCTGGATGCCAGATATTCCGCGCCACTTCACACTCATTTCCAGTACGATGCGCAATCCGTCTTCGGAAACTGTCGGGTCGACACCGAGCGTCGTCCCGATTTCTGCGGAAGTCTCTGCAATCGGCGTCGCACTCCAGGGATAGAGCGGATCCTTTGCATTGGGATCGTTTGGACCGGGCGGCGGATAGGCGCCAAACGACGGAATGCCCCGAGGAAACTCGTAATCCTCGAAATAGTGAGTTTCGGCGCCGGTGAAACTATGGACCAGAATCGGAACGCCACTCGAAAACTTCTGCGTCCCGCACGGCCAGCCGATCAGCTCCGCCTCATCGCGCGCGATCATTGCCTGAAGCTCCGAATAGGCCGCCGCAAAGGAGACCGGATCCTGCAGCTTCGGAACGAGCCGAAGCGCGCGCGGGGTCGGCACGCTAACTATCTGAACGTCCACCGCCACCCGCCAGACCGGCGCCTCCGCGAACGCCTGCGGCGCCAGTCCAGAGAATAACAAAAGCGCGTGCGCGACAACGGCCCGAATCACGCGGCGACCCTCCAAACGCGGCGCCAAAGTAAACGAGGTACTGCTACCTCGCGCGGGTGGTCCGTCTGCGGGGTGGAGGAGACGGTGCGGCAGCCGCGTAAGGCGCGCCCACACACTCTGCCCGAGGTTCTTTTGTATCTTCGAGTCCGAGGGGATCCCGATGCGTTTCCCTCCACTCCCCGCAGACGGACCACCCGCCGCGCGAGGAATACCTCGCCTACATTGCGCCGCGCTCCTTCACCGTTGCGCGGAGAGCGGGCTGTGCTGGGCTTCTGCCGAAACTGCATTTTATCGCAATGGCGCGCTTTTGGTCGGCCCGATTCCAAGGGGCGATTTTGAACCAAACACTGATTTCGAATAACATACTCCGCCATTCTCGTTGCGGACGTCAGTGCAGTGCGCCGATTCATTGCCGCCCTCTCTGGTCGACCCGCAGCAGAAACAACTCGAAACCCTGCTCTGGCGGCGGCAGGGCATGCGCGCCGACGAGCATCACTTCCCCATCGCGAAAGGTGGCGGTCGAAACACTAGTCATTTCGTGAAAGATCGGCCGGACAATCGAGAGCCGCTTCACACCAGCCGCTTCGGCGTAGGCAAAGGTCTGCCAGCGCTGCAGTCGCTTATGCCGGAGATCATACTCCACACGGATTTGCTTCCCATCCGGTGAAGGCTCCACGACCAGCTCCATCGATTCGCCGATCTCCTGCGCCTCATACGCCGTCGGCGTAGCGCCGAAATAAGGCCAAACCTTCATCGCCTCCGCGGTGCGCGCTGGAGGCAGCTCGATCGGCGGCTGTGGTGGCGCGAATTCCCTTGGGTACCGCACTTCCTCCAGGGTTTTTGTGGACACACGATGACGACTGGCCTTGGCGATCAAATCGGCTTCCAGCGTCGCCTCGCCGGTCTCGAGCAACCGAGCTGTTTCCAGCCAGGCCTGTGCGCCGCTATCCGGATTGCCGACCAATGCGAGGAGCGGCAGCGCTGCGGCCCGCGGGAGGGAAATCATTCGGCATTCGGCGAAGATTACTCGCTGGGGACTTGCGGCTTCCGTTTCCGTCGCCTGCGCTTTTGCGCCAGCTGGCTGCCCGAAGACTAGCCACGCGACGCAAGCTACGCCTGCCAAAAAAGGCTCCGCCGTAATGAACCATGGTCCCTTCATACGATTACTTCACCGGTCGAATTTCCGCCCGCAGAATGAAAAGCTCCAGCGTGTCGGGCGCATCGGGCGCCGGGTAAACGCCCAACAGCACATGCTCACCGCTTTTTACCGTGAGCGCAGTGTTCGTCTTATGCGTGTCGAATTCCGGCTGCTCCACGACCGCCTCGTCGTGGCTCTGCTCGTGCTTGATGGTCACTTTATTCATGCGCAGGAGACGCACATGCTGCGGAATGAGCGAGAGAGCGATGTGCTGACGATCGGGGGCGATGACCGGTTCGACCTCCACCGTCACGCCCACATTCCTGGTCTCGAAGGCGTTCGGAGTGGCCAGATATTCGATCCCAGCGAGTTTGGTCGTTTCGACTTTCGCCGGCGGATTGCCCTGCTGCGCCGTGCTCGGCCCGGAATAGACTTCAATCGTCGGCTGCGCATACTCGGTGGCGAAGCGAAATTCATCGACCGCTTCGATCACCGCACGCTGTCCCTCCTGCGTCGTCACGATCGGCCAGCCTACGAGCTTGGCCGTTCCCGCATCGAGCAGTTGCTGCACATGGGCGACTCCGTCTTCAATCTTCGCCGGCTCCATCAGTTCCCGGATCAGCGGCAGCGCTTTCTCCCGCGGCAGGGACACCATCTGAATTTCGATGAAGACGTTGTCGGCCGGTGGCGCTTGGGGCTCAGTCGTTGGCGTGGGTTCGTCGGCCCACACGGACGAGCAGCCGAGCGTCAGGGCGAGCAGGAAGAAGAGGGATCGTTTCATGGCGAAGGCGAGCTTTCGATACGAGTGGCCGAGCATTTTAGGAGATAGAGGACGATTGCCGGGCTCGGACCTGCATCCACAACCGAAGCCAGGAGCGAGCGGACGCCACTATGCAAAACAACCGTCCCCGTAAATCTCGCCGTCACGAATTCCCCTTGTTCCATGACACCGCTCAACCCGTGCAGTTTGCTGATTCCCGTAAATGTCATGTAGCGCTGGAGACGCACCCAGTTCGGTTCCACCTTGAGGGCGAAGTTGTTGCCGCCAACGACGCGAAGCTCCGTGATGTCCAATATCAGACCCGCCTGGCGAGTCTCGAAATCGCCTGATGTCCAGGCCCAAGACAATGGCATGGGCATCCCAGGATGCGGGTTCAGCGGCGAACTCATCCGCGGATCGAAGGAGTATGTGAATCCATGCCCGGTTTGGGACTCGTAACTGCTCGGAGAGCTTTCTTCGAGGTAGGTTTTAGAAGAGGCCATTCGGTCCTTCGCCGTGTCGAGGTCGTTGTTAGAAGTAGCCATTCCGCTGGCTGCATCCATCACCGTGACCGGCCACCCCACGAGCGATGCTTCGTCCCGGGCGATCATTTGCTGGAGGTCGGCGAAGGCCGCGTCAAACTTTGCCGGCTCCCGCAGCCGCGACACAAGCGGCAACGCGCGCCCCATGGGCACGCTGACCACCTGAAGGTCGATCACAGCGCGCCAAGTGGCGTCGGTCTCGCCGGCCCACGCCGCAACAGCGAAGAAGAAAAGCCACGAGCAGCGCAGGAGGAAGTGCATGATTCGAGGGAGGAGCGCAAACGGGAGACGCGCAGGAGGTCGCTTTGATTCAACAAAAGATGCGCATGTTCTGCCCGCTTACCGAGCGCGCCAGCTGCGCCATTTCGGCGCACACTGTGCCAAAACGGGCGTCACACCCGCCGCGTGTCACACCTAGGCGCGCCGGCTTGAAGTTTGCAAGATGTTCACTGCAAGCGACTTACACATCTCATTCCTCTAAGGCTCGCTCCATGCTAAGAGGGCCAAGCCTCCTCCAGGACTCACCTCAGCCAATTTCAGAACCTTTAGAAGTAAGAACCCACAATCAACTATGGCCAAAATTTTAGGCATCGATCTCGGCACCACGAATTCCTGTATGGCCGTCATGGAAGGCGGCGAACCTTCCGTGCTCGAAAATTCGGAAGGCGCACGGACCACGCCCTCTGTCGTGGCCTTCACCAAGACGGGCGAACGCGTCGTCGGCCAGGCCGCCAAGCGCCAGGCGATCACGAACCCGCAAAATACCGTTTTCTCGGTCAAACGCTTCATGGGACGCAAGTTCGACGAAGTGCAGGACGAACTGCACCGCGTGCCCTATAAGCTCGTCAAGGCCGCCAATGGCGACGCGCACATCCAGGTGCAGGCCGGGGGCGAGACGAAGACCTACAGCCCGCCGGAAATCTCCGCGATGATCCTCGCGAAGCTGAAGGCCGACGCCGAAGCCAAGCTCGGCGAGACCATCACCCAGGCGGTCATCACCGTGCCCGCGTATTTCAATGATTCCCAGCGTCAGGCCACGAAAGACGCCGGCAAGATCGCCGGTCTCGAAGTCCTGCGCATCATCAACGAGCCCACGGCCGCCTCGCTGGCCTACGGTCTCGATAAGAAGAAGGACGAAGAAATCGCCGTATACGACCTCGGCGGCGGCACCTTCGACATCTCCGTGCTGGAGATCGGCGAAGGCGTTTTTGAAGTGAAGGCGACCAATGGCGACACCCACCTGGGCGGCGACGATTGGGATAATCGCCTCATGGATTGGATCATCGGCGAATTCAAGACCGACAACAGCATCGATCTCAGCAAGCAGCCCGACGCGGTGCAGCGGATCAAGGAAGAAGCGGAAAAGGCCAAGATCGCCCTCTCCAGCTCGCAGCAGTACGACATCAATCTGCCCTTCATCACGGCGGACCAGACCGGTCCGAAGCACATCATGAAGAGCCTCACCCGCTCGAAGCTCGAGCAGCTCACGGACGATCTCTTCGAGCGCACGCTCGGCCCCGTCCGCGCCTGCTTGAAGGATGCGAACGTGAATGAGAAGGACGTGGACGAACTCGTGCTCGTCGGCGGCATGACCCGCATGCCCAAGGTCATCGAGACCGCGCGCAAGCTCGTGGGCAAGGAGCCGCACAAGGGTGTGAACCCGGACGAAGTCGTGGCCATCGGCGCCGCGATCCAGGGCGGCGTGCTCAAGGGCGACGTGAAGGACGTGCTCCTGCTCGACGTGACCCCGCTCACGCTGGCCATCGAAACGGCCGGCGGCGTGGCCACCCCGATGATTCCGCGCAATACGACGATTCCGACCCGCAAGTCGCAGATCTTCTCGACTTACAGCGACAATCAGCCGGGTGTGGAAATCGTCGTCCTCCAGGGCGAACGCCCGATGTCCCGCGATAACAAAAAGCTCGGCACTTTCCACCTCGATGGCATCCCGCCGGCCCCGCGCGGCGTCCCGCAGGTCGAAGTGACCTTCGACATCGACGCGAACGGCATCCTGCACGTCTCCGCGAAGGATCTCGGCACGCAGAAGGAGCAGAAGATCTCCATCACCGGCTCCTCGGGCCTCGATCCGAAGGAAGTCGAGCGCATGCAGAAGGAAGCCGAGCTCCACGCCGAAGAAGACCGCAAGAGCAAGGAATCCGTCGAGATCCGCAACAACGCTGACAACCTCGCCTACCAGAGCGAGAAGCAGCTCAAGGAGCTCGGCGAGAAGGTGCCCGGCGACAAGAAGACCGAGATCGAAGCGGCCATTGCCAAGGTGCGCGAAGCGCTCAAGGGCAGCGATACCGAAGCGATCAAGACGGCCTATAACGATCTGCAAAACAAATTCCAGTCCGTGAGCGAGGACCTGTACAAGCAGGCCGCCTCCAGCGCCGGTTCGGCCGGCCCAGGCGCCGGCCCCGGTCCCGAACCGCAAGGCCAGCCGCAGAGCGGCGGCCCGCGCAAGGAAGCCGGCGGCGACGTCGTCGACGCGGAATTCGAAGTCGTGGACGAAGACAAGAAGAAGTAAGTCGTCCGCCCAAAACCAACACCTTCGCCGTGGCGATTCTGCCCGCGCTCACTCGAGCGCGGGCTTTGCCTCCGGCGTTTCAACAAAAACAAACCCACAAACCAACCAACTAAAACCACATGGCAAAAGTCAATGTTCGCCCGCTCTCCGACCGGGTTCTCGTCAAGCCCCTCGAAGCGGGTGAAGTCAAAAAAGGCGGCATCATCATTCCCGACACCGCCAAGGAAAAACCCCAGGAAGGCGAAGTCGTCGCCCTCGGCACCGGCAAGCGTGACGATGACGGCAAGACCATCCCCTTCACCGTGAAGGCCGGCGACAAGGTCCTCATCTCCAAGTACGGCGGCACCGAAATTAAAGTCGACGACGTCACCTACCTCATCATGCGTGAGGACGACATCCTCGGCATCCTCGGCTAATAAACCCTTCCCTGGCCGCTTCGCGGTGTCTGTTCCCGAGTCGCATCGGGATCGCCCGCTCCCCGGGCAAACTAGCCATCCGCGTCGGCCGCTCACAAACTTACCAATCCTCAACTCACTAACATGGCAGCTAAACAACTCCAATTCGACGAAAACGCCCGCCACGCTCTCCTCCGCGGCGTGGAAAAACTCGCCCGCGCGGTCAAGGCCACCCTCGGACCAGCCGGCCGCAACGTCATCCTCGACAAGAAATTCGGCAGCCCCACGATCACCAAGGACGGTGTGACGGTGGCCAAGGAAATCGAGCTCGAAGACGTCTATGAAAACATGGGCGCCCAGCTCGTTCGCGAAGTCGCGAGCAAGACCAGCGACATCGCCGGCGACGGCACCACCACGGCGACCGTGCTCGCCGAGGCCATCTATCGCGAAGGCCTCAAGAACGTGACCGCCGGCGCGAACCCGACGTCGCTCCAGCGCGGCATCCACAAGGCTGTGGAAGCCCTCGTCGCCGAGCTCGGCAAGATCTCCAAGAAGGTCAAGGACCGCACCGAGATCGCCCAGGTCGCCACCGTCTCCGCCAACTGGGACACCGCGATCGGCAACATCATCGCCGACGCCATGGACAAGGTCGGCAAGGACGGCACCATCACCGTCGAAGAAGCCAAGTCCATCGAAACGACGCTCGACGTCGTCGAAGGCATGCAGTTCGACAAAGGCTACATCTCCCCGTA
>FTCB01000508.1_pt1 | contig 11577 bp, 6 predicted proteins | sample 1639431 | NCBI WGS metagenome assembly FTCB01 (sample SAMEA3914864, study PRJEB12502) | metagenome | biome: forest; material: soil | place: USA | collected 2012-03-12 | depth 0.3 m
CCCTTGAGCGACGGCAGCGCCCTCGCCCTCGTGAACGTAAAGAAAGACGGCCTCTCGAGCCAGGACCTCGCCAGGCTCTCCTTCGGCAGCTACGAGGTCATCGCGAGCAAGGGGGGAGAGGTGCTTGAGACCGACAATCCGGGCGGCGGCGTACACTGGATGAAGCTCGGCTTCCCTTCGTCCAGCACCGACGGTCAAATCTTCTCGCTGCTCGGCCAGGTCACCGGCCACGGCGCGGCGAACGCCAAGGCCATCTATCAAACCGGGAATGGCGGCGCCTCCTACACCGCCATCACGCGGAGCGGCTTTGAAGCGCCGGGAATCAGCGGGGCCGCGTTCAGCGCCTTCAAGGATCCCGTGAACGCCCCCGACGGCGTCAGCGCGGCTTTTATCGCCAAAGTCAAAGGCGGCGGCGCCTCCACCGCCAGCGATGACGGCATCTGGTACCAAGGTCCCGACTTCTCGCTCAACCTCCTCGCCCGCGAAGGCTCCGAGCCCCCGGGCGCGCCCGGCGCCAAATGGAAAACCTTTTCCTCGCTCGCCCTGCCCGGCGGCCACATCGGTCCCATCTTCACCGCCACCCTGCAAAAGGGCCTGAACGGTGCGGCGGGCCCCGGCGGCATCACCTCGGCCAACGACGCCGCGCTCTACGGCACCGACACTTCCGGCCATCTCCAGCAACTCGTGCGCGAAGGCGCGCAGACGCTTGGCCTCACCGTGAAGAACTTCAGCGTGCTGAAACCCACCGCCGGAGCCGCGGGCGTCACGCGCGCCTTCAACAGCACGCCCAGCATCGTCCTGCTCGTCAACTACACCGATAAATCCACGCAACTCGTGCGCATCACCATCGGCGGTGAGCCCGGCGGCGTCGGAGGCGTTGGTGGTGCCGGAGGCGATGGCGGGTTTGGAGGCCCTGGCGGCACCGGTGGTGAAGGTGGCACGGGTGGTGAAGGCGGCGCACCCCAGACCTAAGAGGGTATACCGAAACTCGCTCGCCCTTACTCTTTGTCTTGCTCTCGGAGACCGCGCCCGCGCCTACCGCAAAAGCGCCTACGTATTTTCCGCATTTGTAAGAAAGCGTTCCTTTTCGGTACTCAAATCGCTGCCACTACGGCCCCGAGGGTTCCCAAACCCTAAAGGACTGCCGCGCCTTCATCCCGCATTGCTGCCACTTTCATGATCACCGCCACGCCTTCCCGCATCCTTTTATCGTCCATGGCCCTGGCCTGCCTGGCCATCGTGCCGGCTTGGGCGCAACTTCCGACCGGGATAACCCAGACCATTCCTGACCCGGGCGTTTCTCCGCAGTCGGACGTGCGCGAGGGCAGCACCGCAGTCGCGATCTCGGGCAATCTCACCGCGGTCGGCGCGCCCAGCGCGGACGCCGGGGCGCTCGATTCCGGCGTGGTGAAGATTTATGATTCCACCACGGGCGCGCTGGTGCGCGAGATCGCGAATCCCGATCCGCATCAGAACGCGCTGTTCGGCACGTCGGTGGCGATCAATGGCTCCACGCTGGTCGTCGGCGCACAACTTCAAGTGGTCGGCGGCGTCGCCATGGGCGCCGTCTATGTCTATGATCTCACTGGCCCGACGCCGGGCGTGCCCACCCTGACGATCAACAATCCCACCGGAGCGAACGACGATCGCTTCGGCTGGGCCGTGGCCATTTCCGGCACGCGGATCGCGGTCGGCGCGCTGAACAACGACATCGGCGGCACCAACGCGGGACGCGCCTACGTTTTCGACCTCGCCAGTGGCACGCCCTCCGTGCCGGTGAAAATCCTCGGCAACCCCGTCGGCGCGGTGAATGGCAATTTCGGAAAGTCGCTGTCTTTCTCCGGCAACCAATTGCTCGTCGGCGCGCCAGGAGACCTGGTGTCCTCGGTGGCGGCCGGACGCGCTTTTCTGTACGATGTTACGGGCTCCACTTCCCCCATCGTTTCCTACGACAATCCCACCCCGCATGCCAACGACGCCTTCGGCGCGGCCGTGAGCCTCTCCGGGAGCAATGTGATCATCGGCGCGACCAAGGGCGATGCCGGGACTGCGGATTCCGGCAGCGTGTATGGGTACCACAACACCAGTTCCACGCTGGTGACCACCATCCAGGATCCGGCCGCGGCGAGCAGCGATCAATTCGGCTTTTCCGTGGCGGTGGACGGCGACCGCCTGGTCGTGGGTGCGAACCTGGGGGATTCGACGGTGGTCAATTCCGGGACCGCCTACATCTTCGATCTCGGTGGCGGCTCTCCGGGCACCCCGGTGCAGACGCTGAACTGCCCGCAAGTCCTGGCCGGCGCCCAGTTTGGCACCGCCGTGGCCATCTCGGGAACCAGCGTGGCAGTGACCATGCCACTGGACAGCACCTTCGGCCCGCTCGTCCGCAACGGCGCCACTTATCTCTACGATCTCGGCGGCGCCACGCCCACGAATCCGGTGCAGGCCCTTCGTTCCCCGGAACCGGCTTCGCAGGATCATTTTGGAAACGCGGTCGCCCTGTCGGGTTCGCTCTTCGTCGTCGGTTCGCCCGCCGATAACACCGGTGGCGCCGGCGCGGGGCGGGTTTTCGTTTTCGACCGCAGCAGCCCCACGCCCCTGGCGCCCATTGCCGTGCTGGCCACACCCACTCCCGCATCGAACGCGCACTTCGGAACCTCCGTGGCCATCTCGGACCAAACGATCGTGGTCGGTGCGCCCGACGGTGCCGGAGGCGAGGGGGCGGTCTATGTTTTTAACCTCGGCCACACCCCGCCCACCACGCCGGTGGCCATCCTGTCCAATCCGACCCTGCCCCCCGCAGGCAAATTCGGAACAGTGCTGGCCCTCTCCGGCAGCAATCTCGTCGTCGGTGCGCCGGGCGACGATAGCGGCGCCGTGGACGCCGGCAGTGTCTATGTCTATGATTTGAGCGGCCCCAACCCCGCCTCGCCGGTGACCGTGCTCCATAATCCGACGCCGGCCGCGTCGGAAGGCTTCGGCAGCGCGGTGGCGATTGAGGGGGCCCGCATCGCGGTGGGCGCTCCTTTCGACGACACCGGCGCTTCCGATGCCGGCACGGCGTATGTCTATGATCTTCCCAGCACCACTCCGCTGACCTTCACCAATCCGGCTCCAACCGGCTTCGGCAATTTTGGCAGCGCGCTGGCGCTTTCCGGCAATCGTTTCATCGTTGGCGCGCCGGGCAACCTCGTGAGCGGAACGGCGGCCGGCAGCGTGTTTTACTACGATCTCAACAGCCCCGCCGCGCCCGCCTTCACCTTCAACAATCCCGAGCCCGCGCCCGCGCCGCCGGTGCCGGAAGCGTTTGGCTATACGGTGGCACTTTCCGGCACCAATCTGCTCGTCAGCGCGCCCGCGGATAACTTCGGCGCCGGCACGAGCGAAGGCACGGTCTATGGTTACGATCTCCTGAGTCTCAGCCAAACTCCGCAGGTCACGTTCCGCGATCCCACGCCGATGCCGGGCGATTTCTTCGGCATTGCCCTGGCTTTCCAAGGCGACGCTGCGGTGGTCGGCGCCTATTGGAAAGACGACGCGCATGGCACCGACCGCGGCACCGCCTTCGTCCTGGGCCAGGCCGACGTCACCAATCCGGTGGGCGGTACGTTCGCGCTCAGCTTGGCGCTGGTGAAACCGACGGACCCCATTACGGCCACCTTCGCGGACTGGACCGATGCTTCACTGCCGCTGAGCTACTCGGTGCGTGAAGGTGCCAACGTCATCGTTGCGCCCGGTGCGAGCGCCGCACCGGCCTTCGTCTTGCCGGAGGGCGAGCATCATCTCGTCGGACGCGTGAGCGACAGCGCAGGCAACTTCATCGATACGCCCGAACAAATCGTGGTGGTGGACGGCACGGGGCCGGTCGGCGGAACTTTTGCCCCGGCGGCGCCCGTGGTAACGGAGGGTTCCCCCGTGGTCCTGAACGCGACGGGCTGGACGGATCCCCACGGGCCGGTGACCTACGTCTTTGGAGTGCCGTTCCTCGGGGGCGTCTTCCCGCTCACCGCTCCCAGCACGGAAGGTTCCACGTCGTTCCCCTCATTGCCCCTGGGCGAAGCTCAGTTTATGGTGATCGTCAGCGACGCGCTGGGCAATTCGACCGTTGCCGGGCCCGTTTCCATCACCGTCACTCCGGCCGCTCCGGCTGGGCCCACCTTTACGACGCTCTATGCGAAAGATGGCGAAGTGCCCAACTCCGCACCCGAGGGCGACCCGCGCATCCAGGCCGCCGCCACGTGGACGGGCTTTGGCACCCCGGCCGTGAACGCGCAGAGAGCCATCGCCTATCTCGGCAAATGGAAAGCGCCCGCGCAGAAGACGCCGCTCCCGCTTCGGGCGCAAAGCGGCATCGGCATTTTCGTGAATGACGACTTGCTGGTGAAAGTCGGCGATCCCGTGCCGGGCCTGAGCAACATCGTGTTCAAGAGCTTCAAGGATCCGGTGATCGACGACGCGGGGCACGTGGCTTTCATCGCATCGATCAAAGGCAATACGCCCGGCGTGGTGATTCCGTCCAATGCCGACACCGTGGTGGTCACCAATGGCCGCAACGGCGATCTGGAAGTTCTCGCCCGCGAGGGCAGCCCCGCTCCCGATACTGGCGGGGCGCTCTACAAGGTCTTCAGCAACGTGTCCATTAAAGCTCCGGGCTCCTCGATCGAAGAGCGCGGGCTGGTTTCTCCCGGCAGCGAATCCGGCGTCGTCTTCACCGCTTCGCTGGTGGTTGGGACGGGCTCCGCCCTTTCCACGGCATCGGATACCGGCGCGTGGTGGCTGCCCGCCGGCGGCACGGCGCTGGAAAAGGTCATCGTCGAAGGCGATGGCGGGACTTTCCAGGGTCTCGATAAGGTGAAGACTTTCAGCATTCTGAAGCCGGTCGGCGGCAGTCTCGGCTTTGGCCGCGGGTTGGTGAACGGCAATGAATTCGCCCTCTTCGCCACCGGCGCCAATCACCAGCAAGGCCTCTATTTCCAGGGTTTCGAGCCGGCAGCGCTGCTTGGCGATTCCCTGAACAGCACGGCCCTTCCGAGCGCCGTGTGGGCCAAGCTTTCGCTGCCCTCGGTGGATGAAACTGGGCAAAACGTGACACTCCTCGGCAGTCTCAAGACCGGCCCCCTCGGCGTTCCCGCCGCACAGGCCAAAGGCATTTTCCAAAGCCTCGACGGCGGCGTCGATTGGGAGCCCATCGTGCGCACCGGCGACGCCGCACCCGGCATCAGCGGGGCGACCTTCAGCGCCTTCAAGGATCCGCTCAATGCGCCCGACTGCGCCGACGTGGCCTTCCTCGGCACCGTCAAAGGCGGCGGCGCGACCACGGTGAACAATGACGGCCTGTGGTTCCAGCCGGACTTCGCCCCGCTCATGCTCATCGCCCGCGAAGGCGACGAAGCCCCAGCCCCGGCCTCGCCCGGCGCGAAGTGGAAGAGCTTTTCGTCGGTGGCGCTGGCGGGCGGCGAAACGGGCCCGCTCTTCACCGCGTTTTTGCAAAAAGGTCTGCAAGGCATGGCCGGCCCGGGCGGCGTCACGAGCGTAAACGACTTCGGCCTCTACTGCACCGATTACAACACCGGCGAGGTGACGGAGCTGGTGCGCGAAGGCCAGCCGCTGGACGGGAAAACCGTGAAGAGCTTCAGCGTGTTGAAAGCTGCCGCCGGCAGCGCCGGCAGCTCGCGCGCCTTCAGCGCGCAGCACCAGGTCGTCCTGCTGGTGAACTTCACCGACCGCTCCACCGGAATCGTCTCAATCACCCTTCCCGAGAGCCTGCCGCCGGCGGAGTAGCTCGTAGAAGCGGCTTCCAGCCGCTTTCATGCAGCTCCCACTCGCCAGAAAGGCGCGCCGGCTTCACCGCCCCAGCGCCTTCGTCACCGCCTCGCTGAGCGACTGCATCGTGTACGGCTTCAGGATCAGCGCCGTCACACCCTGCCGCCGCAAGTCGTCCGAGTTGAACGCCGGGTTGTAGCCCGTGGCGATTAGCACCGGCGTGTTGGGCCGCACGCAGAGGCACTCGTGCGCCACTTCCAGGCCATTGCGATACGGCATCGTGAGGTCGGAAATGATCAGCGCGAAAGGCTCGGCTTTCAGCCGCGCGATGGCCTCCACGGGATTCGCGTAGGCCGCCACGCTGTAGCCGAGCATGGTGAGAAAGCGTTCGCCGAGCGTGACCAGCGTGGGATCGTCGTCGATGAACAGGACGCGCTCGCCCCGTCCGGGCGTGGCGGAAGGCACGATGTGATGGGGCGTTTCGACTTCGCCGGTGTGCTCGGGGAAAAGCAGCATGAACGTGCTCCCCGCGCCGGGCTGGCTCTCCACGCTGATGTTGCCGCCGCAGCTTTCCACGATGCCGTGCACCACGGCGAGGCCGAGGCCGCTGCCTTTGCCGGGTGCTTTCGTGGAAAAGAACGGCTCGAAGATGTGCTCGCGAATATTTTCCTCCATGCCGCACCCGGAATCGCGCACCCGCAGCCGCACAAAACGCGCGGTGCCCCCGGGGACAACCGGGCGCCCGCCATCCGGCCGATAGATATCCGCCAGGAGCTCGATGGTCCCGGTCGCGGAACCGATGGCGTGCCACGCATTGGTCACGAGATTGGTCACGATTTGGTGCAGCTCCGTGGGATTGGCCAGGATCGCCGGCAGATTCGGATCGAAGTCCGTCTTGAGCTGGATGCTCGCGGGCAGCGACGCGCGCAGCAGCTTGATGGCATCGGCCAGCGCGGTCTGAATGTAGAGCGGCTGGCGCTTGCGATCCTTTTGCCGGCTGAAGGTGAGCAAATGCTGCACGAGATCCTTCGCGCGTTGGGCGGCATTCACGATGCCATCGAGATGCGCCACCACCGGCCCGGGCACGCCGGGATCGATCCGCGCCAGCTCGGCAAAACCGAGGATGCCGCCGAGGATGTTGTTGAAATCATGCGCCACGCCCGCGGCGAGCCGGCCCACGGCCTCCATTTTCTGCGATTGCCGCAGCAGCGTGGTGAGCCGCTCCCGCTCGGCGATGTCGCGCCGCAGCGTCTCCTGCGCGATCTGGAGATCGAGCAGCTTTTTCTCCAGCTTCACCACCAGCCGGGCGTTGTAGCCTTTCAGGTAAATGGGATCGTCCTCCGCCGGCGGATGGGTCGCGGAGCGCGGCTGCGTCACCACTTTCTCCAGCGCGGAGATGAGCAGCGAAGGCTCCATCGGCTTGATGAGATAGCAGTCCGCCCCGAGGGAAAGACCGAGCTCGGCGTCGCGTTCCTCGGTGTAGGTGGCGGTATAGATGACGACGGCGATGGTGCGCAGGCGCGCATCGGCCTTGAGATGGCGGCACAGCGTGAAGCCGTCCATCTCGGGCATGAGCACGTCCGTGACGATCAGATCCGGCGCCTCCGTTTCCGCGAGCCGCAGCGCGTCCACGCCGTTCATGGCGGTGACGGTGGTGTGGCCATAGCTTTTGAGCAGCGTCTCCAGAAGGTAGACGTTCTGGGGGAGGTCATCCACGATGAGGACTTTCATGGCTTGGACGGAATGGTGGGGTTAGTGGGCTCGGGAAGGATGGCTGGTTCGCGTGGGCGCCAGTGCAGGTGCGCCATCTCTAGGGTGGGTGGGAAGAAGAGGTGGATGGAACATTTCGTCTGCGACCTTCCGGCCGCAGCTCGATGCGCTTCGCCTCGTCGTGCCGGTGCTCATGACTGCTTGCGAAGCAGGTAGCCGCCGATTTTCTGGACGAAGTTCTCGGGCTCGATGGGCTTTTCGATGTAGCCGGCAAAACCAATCTCCATCGCGCGCTCGCGATCGCCCACCATGGCGTAACTCGTGATCGCCACGATGGGAATATGAGCCACCACCGGATTGGCGAGCAGGCGGCGCGCGGCTTCGTAGCCGTCCATCTCGGGCATCTGGATGTCCATCAGCACGAGCGCGGGCTGCACTTGCGGTGCGCGCTCCACGGCTTCGCAGCCATTGGCCGCGTGCACCACGGCATAGCCGGCATTTTCCAGCAGGAAGGTGGCGAGGTAGCGGTTCTGTTCGTTGTCTTCGACGAGCAGGATGCGGGTGTTCATGAAAATCGGGTGTGCGGTTCGAAGTTCCGCCTTCAGGCGGCTTCGGCGGCCAGCAGTCTGGGTTGCGGCAAGCCTCCTAGAGGAGGGACTCCATGACCGCGCGCTTCCCGTGGTAACGAAAAGGTAAAGCACGAGCCGATGCCAAACGTGCTTTCCACGCGGATGTTGCCGCCGAGCAGCGCGGTCAGTTTCTTGCAAAGGTACAGTCCCAGGCCGGTGCCTTCGTAAACGCGCCGGGCGGTACCGTCCACCTGCCGGAACGCCTGGAAAAGATTGGGCAAATGTTCGGGTTTGATGCCGATGCCGGAGTCCTTCACCGCGATCTCCACGCGGCCCTCGACGGCGTGCACCTCGATCCCCACATGGCCGCGCGCCGTAAACTTGACGGCGTTGGCGGCGAGATTGAGGAGGACCTGGACACATTTTTTGCGATCAGAGCAGATTTCGAGCTCGCCGGCCGCGAGCGTCGCATGAAGATCGATCCCCTTGGGCGTCGCCAGCGGGCGCAGTTGATCGACCACTTCGCGGGCCACGTCGGACACGCGGAAACGCTCCAGTTGCAATTCCATGCGCCCCGATTCGATCCGCGACAAATCGAGAATGTCGTTGATCAATCCGAGGAGGTGGCGCGCCGCGCGATGCACCATGCCCAATTGCTTTTCCTGCTCGTCATTCAACGGCCCGGCCATCCGCTGGCGCAGGATGCCGGTGAAGCCGATGATCGAATTGAGCGGCGTGCGCAGCTCATGGCTCATGGTGGCGATGAATTCGCTCTTGAGCCGGTCCAGCTCCAGGAGCTGCGCATTCGCCTCGGCCAGTTCGCGCGTGCGCTGTTCCACTTTGACCTCCAGCGAATCGCGGGCATCGCTCAACGCCGCCTCGGTGAGCCGGTGCCCCCACACCTCCAGGCTCAGCGAAAGCAGATCCGCCATCGAGGCGGCAAACGCTTCCTCATCGGGCGTCCACTCGCGCGGCGGGCCCACGTGCTCGTGGCAAATCACGCCCACCAGCCGCCCGGCCTGCCGCAGTGGCGCATCCAGCATCGAGGTAATGCCGAGAGGTTCGAGGTATTCGTAGGCAAATTCCGAGGTGCGCGGATCGCTTTGCGCGGTGTCGGAGGCAATGGTGCGGCCCTCCGCGAGCGCCGCGAAATATTTGGGATACTCGTGGGATTGCAGCTCCGCGCCGGACGTGTGGCGCCCCGTGGATTGTTCAAATTGATCCACGCAGCGGATGGAGCCGAGATTTTCCGCGAAGAACCAGATGCTCACGCGCTCGACGGCGAGCGTGTCGGCCGCCGTCTCCGTGACCCGGCGATAGGCCGCCTCCGGATCATCGCCGAGCATTTCATTGCTCTTCGCGTGCTCGGCGATGGCGATGTTCTGCCGCTCGAACCGATCCAGAATTTCCTGCTGCGTCCGCTGCACGCGCTGCTCCTCGGTGATGTCGCGCGAAACCACCACGACCTCTTTCACTTTTCCGTCCGCCCCGCGCACCACGCTGCCTTTGCTCTCGATAATGTACTCGGCGCCATCGAGCCCGCGCAGCCGGTAACGCACCGGCTGGGCCACGCCGGTCAGCACCACGCTGCGAAAGATGCGCTTCACGAAATCGCGGTCCTCGGGATGGATGTAGCTGAAGCAATCCTGGCCGAGCAGCGCATCCGGCGGGCCGAGATAGCGCGCGCAGGAAGCGGAGACGTAGAGCCATCGTCCGTCGATGTTGTTCACCGTGAGCAAATCCTCCACGTTGTCGGTGATCACGCGAAAGAGGGTCTCGCTCGCCTCCAGGCGGGCCTGCGAAGCCGCGGCCCGGCGCCCCTGCGCCATTTGCGACCGCACCGCCCACGCAAACACCAGCGCCAGCACCACCAGCAGCAGCGCCTGCGCAAAAAAGAGATACCAGCTCACCAGACGCACATCCGCCGCATCCAGCATCGCGGCGGCATCCGTGAGCTTGGGCACCCGCGCTTCCAGATGCCGCAGCGCGATCACCGACGATGCCAGCAACAGCGTCGCGAGGGCGGTGAGCGCGATCGATACCCAACGCCAGCGCATCGACACTGGAGGCTGTGGATCGTGTGGGAACATGCCTCCCAGCCTGAGCTCCCGAGCCGCCATTGGCAAGGGGAGGCTTTCGCCCGGAGCCCCCGTAGAAGCGCCTTCCAGGCGCTTGATGAAGCCCGCTTTTTGAGGGTGGCTGGCTCCCCATCAAAGCGGCAGGATGTCGCTATCTGTTTAACCCTTGGCCAGCCCGGCAGGGCTGCCGGACTGTAGCCGGGGGTAGAGCGAGCCGCAGGCGAGCGGCACCCCCGGATCGATCGAAAAACACGGCGCACCCCGGATGGGGTGCCGGAGCGGTTCGAACTCTCGTTCTGCGTGCGGCTCGTTCCCATTAAAGCGGCAGGATGCCGCTTCTACGGGCGCTATAGCGTTTTCAAAAAAAGGGGTTAGTCGCTCGCGGAGGCCGCGGAGCGCCGTAGGCGCGACATGTTTATAGCAGGGACCAAGAAATAGACCCAAGCCCCGGAGGGGCGGCATGTGTCGCCCCTCCGGGGCTTGGGCCGTTCATACCACGTTAAGCTATAAACATTTCGCACCTACGGCGCTGGCGCGAACACCGCCAGCGCAGCCGCTTATTTCAGGCTCCACCTTTAATTAAACCGCGCTACGAATGCGCCTCCGCCGGGGTGGGGAGGACCACCACGGTAAACCAGTAATTCGCCAGGGACTGAATCACCGGGATAAAGCTCTCAAAGTTCACCGGCTTCACGATGTAGGAGCTGCAGCGCAGCCGGTACATTTTCAGGATCTCCGAGTCCTCCGCCGAGGTGGTCAGGATCACCACGGGCAGGTGGCAGAGCGCCTGGTCTCGCGCGATCTCCAGCATCACCTCGCGGCCATCCATGCGCGGCATGTTCAGGTCGAGCAGGATGAGGTCGGGCGAAGGCACATTGGCGTAGTCGCCCTGCTTGCGCAGGAATTGCATGCACTCCTCGCCGTCGGGCACGTGATGCATGTTCACGAGCAGCTTGGAATTCTTAAAACCCTCACGAGTGAGGATGACGTCGTTCTCGTTGTCTTCAACGAGCAGGATTTCGATCGGTCGGCCTTTTACGGTGTTTTGGCTCATGGCGGTGTCGGCGTCTGGCGGGGGATGGTAAAAAGGAAATTGCTGCCGCGGCCAACCTCGGATTCTACCCATAGCCGGCCTCCGTGCCGGTGGACGACGCGCCGGCAGATGGCCAGCCCGATGCCCGTGCCGGGATATTCCTGCTGGTTGTGCAGGCGGCGGAAAATTTCGAAGATGCGTTCCTGGTGCCGCAGCGCGATGCCGATGCCGTTGTCCTTCACGGAAATCACCCATTCATGGCCCTGGCGCGTGGCGGAGACGTGGACGTGCGGCGGCTCGCTGCCATGGTATTTCAGCCCGTTGCCGATGAGATTTTGCAGCAATTGCGCCAGCTGCGAGCGGTCGCCCATCACCGTCGGCAGTTCGCTGCACGTGACCCGGCCGCCCAGTTCGTAGATGGACG
>FTCB01000847.1_pt1 | contig 11544 bp, 6 predicted proteins | sample 1639431 | NCBI WGS metagenome assembly FTCB01 (sample SAMEA3914864, study PRJEB12502) | metagenome | biome: forest; material: soil | place: USA | collected 2012-03-12 | depth 0.3 m
CATAAGTGCCATAGCCCCTCCGCTATGACATTTATGATCCTGCTCGAAATCCAGTCTCCTGTGGGGCCGCGTCAAGACGGTGCCTTGATTGCCGCTTACAGGCGTCCTGCACTGCGCCGACATTGCTGAAGGCGCCCGTGCCCGCGGCCGCCACTTGGAATTGTCCCGCGCTGCTCTGCGTTTTCAAGCCGATGTAGACTTCGTAGCTGCCGGCGGAAACATTTGGCACTTTCACTGTAACATAGTCGCTGGCTCCCGTGGCGCTGAGCTGGATCGCGCTGCCATTGGAATAACCCGAGTCGGTAACTGTGCTCAGCGTGGCCGCGGATTTCGCCAGGACCGTGAGTGACTCGGCTTCGTTGTGGCCGGTAAAAGCCGGGGCCAGCGCCTGGCGCGGCGTGCCGCCGCCCCCGATGTTGGTCGAGGTATTGTTATCCACCACGGCGAGCAGCGAGTAGATCTGCGCCATGTCGCTCGTCCAGTTCGCTCCGCCGCCGCCCCAGGAGGCGGCGAAATTGATTCCATAGGTTTGATTCACCTCGGTGATCGTCTCGTTCTGCATGCAGAGCGCCATGGTGTAGGAGGGATTGCTGCTCGTGCCCCAGTTCCAGCCATTGGCCGTTGTATCGACGACATAGGCGCCGTAATCCTGGAAAGCTTGCGCGATCTTTTGACCGAAGGGTGTTTTCCAGGTCATGGCGCTCACATTGACGCTGGCGGGCAGCGCGCAGAGCGAGCCCATGGTCAGTGCGGTGACCGTGCCGGAGTAGGTGTTATTTCCGTAGCCATCCGAGTTTTGCGCCGGCCAGCGGTATTTGCCCGGCCAGTTTGGCGAGAGCTTCACCCAGTCGAGCTCGATCTTCATGGCATGCGCGATCGGTCCGCTGCCGGTTAGTTCACCTGGCCGAATCGTGCCGCCGATCGAAGACATGCTCGAGCCGGCGTGCGCGCCGACGATGCCCGGGCCATAGATATCGACGGTGCCGAAGTCGTAGCCGGTCGGCGTCGCGCCGGGTGTGGGCCGTGCAAAGGGCCCGAATTGATGAATGGTCCGTCCGTCCAGGTTCAGCCAGGCCGAGGCATTGTTCGGCCCGGCGGCGTAGACGAAGGAATTCGGGATATCGATATACTTGCCAGTCGCGCCGTGGCCGTCCGTGCCATATTTGCCGTCGGTGCGAAAGACCTGGATCGCCGGGACAGTGGCGATGTCGCGATAGATGAGGTCATTGTCGGCGTTGCAGGCCGCCATGACGCCCATACTGCAATTGACGTAGGTGGCGCCACTGCCGATGGGCTGGTTCCAGATGCTGTTCTGCGCGAAAGGCCGGGTCCAGGCGTAGCGGGTCTGGGCCTGGGCGGTTGCGCCGTGGAAGAGGAGGGTGGCGAGCGGAAGGCACGCCAGTTTTGAAAGGAACGGGGGAAACGGGTGTGTGGACATGGACGGGGTAGGAAGGTTCGGGAGTGACGACGCGAGAGTGCGGCGTCTGGTTATGGAAATTATGGAAAGGCTCGCATCGAGAAAGCCCGCAGTCGTTACACGTGTTGAATACAGGCGTTTTTCAGCGCATTCGTTCGGTCCACCCTCTCGAGCCTGCGAAGCCGCGGTCGAAATGCGGATCTCCCCTTGTAGATATTCCCTACCGTGCACATATTCGCCGCCCGAAATCGTCACCTGATTGTAACAATTCGATTTTCCCCGATGCTCATCCTGCTCTTTCTTGCCGCCTGCTTCCTGGCCTATTCCAATGGCGCCAACGACAATTTCAAGGGCGTGGCCTCCCTTTTTGGCAGCCGCACGGCGACGTATGGAACCGCTCTGGGCTGGGCCACTCTTACGACCATTGCCGGGTCCATCACCTCCATTTTCCTGGCGCAGTCGCTCCTCAAGAAATTCTCGGGGAAAGGCCTTGTGCCGGATGCGCTCATCACCTCCGAGCAATTTCTCGTCGCGGTGGTCCTGGGCGCCGCGCTTACGGTGATCCTCGCCACCGTGACCGGCTTTCCCGTCTCGACGACCCATGGACTCACCGGCGCGCTCGTCGGCGCAGGACTCCTCGCCGTGGGCGGAGAGGTCAATTTTGCGGCCTTGCAAAAGAGCTTCCTCGTCCCGCTCCTGCTCAGCCCGGTTTTGGCGATCGCCTTGGGCGCAGCGATTTATCTGGCCTTGCGCTGGCTGCGCCTGACCTTCCGGGTCAATAAGGAATGGTGCATCTGTCTTGGTTGTGAGGAGCGCGTGCTGGCCATGCCGCAGCCCGCTTCGGCCCTGGCCCGGCAGCAAAGTTCGCCCGAGTACACCATCATGGTCGGCGAGGGGCATGTCTGCGCGGAGCGGTACGCCGGCTCTTTCGTGGGCTTTCGCGCGCAGAGCGTCATGGATGCCGCGCATTTCCTCAGCGCCGGCGTGGTTTGTTTCGCGCGTTCCCTGAATGACACTCCGAAAATGGTCGCGATGTTACTCGTCCTGAAGGCGCTCGATCTCCGCCTGGGCTTCGTCGTTGTGGCCGTGATGATGGCCATTGGCGGCCTCGTTCACTCCCGAAAGATCGCGGAGACCATGAGCCGGAAAATCACCGAGATGAATCATGGCCAGGGTTTCTCGGCGAATTTCTGCACTGGGATCCTAGTGATCCTGGCGAGTGTTTTCGGGTTGCCAGTCTCCACCACCCATGTGGCGGTCGGCTCTCTCTTTGGCATCGGGTTGACCACGGGCAAGGCCAATCCCAAGGTCATGGTGGGCATCGTGTTATCTTGGATCATCACGCTGCCGTGCGCGGCAATTCTGAGCGCGACGATTTATTGGGCCGTGCGCCGGATGGCATAGGCTCAGAGGCGGACTTTCGACCGCATTGTCCGCCCAGAGAAATTGCATTTGCGAAAGCGCTATTTTCGACTATCGGTCCCCACGACTTATGAGGCGCTCCCCCCTGGCGATTTTGTTGACCGCGACCGTGGCTTGGCCGCTTTCCACTGCTTTTCCTATCGATCCCGTTACGCCCGAGGTGGCGGAATTGAATTTCAACACTCAGCTCGCCAGCCCCGGCGGCCTGGCAGCATTGGGTGAACCCGCCTGGTTGACGAAAGTGACGCAGTCCGGCGGCGTTTTTGCCGACGATCCCGCGGCGTGGAATGTGGCGGCGACGGCTCCGAAAGGCAACGGCCGGCTGGAGATTACGATCGACCGGCAGCGTATCTCGGCCGATCTCGTGGCCTCCATCCTTTTCGATGCCGACAATGCGGCGGATCTGGCCGTGCAATTGTTTAACGATCAAGGCCGGGTCGTGGTCGTGGACCTTTTTGGCAACCTCGTGGATGTCGGCAAGGATCTCTCCACGAATACCGTGGTCATTCCTCTGCGCAAATACCCCACGGCCACGAAGGTCGTCCTTCGCCGCATCGATGGCTCCGTCAGCGTTCATGGCGTGGTGTTGTATCCCGTCGCGAGCGAGGCGGAAGCCGTGCCGGAAGAAATGCGCAAGCTGGCCGCGGCGCTGGGCGACCCGCTGAGCCCGGAAAATCCACTTTCCAAAGGATTGAAGGCGATCGCGAAAAATGCGCACGACGTTATCGGGCCGATCGTGGCCACGATACCCACACCCGCCGTCGCGTCCACGACTTCGATAATGGACGGCAAGGCGGCATCCCCCACGCAGCGCTACTACCAGGGCGCGCTCATCATCCCCAGTCTCGATACGCCGGCTCCCGTAAATGGCCTCATGGCGAACTGGAATTTCGACGGCGCCGATGCCGCCGCAGATGCCGGGCCGCTCCAGCTCAATGGCCACGGAACCTACGGCGTCGGCAAAGGGGTGCGCGGCAAGGCCCTCCTGCTCGACTCCGCGAAACGCCAGGCGGTCACGATCCCGCACACGCCGGCGTTGGATCTTAAGGACAACCTAACCGTCTCGGCCTGGGTCAAGTACACGAAGCTCGGTGCGAACTGGGGTGGGCAAATTGTTTGGTATGGGGACACCCATCTCGGGGATGATCCGTGGGCCTTGCACATCCGGAGAGATGGTCAGTTGGAATTTCGGTCGGATCGCACGATCACGGGCAAACCCATATTTACGGTCTTCGACAACGAAATCCGCCTCTCCTCCTCGGGCAAAAAGGTGTTGGACCAGCACGTCTCCGTGGTTTCCCCGATGCTTCTGCAGCCGGAGACCTGGTACTTCGTCGCCGGCTCGATGGAAAAGGTGTCGCCCCAGACCCGCTCCATGAAGCTCTATGTAAACGGTGAGGCCGTCGCCGAGACCCTGACGAATGAGACCGTGGAGTACGATACGAGCAAGATGTGGGTGGAAATCGGCGCCGTCGACGCCGGCACGTGGCAGAATTTCGACGGCTCGATCGACGAAGTGCGCGTCTACAATCGCGCGCTCACCGCCGCGGAAGTTTCCGCGCTGTACGGGCAAGTGCGCTAAACCGAGCTGGCGGTTGGCGCCGGAGTGAGATCGGCGCATTTTTAGTGCGGGAGCTTGCTCCCGCTTTGTCAGCTCAAGCTCACGCCGGACGCGAAGTCTTGCCGTAGTTCTCCCGAATACCGAGCGGACCAGGCGTCTCATTGAATTGCCGCGCGGACAAAGCGGGAGCAAGCGCATGCACTCGAACAACGGCTGCTTCTCAGCCTTGAGCCGGCCCTAACTAACTAATAAGCGCAAAGCAAATAATCGCCCGGGTACTCTCAGATACCCGGGCGATTCACACATGCCTCAACAAATTCTTAAAGCCCTGCCAAGCTATTTCGCCCGGCCGCCAAAGCTACGGTGCAGAAACATTACTCATCGCCGAAGTGCACAATTCCGCATTGTTATGGCTGGTTAAAGCCAGCCCCACCTTCACACTGCTGGCCATCGTGATCGTACTCGTCCCCAGCGTCGTCCAAGTGCTTCCATCCGCCGAAATAGACCCGGTGAACGTGCTTCCCGATCGCGTGATCCTCACCCAGTACGGAGGCAGAATTCCCTGGGCATCCATCCGGCTCGTCGAGGCGCTCGTCGATGTCCGAGTCTCAAACTTGATTCCATTGGCCGCCGTGGCGAGCACCGCCGCAAAGGCCGAGTTATTCGCCGTCGTCTCGCGGATCATCACTCCGCTCTTCGCGCTGATATCTGTGTCATTGATGCTCAAGACCCGCGCCGTCACGCTGCACGTGGAGCCGCCGGATTGCTCGACGAAGCGAAACTGGTCGCTCGTTCCGTAGATATCCGCGCCCGAGGCCGTTATCGTGTAAGTCGCGCTGGAGTCATAGCTGTAAGTCGAGGTTCCCGGGAAGCCCACGCTGCCGATATCCAGCGCCTGCCAGGGCGAGGGGAGGGGCGCGGTCGTCGTGACTACTCCGAGATAGTCGATATTGGACCCACTGGAACCGGTCGCCTTGAGGCGCACATGATTGTCTCCCGAATTGAGCGTCACATTGGCTGTGGTTACTCCCCAGTTCGTATAGCTGCCCGTCACCGGAAAGCTGAGGCTGCTATTCACCACCGTGCCATTCACCTGCATTTGCAAGGGCCGATCCGTCGCCCCCCCGTTGGCATAGCGGAATTGCAATTGATAAGTCCCCGCCGCCGCCGTCGTCACCGTCCAGTCTACGTAGTCATTCGAAGCGTTTTGATAGTCGGCAAATCCCGTGCCGGAATAGCCCGCCCAATTGCTTCCCACCAATGCGCCCGACAAGGTTGCATTCTCCGCCTCGTAGAAAGTCCCGGTCTTCTTCAGCAAAAACGTCTGATGCACCAGCGGAACCGTCGGATGCGGCAGGAGATCGAAGTAGATGGCCAGCGGCGCACTGGACGTCTTCCCGGATTTCGCCGCAACCGTGACAGTGATCGTTTTTGTCGAGTTGGGATTGAGCCGGTTCGTTTTATAGAAGCAGTAGCCGCTGCTCGATTTCATTGCCGAGGTCACATCCTGGCCGCCGTAGGTCAGGGTAATGTTCCAGGCGGAATTGGCGTCTTCCACCCGCGCCCGCACGACGGCCGCAAGATCCAGCCACGAGCTGCTGTTGGCCAGATTCACCGTAAAGGTCTGGGATGCCGCAGAGATCCCGATATCCGCTCCATAGGAGGTATTGGTCAGGTTGTTCTGCGCCGGAGCGCTGAGCGTTGCCACGCCATCCGGATCCTTCAGATGATGGATGATGTAGTAGCCCACCCCCGTCACAGAGGCCGCTGGCGCGCCATTCACCTGCTCCGGAGTCACCGCATGCGCCTCGAGGTACGCCGCATAGTAGGAGACCGCCCAGATATCCGGCAGCGCATCATTGTCCTCGTGATCACGCACATATTGCTTACTCATGGAGAGCCAATTGGCATCTGTGCCCAGGCCATGCGGGCAGAGCATGACCTCGGCGATCTTGCCTTGGGCATGGCTATACTTCACACCGGAGTAACTGCCGTTGCGGCAGTTGTTCTGATTGCTCGCCCAGATGGCCAGCGGACTATCCGTGGAGGATCCGTTGTTTTTCGTAATGAGTGTGCGCCACTGCACGGCCAGAGAGTTCGTCGAATTGATATCGCCGCCGATCGCCCAGGGCCCTTGCAGGGCCAGCAGCGGCCGCGTGCCGCTATACGTCTTCAGGATTGTGGCGCGCGCATCCGTGAAGTTGCCGTTGCAGGTCGTATAAGTGACGTTGAAGCCGTTCTGTTGAAGAATCGGGATGCGCGCCTTGTCGTCCGCATCGAAGATGCGGTTGGCGTACGACTCTGCTTCGGTCTCGTACATCACGTTCTTGTTCGTAAACAAGCTCGACATGGTGGAGAGCTCGCCATTGATCGTGGCATTATTGGGATCGTCGCTCAGCGGAAAGGTATTGATGTAATACCCATCGGCATTTTGCCGGACCCAGGTCCAGCCATTGGGATCGTTGATATAACCGTCAAAGGCGCCGAGATGTTCGTCGCCGCCGCCGATATAGACTTTGGCCATCTGCGCCGCTGGCGAGAGCGTGCAGAGGAGGGAGAAGGCGAGGCCAAAGGCGGCCAGGCGGCAGGCGCCGGGCGCGCCGATCGCCCGTGCGCCCGCAGAGATACGGGCACGAGGATGCATGAGGGAGGAGTTCATTGCGATTTTTGGGGGAACGAAACCGCTCCGCGAAGATCGCCTCCGCGCACGGTTTCACCCCGCACGATCGCGTTTTCCACTCTCCGCCGATATACCCTAAATTGGGTATTTTAGAACCGATGCAGACTCTTCGAAGTCGCAATGAGCGCATCGCGATCGCTCGTGCTCTTCAAGAGTAAATCATATTCCGAATTGCAACCCCGGCCCACCAGATAGAACCCGTCCCGCCGCAACACCGCAAACCAGCCGTTGATCCGTGCTCCCGAACTCGGCTTCGCGTGGATCGTTTTGTCCGTGGTTTTTGCCTCCGGATCGGGCCAAGCGCTTTGGATCTCCACGTGATCTCCGCCCCCGATCTGCAGGTCGAATTTCTCGCAGTGGTGCACATAGCGTTCATGTCTCGCCAGTGTTTCTGCGATCCAGTAGATTTCTAGGACGCACGTGCCGGAATTTTTCCGGCTCCAGTTTCGTAGGTCCAGGACGATGTCTTTTGAGTGGGCGGCAGTTTCTGCGTGAGTTTCTGCCTGCGCCTCTGCGCCTCCGTCACTGCCTGGGACCACTCCGGCTTCGTGCTCGTTGATGGCCAGACTCGTGGCCGGCGCCCAGAACATCGAATCCGTAAAATTGACCGCCGTGGAAATGAATGCCGGCCGCTCTTCCTCCACCCCCACGAGCGCATCTCGGGGAATTTCGATCACCTCGCCGGCAAACATTGCCGCCACCTTTTGCCGATCATCCCGCACCAGCCCGAGCCGGGCGCCCGCCGGCAGCACGATCACTCCGTGCGGCACGTTGGCTTGGGTCTTGCCGATGAGGATCAATTCCGGCGGCAACGGCTTCAGCGATTTCGGTTGGTCCGGCGTGGCCACTGTTGGATCGTCGATCGATTCGAAAACCGGCGCCACCTGCTCGATCACCGTCGTGCCTACGGTGGCGGTTGGTGGCGGCGGCGGATCATAGACGGTTCCCGCAGGCAGCAGGATCACCACGCCGATGGCGAGCGCGAGGATGGCGACGGTGATCCAGACGAATTTCATTCAGGCCAGACAAAAGCAGGCGCTGCGCCGAATTCCAGGAGATTTTTTTATCTAGGCCGATACGCCTGCCTTCCTCCCTACGGCGTGTGCGTAAACGTGTGATGCCCCGCGCTCACGTTATCGACATACAGCGTATTGCCGGAAATGACTCCCGTCGTCGCCACTCCGTCCACCACCACCGCCGTGCTCGTGCTGCCGAGCGTAGGGACGCCGACCTTTGCCGTCGAATTTGCGGGAATATCCACCGTCATCGTGAAATTCGCGCTCGTATTGGTCGTCACATGCACCCCTACGCTGCCACGGATCGTCGGAACCGTGATCTGCGCCGACGTCAGCGAGCCAACTTGCGGTTGGATGAGAATCTTGCCAAATCCCGGGGTCAGCGGCCGCACCCCCATCAAATAGCGTGGAATGATATTCGCCGGCGCCGCGCCCCAGGCATGGTTCCAGTCGAGATTCGACTTATACGCCGGGTCCCACGCTTCCAGGGTGATCGTGGATCCGACATTGTAAGTCATATTCGCCCAGCTCCGCACGGCGGTCGACGTGAGCAGCGAAAGAGCGTAGTCTGCCTCGCCCGCCTGGTACAGCCCCTCAAGCAGATACTGCGCGCCGTAGACACTGCAAGCCATGCCGCGCGTCTTGATGAAGGTCACGACATTTGCCTGCTGCGCTGCCGGGACCACGCCAAAGGCCAGCGGGAAGCAATTGCCGTGCAGTGAAGCGTGCGTGCTCTTCACTCCGGTCGCGCTCATGCCGTCGATATAGCGATGGTTTGCCGTATCCCAAAGCTCCGTATTGAGCGAAGTCAGAGCCGTACTCGCGCGGCCGCCGAAATCACTCGCGTCCCCAGTATTTCCCAGCGCCGTCGCCATCTGCTGCATGAGGATCAGCGTGCGATAGTGAAAGGAGCTGATCACCGTTTTCACGACCTGCGCCATGTCGTAGCCGTCGCGTTCGCCGGCCGGCCAATCCACGATATCCGTCGGCTGCGGTCCGCTCCCGGAAGCCGTCGTCCCGGTGAGCAGGCGGTCGGTGCGTTCCAGCGAAAGCAGCATCTTGTTATTTTTCAGGGTGGTATAATTTGCCTGCAGTGAACGCAGGTCGCCGGTGTACTGATAGTCGTTCCATGCGATCAAAACTGAATGCATCAGCCATTCCGTAGGCCAGGTGGAGTGGGTGAGCAGATACTCGTGCGAATAGCGCGCGCTTGTGTAATCGCGATCGATGCTGTAGTGCCCCAGCTGCTGAATATAGGCATCTGCTTCATATGGCGTGCGCTCCCGGTCTCCGTCGACATAGACTCCGGTAAAGGTGGTCGCCTTGATGCTGTATTTGCTTAGCTCCCACACATCGTTCAGCACCTGGCTGGACGACTTGAATTGCCCCAGCTGATCGTCAAAGACCAGATGAGTCGAAAGCTGGTTGATCTGGCTCGCCGTAAAGGGATCCGGAACATTGGAGACCTCCACATAGCGAAAGGGCATGACCTGCCCGATGGCGGGAGGCATCGGTATCGCCGCCGCCGGACCCGACCATGTCGGGACCACCTTATAACTCGTCACCCCTGACTGCATAGTGATCGTTTTCTCCTGAAAGCGGACCGTGCCGGGTGGCGTCCGGTTCACCGTATTCGCGGCGCTGAGCGCTTCGCCCATATCGACCGTCACGACGCGGCCTGCGGTCGGAGCGCTGAAATTCAGCACGACCGTGCCAAAAGCATCCCGGCCGAAATCGATGAAGTAATGCCCCGCGGCAATCTGCACGACCGAGACCGGCGTCACCGTCGTCTGCACCACCTGCGCCGGATCGGTCTTGTAGGTCGCTCCGATCGTCCCCGTCTTGAACATCTGCGCGGAGCTGAAGGGCGAGGCCGTGGCGCCATTCCAGGTCCGCACCGTCCAGTAGTAGGTCGAATTGCTTACCAGCGTCGACCCGCCAAAGGGAATTCCTACGGAGGCGGCGCTGGTCACCTGGTGGCTATTCCACACATTCGCGCCCGCATCGGTGAGCAGGGCCGTGCTGGTCGCCACGAGCACCTGGTAGCTGGTCTGCGGGCCGTCATTCACCACCCAACTGAATTGCGGCGTCGCCTGCGTGAGCAGCGCCCCGCCGGCGCTCCCGAGATTATTCAGCAAAAGCCCCGAAGGCGCTGAGCGCGTCACGGTCAGGTTATCGACAAAAAAGCTCTCCGTTGCCCCTGTGCGGAATCCGATCGGACCGAGCCCGAAGGTCGTATCCGTCGTCGTATCGACCAGGCTGCCATTGATATAGGTCTGAATCGTCGAGCCCGAGGTCACGATCTTGACGTCATAGGCCACATTGGTCTGGAAGGCATACGCCACCTCCTTGATCACCGTGTATGTGCCGCCCACTTTTTTGTGCGGTCGCAGCTTCCCGCTGCTCGCATTCAGCTGCCACATGTAAAAATTGTTGTTGTCCAGACTGCGAAACACGATCCCCGCCGCCACATTCTCGATCGTCACCGTCGCCTCGAAGGTGAAATCATCCCACGCTCCCAGCCCAAAATTGGCCCGCATCTGCTCCTGGCTCACCGGCACATGCAGCCGTCCGCTGACAATTTGCGAAGAGCCGACATTGACCCACTGAGAAAGGTCCCCGCCAAAGGAGTCGGAGAAGAGGACCTGTGGCGAGGCCTGAAGAGATGCGCCGCAGAGCAGGGAGAGGAAGAGCGATGCGACGAGGTTTTTGATCAGTGTCATCGAGTTCATGGAGGAGAGAGAGAAAGAAACTCACGTCATCCGAACGGCAGAAATCGTAAGGTGCAACGTGAGTTCGTGCGCAGGCTATGCGGGATCGAAATTTCTGACAAGAATCCTATCTCCAAATGGGTGTCATAAGACACAGAAAGCGATTGCTGTGAGACGGGTAACTACAGATCTATTCGCGAGAGGCATATTATTTCGGGCGAATGAACGGGTTTGAATATGTAATAGCACAATTATGCCACCCGGGGTGCAGTATTCGGCTTCGGCAGCCGCTCCGCCTATCGGGAAACTGCAATTTCAAGGTTCTCCGTTTACGATGACGTAAAACGTAGGGGCCATGCCTTTCTTCAATTTGACCGGTATTCTACCCGTTGGGTCGCTGCTATCACCCCACAGGCCTCGAAATTGGACATGTTTCGGATGACGCATCTCGCAAAGCGAAATGACGCTCATTAAAATCCGGTCCCAGTTCGGTCCCCCCGCGCCTCCCTCGAGCGATGGTATTTCCATCAATGCAACTCTTGCTTTTTTGCTGATGGCTAACTCGACACGCGCACGGCCGGCGATGATGCTCAAGCATTCCAACGCGGAAACACCGTTTGTGCTGATGTCCCAGCCTTTTCCTGTCGGTAAGGGCGTGATTTTGGCGGCCGAAAAAGGACACCCGAAGCTGTCGAACTCCATCGCATTTACGGTCGAGACCAGACACAGCAACACAA
>FTCB01000270.1_pt1 | contig 11406 bp, 13 predicted proteins | sample 1639431 | NCBI WGS metagenome assembly FTCB01 (sample SAMEA3914864, study PRJEB12502) | metagenome | biome: forest; material: soil | place: USA | collected 2012-03-12 | depth 0.3 m
CACTGGCTGAAGGGGATGTCGTGCTCGTAAAACAGCGCCGCCACCCGCTCCGGGTCGCTCACGACCATGCGCCCGATTGAGGATTCCGAGGAATCCTGGATGCTTAGCGCCAAAACGACCACATTGTGCTCGTTCAGGAGCTTCACCACCTCCAGCAGGGCTCCAACCTTGTTTTGTAGAAATACCGAGAACTGCCGAACTTGATGGCTATCGAGCTTTTCGGCGGTGGAAGCGGAAGACATACCCTTAAAATGCCACTATTTGTAGGAATACAACAGGCAGAATTGCGACTTTTCGCCTTCCAAAAGGTTCACTTTCAGGAAGTACCGGCCGCTTACGGTCGGGGCAAAACCCGAGGCGGTCACGGCTCCATCCTCATAGGTCTGAAAATCGACCGGCTTGCCTTTTTCGTTATACACCGTGATCCCGATCTTCCGGGCCGGAGAGACCGCCGCAGCCGAAAACCAGTACTCGTTGCCCGCAAAGAGATTCACTTCGAGGACCGGGGCTTTCTTCGCATCCAACTCGGCGGCCCAAAATCCATCCCGGATCTTGTACCCGTCGTTGCTGAAGGCGCCGGCCAGTTCCAGGGCCTTGCTCCGGGCGCTCACATCCGTATCCGCCGAGGCCACCGGGGCGGGCGTGGCGGAAGCTTTGGGAGTTGCCGAGGCCTTGGGCGTCTGGCCATACGCCGGAAGCCCTGCCGTTACGATTGCGAGAACACAAATCAGCCGTTTCATGGTTTGGAGCCCTTGTTGATATCGTCGATGAGATCCGACATCGCCTTATGCAGGTCTTTCACATTTTGTTCACTGGGCGTTTCGGCGCTCACCGTCTCCAGCGAGGTCTTCAGCGTCGCCTGCACCTTGGCGACCAGCGGATCTTCCTGAATGCCCTTGGGCAGCACCGCGATGCGGGACAGGAGATATTCGATGATGGCTGGCTGGTGCAGAAGGCTGGCAGATTCCGGCGTGTAGGTGGCCTGGACCAGCCCGCTGCTGATATCCGTGCCCCGGATCCACGCTCCCAGCGTCACCAGGATCACCAGGTTGGTGTCTTTTTGCTCCTCCATGCTGAGCTTTACCTCATTTTGGGTCGCTTCCAGCTCTTCCCTGAGCGCATTCCAGTCATTGCGCTCCGCGAAATCGTTGATGCTGTTGCCGCGACCGAGCACGCTCTGGTTCACGTTCAGCTTTTTGGCCAGGTTGATGATCTCCTTGCCGATATTTTTCACGCCCTGGCTGTCCTGAGCCTCCACCGCGATGTATCCGTCTGCCACCAGCGTGCCGAGGATCAGCGCGATTTGTGGGCGGCTGGAAGTGGTCTGCGGTGTCTCCACATGCACAAACTGTTTCCAGTTGGGCCGGCCCAGCTTGTCGATCGCCGCAAAGAACTCACCGGGCATGGGGATCGTAATAGTCTCCACGCGAACAACTTGTTTGATTTGGTCGGGCGTCAAATCTTTCTCCGCCGCGCAGACATTCCCCGCCAATACGGCGGGCAGGGCTGCCCAGAGTAACCGTCGCTTCCAATTCATGTTTGCAGATAATACCATGTCTGGAATTTTGGCGAGCGACTTTCGCACCCTTTCCACTTCCGCTTTTCTCTTCGCCGCTTCAGATTCTCCCGCGACTTTATTTCCGTGAACGAAACCTTGCCCATTTACGAACTCGACGAAGAGATCGTCAGCTCCCTCCCTCCCGGTGGCCGCCTCATTCTCAAGGCCCCCACCGGCTCGGGCAAGTCCACCCAGGTTCCCCAGATCCTGCTCGACGGCGGTGCGCTCGGCGAGGGCCGCTGTGTCATTCTCCAGCCCCGCCGCCTCGCCGCCCGTATGCTGGCCAAGCGCGTGGCCGAGGAGCGCGGGGTCGAACTGGGAAAAGAGGTCGGCTACCAAATCCGGCTCGATAACGTCTCCTGCGCCGCCACGCGCATTCTCTTTGTCACCGAGGGTATCCTTCTGCGCCAGATGCTGGCCGATTCCCGCCTGCGCGGCATCTCCACCATTATCTTCGACGAATTCCACGAGCGTCATCTCTACGGCGACATCACGCTGGCCCGCGCGCTCGATCTCCAGCAATCCATCCGGCCCGACCTGAAGATCGTCGTCATGTCGGCCACTCTTCAGGGGCCGGAACTGGAGCGCTACCTCGCTCCCTGCGAGAGCCTGGCCTCGGAGGGCCGCACCTTCCCGGTCCAGATCGAGCATCTCCCGCATGATCCGCGCGACGATCCCCCGTGGGAACTCGCGGCCGAGGCTGTTTCCGAGCATTTTGACCGCACTGATGGGGACGTCCTCATCTTCATGCCTGGCGCTTATGAGATTCAGCGCACCATGCGCGAACTCACTCATCGGGTGCGCGGGGTCAGCATCCTCCCGCTTCACGGCGAGCTCCCCGCGCACGAGCAGGACAAGGCCGTGGCCCATTCCTCGACGCGCAAGATTATCGTCTCGACCAATGTCGCGGAAACCTCGCTCACCATCGACGGTGTGACGCTGGTCATTGATTGCGGCCTCGCCCGCGTCGCCCGCTACGATCCCCATCGCGGCATCAATACCCTCCTCATCGAGAAGATCAGCCGCGCCTCCGCCGATCAGCGCGCCGGTCGCGCGGGCCGCACCGCGCCGGGTATCTGCGTGCGCCTCTGGACCGAGCGCGACCACGCCCTGCGCCCGGCCAGCGAGCTGCCCGAGATCAAGCGCCTCGACCTCGCCGAGACCGTGCTCTCGCTCAAGGCTGCCGGCATTCATGATCTCGCCACCTTCCGCTGGATGGACCCGCCCGAGGAAAAATCCCTCGCGCGCGCCGAACAGCTCCTCCGCGATCTGGGCGCGCTCGATAGCCACACCGGCTCCATTACGGCCACCGGCCGGCGCATGCTCAGCTTCCCGGTTCATCCGCGCTATGCCCGCATGTTCCTCGCCGCGCAGGAGCTCGGCTGTGTCCGCGCTGCCGCCCTCATTGCCGCGCTCACCCAATCGCGCAATCTCCTGCTCCGTGCCGATCGCCGCATCGAGGAGGAACGGGCCGACATCTTCGGACGCGGCATTTCCGATTTTCTCATTCTCATCCGCGCTTTCTCCTACGCCCAGCGCAAGGACTTCCGCATGGAGTCCCTCCGCTCCCTTGCCATCCACGGCGAGGCGGCGCGCCAGGTGAAGAAGCTTTTCGAGCAATTTCTCGAGATTGCTGAAAAGGAGGGCCTCTCGGTGGAGGGCGAAGGGGCTTCCGACGAGTCCATCGCACGGTGCGTCCTGGCCGCCTTTGCTGATCAGGTGGCCGTGCGCCGCAGCGGCGGCACGCTTATTTGCGACATCGTCCACGGCCGCCGCGGCGAGATCGCCCGCGCCAGTGTCGCGCAGGACAGCCGCCTCGTCGTCGCCGCCGAGATCAATGAGATCGGCAGCCGGGGAGGGGACCCCACGGTCATCATGTCCCTCGTCACCCAGATCGAGGAATCCTGGCTTCGCGAGATGTTCCCCGACGATTTCGAGGAACGCAAAATCTTCCACTTCGACCGCACCCAAAAGCGCGTGGTCGTCCGCCGCGAGAAGACCTTTCGCGACCTCGTCCTCGAGGCCCAGGATCGCGATGCTGAGCCCTCTCCCGAGGCCACCGCCTGCCTCGCCCAGCAGGTCCTCGAAGGCGAGCTCAAACTCAACCAATGGGACGACGCCGTGGAGCAATGGATCTACCGCGTTAACTTCCTCGCCCGCACCCTGCCCGAGCAGAATTTCCCCACCATCGGCGAGAGCGAGCGTGAATATCTCACTCACTTGGTCTGCGACGGCGCGACCAACTACCGCGAAATCAAGGACCATCCCGTCCTCGGCCTCGCCCGCACCCTCGTCTCACCCGAGCAGCAGCACCTCGTCGACAAACTCGCCCCCGAGCGCCTCGAACTCCCTGGTGGCCGCAAAGCCAAGATCACCTACGCTCCCGATGCCGATCCCTTTCTCGGTGCGCGCATCCAGGATCTCTACGGCGTTAGCACCGACCTGAAGATCGCTGGCGGCCGCTTTCCTCTCACCATCCACGTCCAGGCCCCCAACCACCGCCCGGTGCAAGTGACAAAGAGCCTAAAAACCTTCTGGATCGAGGCCTATCCCAAGCTCAAACAACAGCTCCAGCGCCAATATCCCAAGCACGAGTGGCGGGAGGATCCGCTGGGCTAAGCACAAAGGCCGAAGGCTTGGAGCCGCGGTACTGTGTGCCGCCCTCCCGTTGGCGGAATCCCTGATTGTCTTACAAAACCGGCTACTACTTCGGCACCTTTTCCCTGTGCCGCTGGGGCCTCCTGTGATTACAATCCCGGCCTTTCCGTCGCTATGAAGGAAACCCTTTCCGAGATTAACGAACTAAGCACCGCCGGACTAATCGGCCAGTGGGCCATTGGCGGGGCGATGGGGGCTACTTTTTACCTGGAGCCAATCTCGACCTACGATCTGGATATTTTTGTCATCTTCAAGGGATCGCCGCTTATTCTCACCCTCACGCCGATCTATGACTTTCTGCAAGCACGCGGCCACGCGACCGACGGGGACGCGATGATGTTGCATGGCTGGCCGGTTCAGTTTTTGCCTGCCGAATCCGGCCTGCTCCGCGAGGCGGTGGAACAGGCGCGCGAGGTGGACTTTGAAGGTGTGCCTGCGAGGGTGATGAGCCCCGAGCACCTCATGGCTATTGCCTTGCAGACCGGGCGCGGGAAGGACTTCGCCCGACTGCTTGCTTTTGTGGAAGCACAGGTCGCGGACGAGCGGAAAGTGCGCGAGGTTCTTGAACGACATGGCCTCAACTCCGCCTGGGAACGATTTCGACAAAACTACCTGAATCCCTCGTGAGTCCACTGATGCAGCATGCGCTGGAGAGTAAAAACGAACGCCGGAAACGGCTGATGGCTCTGCCCTATCCAGAGAAGGTTCGCATCGTGGAGAAGATGCAGGCGGCGGCCCGCGAGATCCGCTCGGCGCAGGGAAGCTCTCTGGTGCTGCGTGAAGACCCGTCCGCCTACGGCGAGAAGTAGCTTTGAGTCACTGGCTTGGTCCTCACCAAACTTTAATACTTCGGTGCTTTCACCGTTCCCGCCTCGAGATCATCCCGGCGAGTCTGGACGATCTTGTCCGCGATCTCGCCGACCATTTCCTCGATCAACAAGCGCAGATGGCTCCCGCGTCGGAAGTCCGAGGGTGCGATATTCTTCACCCGGTCCGCATGCGTGCTGAGCTGATAGCATTTCTTGAAGCTCACCCGCGTCGGATCTTCCGAGTTGTAAACCGCGATCGCCTTGCCGCCGTTGCGCTGCATTACGGTGAAGCACGGCACATCCGTCGGCCCGTCGCCGATGTACACCATGTTGGTGAAAGGAATCGGCCTGAGCTCGGGCGACATGTGGTCGTTCACATCCTCGCTCATGTCGAGCATGCCCTTGTTGATCCGGAACAAAAATTGCGTCTTCTGCGTGTGGCTGATCACCCGGCGCGGGAAGGTAATCCGCCCCTGGCCGTCCTCGGCAAATTCACACCCGAAAATCGCCCGCACGTATGGCGCCAGCTTGCTGCCTTCCAGCAGGATCTTGAGGCCCGACGACACGATGTAATGCTCCACCTTGATGCCGTAGGTTTCGTGCTCCGTGGTCAGCAGCCCGCTCTTGAATTCCTCAAACATCTCCGGCAGCCCCTTGTAAAAAGAGAGCTTCTCGCCCAGCTTCCTCAGCTCCGCATTCGTCGGGCGATCCATCTCGAGGTAGTCGAGCATCACCTTCATGTAGGCCAGCTCATTGTCGTACCCCTGGTCCTTTACCAACTCGCCGCAGCGCTTCCAAAATTCCGTGGAATTGATGCCAAAAACCGGGAAAATCGCCTCCTCCTGCATATAGGTGGGCGACAGCGTCTGATCGTAATCATAGATGATCGCGATCGTATTTTGAGGAACGGACATGTCGTCCATTATAGCAGAACAATCCCGGAGGGAAAGAGAATGGAAGCCGCCCGCCTCATCGCTTCAGGGCCGCTCTCAGGGCATCCTCCAGCGTGGGATATTTGAAAAGATAACCATCCTCTCGCGCCTTTCGCGGCACCACCCGCGCGCTGTCCAGCAGCACATGCGAGAGCTCGCCCAGCGCCATCTCCATGGCAAATTTTGGGGCCGGAAAAATCGCCAGCCGTCGCATCACCTTCGCCAGCGTCCTGGTAAATTCCTTGTTCCGAAAGGGCTCCGGCAGCACCGCATTCACCGGCCCGGTCACGAATTCGTTCTCCACCGCCCAGAGGATTAGCCCTGCTTCGTCCTCCACGTTGATCGCGCTCATCCACTGCTTCCCATTTCCGAGATTCCCTCCCAGCCCAAAGCCGAAAACCGTGCGGATCAATTTCATCGCCCCCTCCCGGCCCAGCACCAGCCCCGTGCGGATCAATACGACGCGGATCTTCGCCTGCTCAGCCTTGCGGGCCTCCGCCTCCCATTTCTGGCAGACCTCACCGAGAAATCCTTCTCCATTGGCCGTATACTCGTCTGCGATCGCCTCTCCCGTCTCGCCGTAAATTCCGATGGCCGACCCATTCACCAGCACCCGTGGCGGATTCGCCATCGCCGTCATCGCTTCCACGATGCGCTTTGTTCCCTCCACCCGGCTCACTTCGATCCGCTTTTTCTTCGCTTTGGTCCACAGCCCGAGGATCGACTCTCCGGCCAGATTCACCACTGCATCCAGCTCGGTCAGGTCGGGCGGCGCATCTTCGCTGATCCTGCGCATCCCCGGCTTGGGGCTCCGCGAAAATCCCACCACCTCATGCCCATGCTCCTCGGCCAGCGCGGCGACACGAGACCCGATAAACCCAGTGATTCCTGTGATTCCGATCTTCATGCCTTAATCTACGCTACGAACCGAATTTGCTACTCAACCATTTGTAGGGAAAACGATCCCCGGGGCAGTCGGTGGGCTTGGGATTGATGATCTTGTGCGGCAGTACAATAGCGGGCTTCCCCTTGATCTTGCCCACCCGGCCCCGCAAATAGGTAATCAATTCATCCAGCGCCGCCATCTGCGCCGGCGTCGGCGTATCGCGGTTCAGGTCGCCTACCAGGCAGATGCCCAGCGCGATGTTGTTCAGGTAATCGCTCGCCACGTGCCCGCCATTGATCTGCTGCGTCCAGCGGTTGCCGATCTCGATCTCGCCATCCCCCGAGGAACTTCCGTTCCCGATCACGAAATGATAGGCCAGCCCGTTCTGCATCTTCCGCACCTTGCGGTGATACACGTCAAAGATCTTCGCGTTGCCCTGCCGGGTTCCGCTGTTGTGCACCACGATATATTTCCACCGCCCCTTCTTCACCTTCGCCACGTCGATCTGCTTGCGCACCGAGGGCGAAAGATACCGCCACCGCTTGAACCATCCCCCCGTGCTCGGCGCGGGTGCCTCGTAGCCCTGGTCTGCCTCCGCGCCCGATTTCTCGATCAGGATCGGCGCATTCAGCGGGATCCCACTGGGCGTCTTCCCTTGGGGGATCTGCGGCGGAGTCGCTTTCGGTACTGGAGTCGACTTGGGCGCGGTTTCGGTCTCCAGGGGAATCCGATCGGCCTCTTTCTCCTTTTCTGGAGCGGGTGTCGGAGTCGCTTTGTGTGGTTTGGGAGTGGGCTCTTCGTCCTCTTCCTTCGCCGGGGTCTTGTGCGGCTTGGGCGTCGGTTCGTCTTCTTCCTTTGGCGGCGTCTTGCGCGGCTTCGGTTCCTCTTCCTCCTCCTTCACCACCGGCTTGGGGGTGGGCGTCGGGCTCGATACCGTCTTCGGCTTGGGCCTCGGGGTGGGCGAGGCGCTGGCCCGCGGCACGGGGTGAATATCCTCCCGCGCCTTCAGGAAAAGATTCCGCTTCTCGTCGTCGCTCATCTGGGCGCCGAGGCGCGTTGCCCCCGCAGAGCTGAGCAGCCAGATTAAGAGGCCTGTAATGAGGCGGTTCCGCATTTTCCGCGGACCCTAACAAATGTGCCGCTCAGTTCAAGCAGCGTGCGGATTGATCTCTACGATTCTTTCTGCTAGTGTTCCTCCATGAGAAAGCTCCCCCTCCTTCTTATCATCGCTGCGGGTTCCGTTTTCGCCCAGCAGAAGGATCTCCAGCTCGACGCCGTTCGGGCCTACGGCGCCGGCGATTACGCCACCGCCAAGTCCCTCTTCGAGTCCCTCCTCGCCGAGAATCCCCGCAATACCTCGGCCCAAGCCTACCTCAAGATGATCGCGGCCAAGCAGCGCGAAGGCACCGGCCTGGAAGCCTCGCTCAAGAAAGTCATCATCCCCAAGGTCGAGCTCCATGATTCCACCGTGCAGGAGGCCGTCACCTTCGTCGCCCAGCACGTGAAAGACCTCACCAAGGGCAAGCAAATCGTCAACGTCGTCTGGCTCGTCCCCCCGACCGATACGAATAGCACCGTCACGCTCAGCCTCGAAAACGTCCCCGCCACAGAGGTCCTCAAATACATTGCCGACATCGCCAAGCTCCAACTCGAGTACGATCCCATGGCCCTCAAGATCAAGCCCGGTGGACCTGCCACCGCCGCTGCCACTCCGGCGGTCGCTCCGGCTCCTTAGTTGAAACCCGTCCTGCAGGGACGCATTTTTTGTAGCCGCGCCAGTCCCCTGGTGTGCGCCCCAGCGGTCCGGCTCCCTGATGCCCTAAGGAAACGCTGAATAAAGCGGGAGGGAAGTGAGGTTGAGGCTACAGATGAGATCGAGGGAGCCGAACTTGCAGGCGATTGAGGTCAATTGCCTCGGCTTCGCTCTCGCCCTACGGGCTGTCCCGCAGCGGGACAGGCTACCTCACTACGCTCGGTTGCCCCTACCAAATGGCCGCCCCAACGCGGTGGGCAAGCCGACCTCCCGATGTTTCCCTAATATAGGACCCGCACCAAGCTCAGCCCCTCCGCCGGCGCCACGTGATTCCACCGTGGCCCGCCCTTCACCAGCCGCTCCTTCAACTCCCCCGCATCCTCGCGCCCCAGCCCCGCGCGCACCATCGCGCCCGTCAGCATCCGCACCATTTTATAGAGAAATCCTTCTCCCTCCACCGTGGCCGTCACGATTGCCCCCTTTTTCGCGATCGCGATCCGGTGAATCGTCCGCACCCGGTCTTCATGGTCCTTCCCCCGATTCGCGGAAAACGCCGTGAAATCATGCCGTCCCACAAAATTCGCGGCCACCTCGCGCACCTTGGCCAGATCCAGCTTCTGCGGCACATGCCAGGCCCGGCCGTATTCCTCCGGCGGCAGCACCGGCCCATTCCAGATCCGGTAACGGTAAACCTTCCCCTTCGCCGAAAACCGCGCGTGAAAATCCCCCGCCGCTTTCGTCGCCCGCATGATCCGGATCTCGTTCGGCAAATTCGCGTTCAGCGCCCGCAGCCAGTCGCCCGGCTTCATCGATTTGTTGGCCACTTCCACGTGCGCGCACTGCGCCACCGCGTGGACGCCCGCATCGGTCCGCCCCGACCCATGCACCACCACCCGCTCGCCCACGATCTTGCGAAAGGCTCCCTCCACCAGATCCTGCACCGCGTTGTTATCCGCCTGGCTCTGCCAGCCCGAGTAGGGCCGCCCGTCGTACGCGACGATCAGCTTTAGACGCATGGCTGCGCATCCAGCCAGCTCTGCAGCAGGATTTGCGCCGCCGCCTGGTCGATGATCCCGCGCTGCTGCTTCGCATTCCGCCCCGCCGCCTGCAGTTGTTTCTGCGCCGACACCGTTGTCAGTCGCTCATCCCACGGCACCACCCGGCAGGGTAGTTTGGCCTTCAGCTTTTCGATCAAGACCTTCGCCTTTTCCGCAGCCGGTCCAAAAGAGCCATCCATATTACGCGGCATTCCCACCACTACCACGGTCACCCCTTTTTCCGCCACGATCTCCGCCACGCGGTCGACTCCGTCCGCCTTGCTCACCTGCACGGTTTCCAGCGGATGCGCCAGCATTCCGAGTTCATCGCTGATGGCGAGCCCCATCCGTACGTCGCCGGGGTCGATGCCGAGAATGCGTTTCGTTTCCATTTGCAGTTGAAAATCCCACACTACAAACCTACGTTGCGCAATATCCTATGTCCTCTATTTCGCTCAACAAGTTCGGCGATAACCTCCCCGTCACCGGCATCATGGCCCTTTCTCAAGCCGCGGTCGGCTTCGGCGTCGGCTTGCTTTTGGCCGAAACCATGGGCCGCCACGCCCGCAATCGTACCGCCATCGCCCTCATCGGCGCGGGTGCTGCGACCGTCATTCCTTTCGCCATCGGCATCGTCAATCAGGTCAACAACCGCCCCGATTCTTCGCGCCGCCAGCGTCAGCAGTTGGAAAGCATCCGCGAGGGTGCCGGTCTCGCCACCGACGACGAAGCCTTCTAGGACCTGCTCCTCCTAGCCTCCAGCTCTCCCCGCCGCCGCGACCTGCTCCAGCAGGCCGGCATCCCGCACGAGATCGAGCCCTCGCAGGTCGATGAACTCTCCGGCGGCTCCTGGTCTGCCCGCGAGCTTTGCCTGCTCAACGCCGACCGCAAGGCCAACGAAGTAGCCACCCGCTTCCCCGGCCGCCTCGTGCTCGGCGCGGATACCCTGGTCGCCCTCGGCGACCGCGTCTTTGGCAAGCCCGCCGACCTCGCCGAGGCCCACTCCATGTTGGAAGCTCTTTCCGGCCGCATCCACGAGGTCCTCACCGGCGTCTGCCTTGTCCGCGACGACAAGATGTGCCGCTTCGTTGAGTCCACCCGCGTCAAATTCCGCCCCCGCGACGAAGTCGATCTCGACGCCTACTTCCGTCACGTCGACCCCCTCGACAAAGCCGGCGCCTACGCCGCCCAGGAAGACGAAGGCCGCCTCATCGAGTGCATCGAAGGCTCCCTCAGTAACGTCATCGGCCTCCCCATCGAACGCGTCCTCCAGACCATCCAGGAATATTTCCCCGAAGCCTGGCTGGAGTCTTAAAAAGCTCCCAGCCGCCCGCCCGCTCCGCTGCCAAAAGCGCCCAAACGGCCAGCGACTCTAGGTAGGGCCGCCGCGCCGCGGGGGCCGTGAAATTCTCAGACGAGGTGCTCTCCGCCAAACGGCAGCCATTCAAAAACATCTCAACCGGCCTTCTCTTCAGTCGGTTATCTCAATCGCGAGTGCTCTGATAAATACTTGATGGTTAGCTTTTCATAACTTTCCAACCAAGGTGCCAACCGGTGGTGGGCCTTCAGCGCATTTTCAAATGCTATGGGAGCGCGAGAGAACGGATTGTCAAAGAAAGCTGCTTCTTCGATCGTGGCCTTCCTGATTCGGCGACCATAGAAATCCTCAAGATAGCAGGCGTTTTTCGTCCCTGTTTTGAAGAAGGGCAAAGGAATATCTGATCTGATGGTCGTGTGATTTCCTACGATTTTCCAATGGGCAATTTTGAGTAG
>FTCB01000258.1_pt1 | contig 11320 bp, 11 predicted proteins | sample 1639431 | NCBI WGS metagenome assembly FTCB01 (sample SAMEA3914864, study PRJEB12502) | metagenome | biome: forest; material: soil | place: USA | collected 2012-03-12 | depth 0.3 m
ACGTCCTGCATGTCGTACAGCCCGGCAGGCTTGCCGACGACCCATTTGGCGGCGCGCAAGGCTCCCTTCGCGAAAGTATCGCGACTCGATGCTTTGTGGGTCAGTTCCACTCGCTCGCCGACATTGGCGTAGATCACCGTGTGGTCGCCGACGACGTCACCGCCACGAATGGCATGCATGCCGATCTCCGTTTTGGTCCGCGCCCCCACCATGCCCTCACGGCCATGTCGCACATCCTTGGTATAGTCCAACTCACGGACCTCGGCGAGAATCTCCGCCAATCGGCGGGCTGTCCCGCTCGGGGAGTCCTTTTTCAAGCGGTGATGCATTTCCACCACTTCAAGGTCAAAATCAGGCCCCAGAATCTCAGCCGCCTTCTGGGTCAGCCAAAAGAGGGTATTTACCCCCACACTGTAATTCGCCGCAAATACCACCGGGATGACCTTAGCCACCTCCTTGATCGCCGCCCTGGCGGCATCATCATGTCCTGTGGTCCCAATCACAACGACTTTCCCAGCATCGGCGCACTGGCGCGCAACTTTGGCCGTGACCGTCGCATGGGTAAAGTCGATGACCGCGTCACTCTTTTGGAGCGCAGACCCAAAATCGTCCCCATCGTCAACTTCCGCCGAGATGGCCAATTCCGGATCCAGCCCGGCGTTGCGGATGAGCGCCTGGCCCATCCGCCCTTTGGCCCCATTGATCAAGAGTTTTAGCGCCATAAGGTTAAGCCAAACCAAGACCTCTCAGGGTCCCGGTGAGTTTACTCACGCTCTCATTGGTCATTTCGCACAAGGGCAAACGCACTTCCGGGCTCATCCCACCCTTGAGGGCAAGGGCCAGTTTGATCGGCGCCGGATTCGGTTCGATAAAGAGATCCTTAAATAGTTTGTAATAATGGACATGCGCCGCCTGGGCCGCCTTCACGTCGCCCTTAAGCCAAGCGCGCACAAAGTCCGAAACTTCCTTCGGCAACAAATTGGATGCCACGCTGATCACGCCCACTGCGCCCGCCACCATGAAAGGCAGCGTCAATGAATCGTCTCCCGAAAGGATCTCAAAGCTCGCCGGTACAGCTTGCTTCAGGGCGCTCACTCGCTCCACCGTGCCACCCGCCTCCTTGATCGCCACGATATTCGGGCAATCCTTCGCTAGCCGGGCCGTAGTCTCCACGCCGATCTCCACCCCGCAGCGCCCTGGGATACTATAGAGAATTATGGGAATTTTCACCGCTTCCGCAATTGCGCGAAAGTGCCGATAAAGTCCCTCCTGCGAAGGCTTATTGTAATAGGGAGCCACCAGCAGCGCCGCATCGGCACCGAGCTTTTCCGCTTCCACCGTCAGCGCAATCGCTTCCGTTGTGGCATTCGATCCCGTCCCTGCGATTACCTTGCAGCGTCCCTTGGCGATTTCCACCGCCGCCCGGATTACCTCCGTATGCTCCTCATGCGTCAGGGTGGGGGACTCGCCGGTCGTCCCAACCGGCACGATGCCCTCCACGCCTCCCGCGATTTGGTCTTCGATCAGCTTACGAAAAGCCTCCAGGTCGAACGCGCCATCGCGAAATGGAGTGACTAGAGCTGTGTGTGTACCGGCAAATGACATGAGAATCGAGAGTTACAGGGAAACGGTTCCGTCGAAAACAAAATCCGCAGGCCCCGTCAGGGTTACATTACGGAAACCATCTGCGGTTTTCTCAAAGCCGACCTGCAGCGTGTCGCCGCCGCGCACCTTCACCGAGATCGGCGAGGGCACTCCGGACTTGAGATGATATAGAATCGCGCCGGCGGTTACTCCGGTGCCGCAGGCCAGCGTTTCGCCTTCCACCCCGCGCTCATACGTGCGCAGAACCAAATCACCTGGCGCGACTACCTGCACAAAATTCGCATTCGTCCCCTTGGGCGCAAATTCCGTGTGATACCTCAGCGCCGCGCCATCGCGCACCACGTCCACCGCTTCCACATCATCCACGAAGACCACCGCGTGCGGCACCCCCGTGTTCAAAAAATGCACCTCAAGAATCCGCCCCGCCACCTCGATCTCCTGCGCGGCCCGGTAGGAATGGGGATCGCTCATGGCGATGCGCACATTCTCCCCCTGAAACCTCGCGCCGATCGTTCCCGCGATGGTCTCAAACGAAACCTCCTCGCGATTGCCGCCGGCCAGCCGGGCCGCGTACCGCCCGAAGCACCGAGCCCCGTTGCCGCACATCTCCGCCTCGCCGCCGTCCGCGTTGTAATACCGCATGCGAAAATCCGCCCCATTCTGCGGAGGTTCGACCATCAGCACGCCGTCCGCGCCTACGCCGCGATGGCGGTCGCAGAGTTGGGCGATCTGGGCGGTGTCCAGCGATAGCGCGCCCGAGCGGTTGTCCAGCATGACGAAGTCATTGCCGGCGCCGTTCATTTTAGTGAAGGAGAGTTGCATCCGGTGGAAACTAGGCGGTTTTCGCCGCTTGCACAAGTGGCCGCACAAAATCCGCGATGCGCTGCGGCAGGTCCGCCTGGCCGGCATTCTCCGCGATGCGCCGCACAATCGCACTGCCCACCACCACCGCGTCTGCCTGCGCGGCCACCGAGGCCGATTGCTCTGGCGTGGAAATCCCAAAGCCTACTGCGATCGGCAGCTTCGTATGCTGGCGCAATTCCGCCACCTGCGTCCCGATGGAATCCGACAGGCTCGTCTGCTCGCCGGTCACGCCCTCGCGTGAAACGTAATAAATAAATCCCTGGCCTGTCGCCGCGATCTTCGCCATCCGCTCCGGCGGCGTCGTCGGCGCGATCAACCGGATCGGATCCAGGTTTCCCGAGGAGACCAGCTCCGCATTTTGCTCCGCCTCTTCCGGCGGCAGGTCCAGAATCAGCAATCCATCCGCGCCCGCGTCCGAGGCGTCTGCGAGAAATCTCTCAAAGCCGTACGCGTAGACCGGATTGAGATAAGTAAACAGCACCAGCGGCAATTCGGACTTCTCGCGAAACTTCCGTACCAGCTCCAGCGCGCGCTTCACGGTCATGCCCGCTTCCAGCGCGCGGCCCGCAGCGGCCTGGATCGTCGGCCCATCCGCCAGCGGATCGGAAAACGGCAATCCCAGCTCCAGGATGTCCACGCCCGCCTCATCCAGCGCATGCGCGATCGCCAGCGAAGCGTCGAATGAGGGATCGCCCACGGTGATATAGGCTACGAAACCGGTCTGCTTCTTCGCGGCCAGTTCTTGAAAACGTTTTTGAATGCGTTGGGAATTCACGAGAGCCGCCCAGAATCTCCTCCCGGCCAAGGTGCTGGCAAGCTAATCCCGTCCCTTCTCTCCCCGAATTTTCGCCACTCGCTCCATCAAAAACTTCCGCGCTCGGTAGATCCTTGTCTCCACCGACTTCGGCGAGATGTCCAGCGTCTTCCCGATTTCCTCGTGCGAATACCCCTCCACCGCGCCCAGCACAAAGGGTTCCCGCAAGGCATTCGGCAAATCCCGAATCTCCGCTTCAAGTTCGGCCACGGCCTCGGCTCGCTCGGCGCATTCATCCGGAGCCAGGCCAGAGTCGGCAAGTTCCCGCTCGTTGTCGGGCCGCTCTCCCGCCAGTGTTTCCGTTATCTGTCCCTGCCGCGCCACTTTCGATTTCAAATGGTCCCGGCACAAGTTGAGCGCCACCTGAAAGAGCCAGGTGGAAAACTTCCCGCCCGGCTTCAGCTTGGGCAGGGCAAACCAAGCGCGCACAAAAGTCTCCTGGGCGAGATCCCGGGCCGTTCCTTCCTGGCCGACCGAGCGAAAGATGAAGCTGTAAATGGGGTTTTGATAACGCGCAATCAGGTCCCCATAGGCGGCTTCTTCGCCGTGGCGGGCTCGCTCTACCAGATCCCAGTCTTCACTCATTCGCCGGCATGGGCATGCTCGGCGTCGATTTGGCCGAGGGCGTCCGCCGTCATATGCAGGAGTTTGTCGTACTGCTCGGGAGTGAGCGCCTTTTTCATCGCAAAAACATGGCCGATCGTCACCCCTTGGAGTTCGCCCATGGCCAGGTGAATTTTCGCGATCGCATCCTGCACCCGCTGCGAGTCCTTCCCGTCGGCCAATATGGCCGCGGCCAGTTCCTTGTTGCCCGCCCGCATCTTCTCTTCCAGTTCGCGGCACTGCTCATGGTATTGGTGCTCGATGGGCCCGATTTCCTTCTCCTGGGCCTCGGTCAGCCCGAGCTGGCTGTGAATCCACGCGTGGGCATCGTTGTGACTCGGCATGTGGCAGAGCCTTGAGTAAAAGGCGATCGACAACACGGAGACAAACGCGGCCATGAAGAAAACCGCGACCAATACGCCGAGGACCGAGGCTTTCTTCTTCATCGTGCCTTGGCCAGCAGGCCCGAAGGCAGGTTGGAACTGGAGACCGAAAACACGCCCAGCCCCAGGTGGTCGGCTGCGCGGGTCGGCTCGGCCGCCCGCGAGATCATCGCCGGAAAGACCAGCGCTACCGCCAGCACTACGGCGGTGCTTCCCGCCAGCAGCCGGGGGTGAAGGAAAAGATGGCAGATTTCCTGTAGCCAGCCTCCGTGCCGGTCTTCTCTGAGGCGGATCTCCCGCAGTACGTCCTGGCCGAACGAACCCGGCAGGGGAGCAGGCGAGCGCCGCGCCACGGCCTTTATTAATTGGTTAAAATCAGAGTCGTCCATAAAGCGTGAAACGAGAAACTTGGGGGTATCCCTTGGGAAAATGCCGGATTTTTGGGCCGGGAGAAAGTAAATGTGCTCCCCAAACGCTCTTTTTCCGCCCAAAGATGAAAATATTCTGAGGGAATGGCGGGGCTCGCTCGTTTCACTTTAGAGAAACCATTCATCACCATGAAACTCCTACTCACTCTCGTTGCTTTTGTCGCTCTTTCCACCGCCTCCCAGGCGGGCGAACCGCCCAAGCCCTACCCCTTGAAGACCTGTCTCGTTTCCGGGGAAAAACTCGGCGAAATGGGAGCGCCCGTCGTTTATGTCTACGAGGGGCAGGAGTACAAATTCTGCTGCAAGAGCTGCCTCAAAAAATTCGAAGCCGATCCGGCCAAGTACTCGAAGGAACTGACCAAAGCCGGCTCCTAAACCACGGAGCATGAGACGAGCGGAGGCGATTGGCGCGATCTTCGGATCCGTGCTTTCGCCTGCCCTTGCCGCAAGGTATCCCCGGGCTCAGGCCTGCCAGGCGGGCGTCTCGTCCTTTGGGCTGCCTGCCGTCGGCCTTTCCTCGACTCGGCGGGAAACAGAAGCTCTACTTCCTAAGTCTGCATGAACCGCTTCCTCTCCATCGGATGTTCCGGTTTGCTCGCGCTCGTGCTCGCCGCCTGCGCGGTCACTCCGCTTGCGCCGCTCCCGGCGAGCAACCCTGCCAGTCCCAACGCCCGCGAAGCAACGGCGCCTGCGCACCACAACAGCCTCGCGCCCGACGAAGCCACCAAAAAGAGCCAAGCCCTCCTCGAAACCGCAGGGCAGGGGACTAGCAGCTCCTCCAACACCACGCCCAACATGAACATGGGAGGCATGCACGATGGACACTAAGGCGCGCTCCTGCTGCAGCAACGGCGCTTTGCGGCCACTTCGCCCAACGGGCGATCTCCCAGGCGTTCTTAAATTAGCCTTCCTTCTCACCGCCGTCGTCGTCGCTTCGCCCCTTTCCGCTCAACCATCCCCAACCGTCTCAAAGGAAATCGCAGCCCGCACCGGCGTCGAGATGGCCTCGCGCGAAGAAACCGCCGCCATTGTCTCCAAGCTCCTCCGCAAGCCGCTCACCATCTCGGCCGCCGTCCAGATTGCCCTCCTCAGCAACCGGCACCTCCAAGCCACTTTTGGCGAAGTCGGCATCGCCCAGTCCGACGTCATCGAGGCTGTCACCGTCCCGAATCCCTCCGTCGATTTCGACATTCAGTTCCCCGTCGTCGCCTCGCAAATGAACCGCTACGGCTGGATGGTTGCGCAGGATTTTGTCCGCCTCCTCATGATCCCGCTGAAGAAAAAAATCGCGGAGGAGCAACTTGAAGCCACCGAGCTTAAGGTGGCCGCGGAAGCACTCGAACTCGTTGCCGAGGTCAAATCCGCCTACTTCACCTGCCAGGCGAGCCAGCAGCTTCTCGGGAGGCTCAAGCTCATCCAGGAAACCAACGCGGCGGCCCTGGATCTGGCCCAGAAGCAATTCGAGGCCGGCAACATTACTGATCTCGCGCTCTTGCAATCGCAGGATGCCTACAGCGCCGGCAAGCTGGCCATCGTCAAAGCCGAAACCGAACTCCGCGGCCAGCGGGAGAAGCTAAACCGCCTGCTTGGTCTTTGGGGCGACGATACTCACTGGAAAATCAAGGCCGAGGTGATGGCGATCCCAGAGGGGACCGTGACCGTCAAGGGGCTCGAATCGCTCGCTGTCGCCCAGCGTCTCGACCTTCGCGCGGCACACCGCGATCTCACCAGCGTGATCTCCGCGCTGGGTCTCACCAAAACCTATCGCTGGCTGCCCGTGCTCAACATGGGTTTCACCGGCGAGCGCGATATCGACGGGGCGCTCAATATGGGGCCTTCCTTTAGCCTGGAACTCCCGATTTTCAACCAGGGCCAGTCCCGCATTGCGAAGGGCGAGGCCCAACTCCGCATCGCCGAGAACAAGCTGGAGGCGCTGGCTGTGGATATCCGGTCCGAGGTGCGCGAGCTCTGCGACAAGCTCCTGAACCTCGGCGACATGGCAAAGTACTATCACGATGACCTGTTGCCGACTCGCCTCCGCGTGATGAACCGGGCGCTCATGCAATACAATGCCATGCAGCTCGGGTCGTATGAGCTTTTCACCATCAAGGCGCAGGAACTCGAGGCCGAGCGCGACTATATTAACACGCTGCGGGATTATTGGATCACGCGCGCGGAGTTGGAGAAGGCGGTTGGGGGAACGCTCACGCCACATCAGGCGGCCAAGGGTTCACCCGGGAAGGAAAAGTCAAAATGATCTCACGCAAACAATTCATTGGCGGCACGGCCTTCGCCGCGGGGTTGGCGGCCATTCCACGAGTGCTGCGTGGGCAGGGGACCGAGGCCGGGACCAGCCAGCCGCCATCGGCGCAATCCTACCACTTTGACGAAAGGGACCAGCCGGTCTGGACCAAAGCGCCGCTGGCGCCGGGCCTTCCAGGCAAGGACTACCAGCCAACCGTCACACTCAACGGGTCGACGCTGCCTTTCCGCATCGTGGATGGGGTAAAAGTTTTCCATCTCACGTGCGAGGAGGTCGACCATGTCTTCATTCCCGCCACGCCGAATAATCAGGAACTGCGGGCCTTTTGCTGGGGCTTCAATGGCCAGGTGCACGGGCCGACCATCGAGTGCGTGGAGGGCGACCGGGTTCGGATCTACGTTACCAACCAGCTCCAGGAGAGCACGAGCATCCATTGGCATGGACTCATCGTTCCCAGCGGCATGGATGGAGTGGGGGGCCTCAGCCAAAAGACGATCAAGCCCGGCGAGACCTTCAAGTACGAGTTCACTATCTGGCAGCAGGGCACCTTCATGTACCACTCGCATGATGATGAAATGACCCAGATGCAGATGGGTATGATCGGCATGCTCATCGTCCATCCCCGCGAGCCCAAAACGCCGCCGCCGGATCGGGATTACGTCTACATTCTCAGTGAGTGGAAGATCGTGCCCGGAACCCGCCGCCCGGACCCCAGCGAGATGACCGATTTCAACGTTCTCACGCTCAATGCCCGCGCTTTTCCCGGCACCGCGCCCATGTTGGCCAAGCTGGGAGATCGGGTCCGCATCCGCATCGGGAATCTTTCCTCGATGGATCATCATCCCATGCACATCCACGGTCACAGCATGCGCGTGGTGGCGACCGATGGGGGGCCTATCCAGGAATCCGCCCAATGGAACGAGGTTTCCGTTCTGGTCCAGGTCGGCGCTACTCGGGATGTCGAGTTCGTTGCCAATAATCCCGGCGACTGGGCCTTTCATTGCCACATGTTCCATCACGTGATGAACCAGATGGGCCATGGCTTGCCCAACGTCATCGGCATCAATCCCGGCAAATTGGATCAAAAAGTCCGCACGTTCATGCCGGGCTACATGACCATGGGTCAGGACGGCATGGGCGATATGGGCGACATGGGCATGAAGATTCCGCCCAACAGCGTTCCCATGGTGGGCGCTCCGGGTCCGTACGACTACATCACGATGGGAGGCCTCTACACCAACATCAAGGTCCGTGCCGACCTCGGCGACCTCAAACCTGAAAACGGCCAGGACTTCCTCTACGGCGGCTGGTACGAGAATCCGCCCGGCACGCAGGCCGCGCTGGCCAGCGACGACGAGCTCCGTCGTGACCTTGGGGAAAGCGCCCCCAAGGCCAAGAGGGTATAAAACCCATACAAATGGATTTCTTTGCCTCGTACCGCAGTATTTAATTATATATGACATACATTATATGATGTTATAGATACCACGGTGGGAATGAGGCTTTTATGACGCTGTGAATAAGTTTGGAACAAATGGCCCGCGGCTGTTCGTGCGGAATCCATGTACTGAGTTACTCACATTGTGGGTGAAAACGTACCTTCGAGAGGCCCGGCCCATCAGGTGGCCAACTGATGGCTTTATCGGGCTCTGACAAGCCTATCGTATTCCCTTTGGGACGTCGTATGATCTCACCATGCCCACAGCTACCGCGTCGGAAATCATGGAGAAACCAGTCACGGCGTCGTTGGCCGACAACTACCAGGCCGGGGTCCCTTATCCCCAGGGCGCAACCTGGAACGGAAAAGGTGTCAATTTTGCCCTTTTCTCGGAAGGTGCCGAAGCGGTCGAGCTTTGCCTTTTCGACAAATCGGAGCAAAAGACCGAAACCAAGCGCATCCGGATTCGGGAGCGCACCAATGGCATCTGGCATATCTTTCTCGACGATGTGGTCCCTGGCCAACTTTACGGCTACCGGGTCTATGGCCCATATGAGCCGGAAAAAGGCCTCCGGTTTAATCCCAACAAACTGCTCCTTGACCCCTATGCCAAGGCCATCGGCCGCGAACTGGTGTGGGACGACTCGCTTTTCGGCTATACCATCGGGCACAAGGCTGGCGACCTTTCCTTCGACGAACGCTGCAGCGCGGCCTATGCGCCGCTGGCGATTGTGACCGATTCCGAGTTTGATTGGGGCGACGACGCACCGCCTGCCATCTCCTGGCACGAGACGGTCATTTACGAAGCCCACGTCAAGGGCCTGACCATGACCCATCCCGATGTGCCCGAAGAACTCCGCGGCACCTACGCCGGCATTGCCAGCGAGCCGATCATTGCTCACCTCAAGAAACTCGGTATCAGCGCGATTGAGCTCATGCCGATCCACTACTTCCTGGACGACCGGCACCTTATCGAGAAAGGCCTGCACAACTATTGGGGCTACAATACCCTGGGCTTTTTTGCCCCCCAGCGGATGTATGCAGCCAATAAGGCGCACCCGGCAGATGTCCTCAAGGAGTTCAAAGGCATGGTCAAGGCCCTGCACGCCGCCGGCATCGAGGTCATCTTGGACGTGGTCTATAACCACACGGCCGAGGGCAATGAAAACGGTCCCACCTTATCCTTTCGGGGCATCGACAACGCGGCCTACTACCGCGCCGTGGCGGACAATCCCCGCTACTACATGGATTACACGGGCTGCGGCAACACGCTCAACATGGTGCACCCCCACTCCCTTCAATTGCTCATGGATAGCCTGCGCTATTGGGTCACGGAGATGCATATCGACGGATTCCGCTTCGATCTGGCCGCCGCGCTGGCCCGCGAGCTCCACGAGGTGGATCAACTCGGCGCCTTCTTCGACACCATCTACCAGGATCCGACCCTCGCCACGGTGAAGCTCATTGCGGAGCCATGGGACCTCGGCGAAGGCGGCTACCAAGTGGGAAACTTCCCCGTGGGCTGGACAGAATGGAACGGCAAATTCCGGGACACCGCGCGGAAATATTGGAAGGGTGAAATGGGTCTGCACTCGGAAATCGCCACCCGCCTGGGCGGTAGTGCCGATCTGTACGAGCGCACCGGACGACTCCCCTCCTCCAGCATCAATTTCATCACCGCTCACGACGGCTTCACGCTCAATGATCTCGTGAGCTACAATGAGAAGCACAACGAAGCCAATGGCGAAGGCGGCCGTGATGGCGCTGATGACAACAATTCCTGGAACTGTGGCGTGGAAGGCCCCACGGACGATCCCGCCATCAACGAACTGCGGCAACGGCAGATGCGTAATCTGCTCTGCACGCTGATGTTCTCGCAAGGCGTGCCCATGATCTGCGCGGGCGATGAGATCGCGCGCACCCAAGGTGGAAACAACAACGGCTATTGCCAGGATACCGAGATCTCCTGGCACAATTGGAACCTCGCTGAGTGGCAAAAGGAACTTCTGGAGTTTACCTCCCTCGTAATCAACTACCGCCGCAAGCATCCGAATTTCCACCGTCGCAGCTTCTTCGAGAAAGACCCGCACGTCGCGGTCCATCAGGAAAACGTAAAGTGGTTCCGGGCGGATGGTAAGCCCATGGGCGACCAGGACTGGGAGGAAGGCGGCTGGATGCGCACCCTCGGCATGCTATTGATCGGTACCGCGCCGGAGATTCGCGACGCAGAAGGGACCCCGGTGGAGGATCATGATTTCCTCCTGCTGCTGAACAGCCATCATGAAGTGGTGGATTTTCACCTGCCCATCGAAATGCAGGGACCGCCGTGGGAGATCTCGTTCGATACCACCCAGCCGAAACTCGGACCCGGGCTCGAAAAGGTGCAGGGCGAGTCCTTCTCGATTGAACCACGCTCCTTCATCGTGCTAAGGCGCAAGCAGCAATAGGCTGGAGCATCTGTGGATCCACGCCCGCCCCAATCGTCTTCCGAAGGAAAGAACCTTACTCGGCGCGATGTTCTGCAGAGTTACGGAATCCTCGATACCCCGCGCGAGGCGGAGTACGATGAAATCGCCCGGCTGATTGCCCGGATTTGCGAAACCCCCATCGCGGCCATCAGTATGTTCGATGCCGATCGCGAGTGGTTCAAGTCGGATGTCGGCTTGGAAATTCAAGAGGCGCCGTTGAAGGACTCGATCAGTGCCGAGATGATGCGGGATCGGCAGATGCTGGTGATACCTAATCTGACCAAGGATGAACGGTTCGCCGCCTCTCCCTCCGTCGCCTCCGAGGCTGGGCTCCGCTTTTTTGCCGGCGCCCCACTAATCTCGCCCGAAGGCGAAACCCTGGGCGCGCTGGCCGTGTTTGATCGCCAGCCCCGCCAACTTACCAATGATCAACTGAGCGCGCTGGGCCTCCTGG
>FTCB01000417.1_pt1 | contig 11282 bp, 6 predicted proteins | sample 1639431 | NCBI WGS metagenome assembly FTCB01 (sample SAMEA3914864, study PRJEB12502) | metagenome | biome: forest; material: soil | place: USA | collected 2012-03-12 | depth 0.3 m
CGCCGCTGCCGCCGGCACACAGGCCAGCACAGCCATGACGCGCGGAGAGAAGGCGAAGGCCAGCGCCGCGAGGGCCACGCTGAGCAAGATCGCCGTGGCTCGCAGTTCGCGCACGCCGCTCATCAGCATCTTGGCGGTACGCGCGGAACGGTGCCACGGATGATCTTCATCGTCGATGGCTCGGGCCTCCGCGGCAGCCTGGCCTGCTCCAAAGAGAAATTGTGCCAGCACCCCCGCGCCTAGCGCCACCGGAGAATTCGCCGCGATGGCCAGCGCGTGGAGACCAAGGATCACCGCCGCGCCAAAGAAGCGCGCAAACGTCGCGCGCGCCGTCCACCAAGGGCGCCTCGTATCCACATAGATCATCGCCGAGCAGGCCACGCCCACGACGGCGAGAAACACCGTCCCCAGCGCCAGCGGCGGCGCAAGTGCCGGGCGGAGCCAAAGCGCCGCCGCGTAGGCCGCACCGGCGCCGGCAAACATCCCGAAGGCCAGAATCTCGCGGCTCATCCAGGAAGTCCGCAGCCCGAGGAAAAAACGCCACGCCCCGAGCGGGCGGCCCAAATGCAGCACGCTCACGGCCAGCCCGGCCTGCAACAGCACGGTACCGGTGATCGCCAGCGGAAAGGCCAGCGCAAGACCAAACCAGCCACACCCCGCCGCGACGGCATAGGTTCCCGCGGCGGCTTGTGTGAGGATCAACATGAGGATCAGCGGCCAGTGCGCATGGTCCAGCCGCAGCGCGGCGTCATTCGCCGGGCGCGCATTCTCCGGCATTCGGCGCGACGTGGCGTACTTGGTCGTCGGCCGTGTATAGCTCGATTCAAACGCTCCCGGCGTCACGCGCGCTCCATTCCCGGAAGCCGCAATCACCACGTCCTGGCGCACGATTTCGATGCGGATGGCTTCATTGGGGCATGCCTGCACGCAAGCGGGCGCTTCGCCCACGGCGAGCCGCCCGTGGCACATGTCGCACTTCCGCACGATGCCGCGCTTCGAGGAATACTTCGGCACGTCGTACGGGCACTTCAACACGCAGTACTGGCAGCCGATGCATTGATCGTCGAGGTGCCGCACGATGCCGGTTTCCGCATCCTTTTCGTAGGCCAGCACCGGGCAGCCTTCCGCGCATGCCGGGTCCACGCAATGATGGCAGGCCGTGGTGATGGTCTGCTGATAAGGCTCGTAGCGGTTTCCGCCGTGCAGCGTGCCGACGGTGCGCCACAACTCTTCGTCATCGAGGCCATTCAACGAATGACACGCACTCACGCAGGCCTTGCAGCCTGTGCAGGCATCGAGGTTCACGGCGAAGGCGTATTGTTCGCCGCGCTGCGGGCGCTCCAGCGGAATGAGATCGCGGTAGTAGCGCGCCTGCGCGGGCAGCGCGTGCCGCTCGTGCTGGCGGGCGAAGCGCTCCACCGCGGTGAGCCGCTGCTGCTCCTCGAGCAACTCATCGATTAGGGTTCGCGGTGATTCGCTCATTCGCCAAACAGCTCCTGCAGTTTCCCCACCTCGTGGCGTGTGCTGAATTGGAGGAAGGTCTCCCGGCCCTCCCGATGCTTGAGATACGCGCGCAGCATTTTTTCCACCGTGCGGGGAAGATCCGTTGCGGGCACCCCGGCGAAGATCTGCCGCCCCACCGCCTGGTATTTCCCAAAGCCGCCGCCGACGAAAACGTGATAGCCGTCCACGCTCTCTCCGCCGAGCTTCACCTTCGCACCGAGCAGGCCGATGTCGCCCATATAGTGCTGCGCGCAGGAATTGGGACAGCCGGTGAGGTGGATGTTCACGGGCTGATCCAGTTCCAGTTTCTTTTCCAAATATTTTCCGAGTTCCAGTGCGTGGCCCTTCGTATTGGCGGAAGCGAATTTGCAGTAGCTGTTGCCCGTGCACGCGATGATGCCGCTGGTGACGTTCGATTGCCGCGTGCTCAGCCCCATCTTTTCCAGCGCCCGCTTGAGCGTGGCCACGTAGGTGTCGGGCACATTGGGGAGGATTAAATTCTGCCACACGGTGAGCCTCACTTCGCCGCTGCCGTAAAGATCCGCGAGTTCCGCGAGCCGCAGCATTTGCTTCGGCGTGAGATGGCCAACGGGTAAGGCCACGCCGACATAGTTGAAGCCGCGCTGCTTTTGCGGGTAGTCGCCGATGTGCGAGTGCGGAAGCTCCTGCGAGGCCCAGCGCATCTTCTCCGGCTCGTATGGTGCGCGCGGGAGTTGATAGCCCAGCAGCTTCTCGGTCTCAGCCAGATACTCGGCGAGCGTCATCTTTTCGAGCAGGTGCTTCAGCCGCGCTTTTTTGCGATCGGTGCGATTTCCGCGCGCGATGAACACGCGTACGATGGCGCATACCACTTTGTTGATCTCCGCCGGCTTCACCAGCACGCCGAGGTCGCGCGCGAAGGCCTTGTGCCCGGTGGCTCCGCCCAGCGCGATGCGGAAGGCCACCTCGTCGCCCACCATCACAGCTTTCACGCCGATGTCGTTGGTATCTTCCACGGCGCCGATCAACCCGCCACCGTCGTAGGCGATGTTGAACTTGCGCGGCAGATCGTAGAATTCGCGATTGTTGATGATCAGCGCCGCGAGCTCGCGGAGGTAGGGCATCACGTCGATCAGCTCCACTGGATCGATACCCGAGGTCGGATTCGCCGTGAGGTTGCGGATGTTGTCCGCGCCGGCGCCGCGCGTGTGCAGGCCCACGCTCTGGATGCGGCGCAGCACTTCCGGCGCGTCCTTCGGCTGAATGAGCCGGATTTGAAAGTTCGCGCGCGTGGTGATTTGCACGTAGCCGCTGGTGAGCTCCGCAGCGACTTTCGCGATCTCGCGCAGTTGAAATGTCGAGAGCACCCCACCCGGAATGCGCAGCCGCGCCATGAACGCATCCTTCACCGGCGTGAGGAAAAACAGCCCGTTCCATTTGAAGCGGAAGATCTCCTCCTTGTCCGGCGCCTTGTTGTTCACGGCGTTTTCGAGGATCTGCCCGTAGGCCTCCAGCGGGTGCAGCTCGCGCTTCACGCGTTCTTCGAAGATGAGGTCATCCGTCGCGGCCTGCTTTTCCGCGGTCGGCGGAGGCTCGACGTCACTGAATCGCTGCCCGCGCGCTGCCACGCCCGCGAACAGGCCGGTGAGATATTCCTTCTGCTCCGCGCTGAACCCAGCGCCATTGATGGCTGCGGTGAGTGTGCTCATGTCAGTAAACGTCCCGTTGATACCGTTTGTCGGCCTTCAGCTTCGCCACGTAGGCCTTCGCGTCGTCGGCGGACTTGCCGCCGGCTTTTTCGATGATGGTGTGCAGCGCGGCGTCCACGTCCTTCGCCATGCGCGAGGCGTCGCCGCATACATAAAAGTGCGCGCCCGCCTCCAGCCACGCCCACAGCTCGTTCGCGGCCTCCAGCATGCGCGTCTGCACGTAGACCTTCTCCGATTGATCGCGGCTGAAGGCGAGGTCGAGCCGCGTGAGGAAACCGTCCGTACGCCAGCCCTCCAGGGCCTCCTCGTAGAGATAGTCGGTCGCGCGCTTTTGGTCGCCGAAGAAGAGCCAGTTGCGCCCGGGCGCGCCGAGGGCCCGGCGCTCTTCCAAGAATGCGCGGAAGGGTGCGATGCCCGTGCCCGGGCCCACCATGATCATCGGCGTATCGCCACTCGTGGGTGGCTTGAAACCGTGCGAAGGCTGCACAAAGACCGGTGCACGGCTGCTCTCATTCACGCGGTCCGCGAGAAACGTCGAGGCCACACCTTGCCGCAGGCGCCCATGCGCGTCGTAACGCACGGCACCGACGGTGAGATGCACTTCGTCCGGATGCGCCTTCAGCGAAGACGAGATACTGTAGAGCCGCGGCGCCAGCTTCTTCAACAGCGCCACCAACTCCGCGGGCGCGAAGGGCTGGGTCACGTGCATCAGCACATCCACAACTTCACGACCATAGAGCCACTTCTTCAGATCGTCCTTTCGCTCCGGCGCGATGAGTGCCGCGAGCTCGCTGCCCGGCGAACGCTTGGCCGCTGCGGCGAGCAGATCGTTTGACGGCTTCGTGATATCGAAATGTGTGAGCAGCGCGAGCCGCAGCGGCATCTCCGCGCCACCGGCATTCACTGCTTCCTCGCCATCCAGGCCGAGCAACCCGAGCAGCTCTGCCACGTACTTCGGACAATTGCTCGGATACACCCCCAGCGCGTCGCCGACTTCGTAGGCGAGCCCGCTGCCCGCGAGGCCGATTTCGAAATGGCGCACATCCTTTCCGCTGCCTTCGCGCGAGAGCCGGAGGTTTTTCAGCAACGGCGCGGGGAAGGGCCGTTTCTTGCCATAGCCCGTCTCCGCCGGCACGACCTCCGCAGTCGCGGGCAATGCGATGGCGCTTGCTTTCGCGGCGGGCGCTGCGGAGCCCACGGTCTCGGCCAAGCGTGCGAACACCGCTTCCATCCATTCCTTCACCGGACCCTCGTAATCCAAGTCGCAATCGCGACGCTCCTGCATGCGCTGGGCGCCGAGCGCAGCGAGACGCTCGTCGCAGCTTTTCCCGAATGCGCAAAACGCGGAGTAGTTGGTATCGCCGAGCGCCAGCACGCTGTAGCGCACGTGCTCCAGGCGAGGCGCGGCGTCGCTTTTCAGCCAGCCCCAAAACGCCTGCGCGGCGTCTGGCGGTTCCCCATCGCCATACGTGCTGGTGATGATGAGCACATTGCTCTCCGTGGCCCATTGCACGCTGTCGTATTTTTCCAAGCTCACCACGCGCGGGGCAAAGCCACGGCTCTCGGCCTCTTTTGCCGTCTTCTTCGCCAGGCCCTCGGCGGTGCCGGTCTGGCTACCGTAGAGCAGCAGCAGCGGCTCCTTCGGCTTCGTCTCCACGGCGGACAGCGTCGCCTGGGCGGCGCTCGCGTCGCTAAAGAAACCTGCGAGAAAGCCGTTCAACCACATCCGCTGCTCGGCGGTGAAAGGGGCATTTTCCGGAATGTATGGAATGCGTGTCGTCATCAGTGCCAAAAGAGTCGCAAGAAGAGATAGAGGGTGAGGGCGAGCAGCGCCCAAAAGCCGGTGCGGTAAAAGACGAGCGGATCGCGCAATACCACGGACCCGCCGCGATGGTAAAAGGGCTCCACCTTGTCCGGGTGCGTGAGGTCGAAGATCATCTCGCTGAAATGCTGATAGCGCCGCTCCGGCTCGAGGCTCAGAGAGCGGAGCACCACGTGCTCGAACCACGCGGGAATATTCGGATTCAGCGCGCTGGGGCGCTTTGGCGCGTGAAAGACAGGCGTCTGGAACCGCTCGATTTCACCGAAGGGCAGGCGGTGCGTGAGCGCCTCGTAAAGTGTCACGCCAATCGCGAAAATCTCCGTGCGCTCGCACACCGCGGCGCCGTGAAAGCGCTCGGGCGCGAGATAACTCGCGGTGCCCGCGCGCGACGTGACGCTGAAAATTTCCGCGGCAATACCGAGGTCGATGAGCTTGAAGCGCAGGCGATCGTAATCGGAAACGACGAGCACGTTTTCCGGCTTGAGGTCGCCGTGCACCAGATCGAGTTGCAGGAGCTTGATGCCCGCATCGCACAAAAATTTTCCGAGCGCGACCGCGTCGTCCACGCCGAGCTTTCGCGATTTGAGCAGCGCCTTGAGGCTGGGCGCTTCCACGAACTCCTGCACGTAGTACCGCGCCGTGGCCCGCTCCGGCGTGAAGGCGCTGACAAACGGGCCGGCCGCGGCCTCCGCGACGCGCTGCGCGTTCCACGCCTCCTTGATGAAACGCGCCAGCAAGTCCTCATCATCACGCGCCTCGACCGGCGGAAACTTCACAATCCAGCGGCGACCGTCCTTTTCCGCGACCCACACGCGATCGGTACCGGTGAAGGAGCGCTGCAATTCGTAGCCGTCCACCACGTCGCTGCGTTTCGGCGACTCCGGGATGGGGAGTGGATTGGCTTGCATGCGCGGCAGTTTACCGGCTTCCGCCACGTCGATCACCACCGCACTCATGTCGTCGAGCTGCTCGTCGTTCGCCTTTTCCCGGGCATGCTGCACGAGGACGCGCGCGCTCGATCGCCGGCGCACCTTCTCGGCGAATTCGTCCAGCGGAATGACGTTGCTCACGCCATCGGAGCAAAGCACCGCGAGATCGCCATCGGCGATTTCCGTTTCAAAGGTGTGCGGCTCCAGCGTGGGCGCGAGCCCCACGGCGCGCCGCAGCACATGGGCAAGCAGGGGGTCCACATGGTCTTCGGAGAGCTGGCGCAGCGTGCCGCCGCGGGACACATAGACTCGCGAATCGCCTACGTTCAGCCCGAAGAGCCGGTCGCCCTCGATCACCGCCACACTCAGCGTGGAGACCAGCTCCGGCCCGTCAAACCGCACCAGCGATTCGCGGTAGAGCGTCTCATTCACCACCCGCGCGAATTCCCCGAGGGCCCGCTGCGGCGACCACTCGCGCGGCCGCGCGCAATAGGAAGACACGATGCTCTCCACGATCCGCCGCGACGCTTCCGCTCCGGCGCGCGCCGCGCCCGCGCCGTCGGCCAGCACGGCCACCACCGTCTCGCCTGAGACCCGCCAGGCGCAGGCATCGGCGCACTCGCTCTTCGGCGGCCGCGGCAGGCTGTGACTGGTAACGTTGACGCGCATGGTGGGATTTCTTTTCAGCAGATTAAATTCGGGCCTGGGCGAGCGCGCCCCAGGTGGTGCGCCAGCGAGTCTTCACCATCGTGAGGCCCACAATGGCCAGCGCGCAGAGCGCGGAGAAAATGAGGAAGCCGAGCGCGTAGCTGCCGGTGTATTGCTTCGCCAGACCTAGCGAGCTTGCCAGCCAGAAGCCACCTACGCCGCCGCCGCAACCCACGAGCCCGGTCATCACGCCCAGATCCTTGCCGAAACGCTGCGGGAGCAATTGGAAGACCGAGCCATTGGCCATCCCGAGCGCGGCGCTCGCGCCAGCGAAGAGCACGGTGTTCATCCAGAAGTTAGGCACCAGCGCCGCCATCGTGAGGCAACTGCCCGCGACGGCGTAGAACACATACAGCGAGCGAATGCCGCCCACGCGATCCGCCACCGCCCCGCCAATGGGCCGCGCCACCGCGCCGAGGAAGGTGCACAGCGCGGCGAAGTCGCCCGCCTGCACTTTGGTCAGGTGATACTCCCGCGTGAAGAACAGGCTGTAGCTGCTGGCGAGACCCACGAAACCGCCGAAGCTGATGGTGTAGTAAAAGCAAAACCAGTGGGCGTCTTTTTCTTTCAGCAGCTTCCAGTAGTCAGACAGCTTCTTCTTTTTCACCTCCACCGGCGCCTCCTTCGAGAGCAGCACATACACCAGGAACACGATCACCGCGGGAATCAGCGCCAGACCGAAGACCGCCTGCCAGCCATAGGTTTTCGCGATGCGCGGCGCGATGAGCGAATCGAGCACCACGCCCACATTGCCGGCACCGGCGAGTCCCATCACCACACCCTGCAAGTGCGGCGGATACCAGCGGCCCGCCTGCGGCAAGGCCACGGCGAAGCTCGCCCCGGCAAAGCCCAACAGGGCGCCGAGGAAGAGCGTGTGCCCGTAGGTCGGAAGCCCATGCAGCCAGGCAAACGTGAGCGCGCCCATGACGACGAGTTGCGAAAGCACACCGGTGTTTTTGGCGCCCATGCGATCCACCAGCAGGCCCAGCACGATGCGCAAAAACGCGCCGCTCAGGATCGGCACGGCCACCATCATGGAGCTCTCGGCGTCGTTGAGATGCAGTCCTTCGCCGATCTGCGCACCGAGCGGACCGAGGACGGTCCAGACCATGAAGGCGAAGTCGAAGTACAAAAAGGCGGTGAGCAGCGTAGGGAGATGACCAGCGGATTTTAGTTCGGAAATTTTCAAGTTCGTAGCGTGTCTGTGCGCCCTCCAACCTCAGGCGGTGAAAAGCACGCCCGCCCCCTTAGCCCGTGGCATGCCAGCACCGCGCGCGCCTGCCATCTACTGGCTGCAATATTTTCATCACTTTCATGAATGCGATTCATACTTCCTCCGTTCCTTCTTCACCGCAGCTCCGCATCCTCTCGTAACCCGCATCGCGCGAACGCCGTTTTGACCGCAAACTTTCATGCCTCGGGCCACATTTCCGCCCGATTGGAACCCGATGCCCTGTCGCGATTTAACCACCCTGGGCAGCGAAGACATGCGGCGGGCGCAAGCGGGGAGGTCCAAGACCTTTCCTCCACACGCTGCGCCCGCCGCAAAACATTCCTCGCGCTCCCCGAAAACGGGGCACGCCGCGACGACCAGAGCGTCTGCGGCGTGCCCGTCATCACAACCAACCTAGAAGTTGATGGTCGCCTGCACGTAGCCGAAATCGGCATCGTCGCTGGCTCCGGTGTCGGCGAGATAATCGCCCGCCCAGAAATGACTGTAGCCGGCTTCCACCGAGAGCCACTTCGTCGCCGCATACGTCAGCGTGAGGTCCGCTTCCGTGCCGGCATAATTGCTCGCCGCACGAGCCGCCGCCGTCAGCGGACGGACTGCCGTCACACCATTCGCGCGGTACCAAACGTCATCCGTCGAGGCCAGCCAGAACGCGTGCAACTCGGCCTTGGCCATGAGCTTCTTCGTCGGCATGGCTTTCAAAATCAGCCCCGCGTCGTGCATGTTCTGCCACGAGAAGACATCCATCTGCCCGTAGAATTTGTGATTCGTCGGGAAGAGGTTTTGGAACGTCTCGACGTCGCCATCGAGCGGATCGTCATCGCCCGAGCCGTAGTTGTATTCGACGCCGATGCGCGGACTCCACGCACAGTCGAACGTGTAGCCAACACCCGCGTGGGCCGCGAAGGCCGTGAGGTCCTTGCCCTTCACTTTGCCGGTCTGGAAGGCGAACTCGCCTTCGTAGTCAAAGCCCAGCGGCTTCGGCGGAGGCGTGGATTTGCCATCCGCCACTGACTTGCCGTCGCTCGGCGGCGGCGCCTGATGGGAGAGGTAACCGGGTTTGGACTTTATGCGCGTGCCGAGGGTGACGAAGTTCGTGTCGCCGGTGGGAACGTATTCCTCATGCAACTGGAACGCATAAAGGTCCGTGATTTGCGGAGCGATCGCCGTGGTCGAAAAATAGATGCCGCTGAAAACCTGCTCGCGCTCCGTCTCGTTGCCGTTGAACAGATCGCTCTGGTTGTAGCCTTCGGTGTGCGGGACCACCACGGTGGAGGCAAAGGCATCCACATTCCACGTCGGCGCCTTATAGCTTAGCTTCACCGCGTCGAAAGTGCGGCCAATATTGTTCCAGTCGAACGCCCCCACGAGCCGCTCGTCGCCGTAGATCAGCGTCTGGCGACCGATCTTGAGGCCCCAGGGCATGTCCGGCGTATTGCCGATTTCGACATAGGCCTGGCGTAGATCAAACGCATCATCGCCTTCCGCGCCGAGCACGCCCGGAACATCCGCGCGGTCGCTCAGCCACTCGCGGCTGTCCTGGCCTTGCACATAGAATTTCAGCCACGGCGCTGGCTTGAACATCATGCCGATGCGGAAGCGGAACAGGAACCAGTTGTCGTCCGTCAGCGCCCGCACGCTGTCGTTAAAATCGAAGTTGTTTTCGCGGTCTTCCCAACGCACGCGTTCCTGCACGTCAAAGACAAGCTTACCGTCGCAAAAGCTGAGCAGGGGCTGCTCAATCGGCTTGCTCGGCGCGGGTGCAGGTGCGGGCGTGAAGGTTTGACCAGCCAGCGCGGCGAGGGGGAGTCCCGCCAGGGCTGCGGCCGTGAGGAGTTTCATTCGTGGGTTCGTTCGTGTCATCGATTGGATTTGGTTAGTGGTGGGTCTTGGCTCTTTTCTCAGGCGGGCTCCGCGTGCGCGCCCGGCACGGCGGACGGCTGTTCGGCGGCGGCGGCCGCGTCGCGGCGGCGATGAGCGCGCACTTCGAGAAAGCTGATGAGCTGCTCGCGCAGCTTGGGATAGGCCGGATCGGCCATCACGGTGGCGCGCGCCCGCGGGCGCACGAAGGGGACGGGAACGATCTCGCCGATGGTCGCAGCCGGACCGTCCGTCATGCACACCACGCGATCGGAGAGAAACAGCGCCTCGTCGACGTCGTGCGTCACCATGAGTGCGGTGATCCGCTCCTTGCGCCACAGCTCGAGCAGCACCTGCTGGAGCTCGTAGCGCGTGAGCGCGTCGAGCATGCCAAAGGGCTCATCGAGCAGGAGCATGCGCGGCTTCAGCGCAAACGCGCGCGCAATGCCCACGCGCTGGCGCATGCCTTGCGAGAGCTCCGCCGGATATTTGTGCATCGCGTCGCCGAGCCCCACCACCGCGAGGTAATATTCCGCGATCTGCCGCCGCTCGAGCCCACTGGCAGTGTAGAAAACCTGATTGATGCCGAGCATCACATTTTCAAATGCCGTGAGCCACGGCAGCAGCGAGGGCGACTGAAAAACCATGCCGCGATCCGGCCCCGGTCCTGCGAGTTCCTTGCCTGCGAGGATGATCCCTCCCGTGCTGATTTCGTTCAGCCCGGCGACCATGGAGAGCACGGTGCTTTTGCCGCAACCGCTGTGGCCGATGATGGAAACAAACTCGCCCTTCGGGATAGTCAGATTGAAGTCCTGCACAATGATGGCCGGGCCCTGCGGCGTGGCATATGTTTTCCCGAGCTGGCTGAATTCCACATAGGCGCTCATTTCGTCTCCACCTCCACGCTCTGGATTTCGGTCCGGCGAATCGGCCCGCGCCGCCCGAACCACGGCAGCACCTGGCGCGGTCCGCTCAAGTCCTCGGGCAGAATGTCGGGCAGCACATATTTCCGCTGCACCGTGGAGTGCTGCTGACGCTTGCTCGCCAGCAGATATTCCACGAGTTCCTGGCGGATGCGGAGAAATTCCGGCATTTCCGCGAGCGTCTTGCGATCGCGCGGGCGCGGGACGGTCACCGGAATGCTCGGCCCCAGCGTCGCGCGCGGGCCGGCGGTCAGCGGAATCACGCGATCCGCGAGCAAAATGGCCTCGTCGGGATCATTCGTAATGAGAACGACCGTCTTGTCGTCCTCCCGCTGCAGGCGCGTGATTTCGTCCTGCAACGTCGCGCGCGTCAGCGCATCGAGCGCGCTCAGCGGCTCATCGCACAGCAGCACCTGCGGCTCCATGGCCAACGCGCGCGCCACCGCCACGCGCTGGCGCATCCCGCCGGAAAGCTCGCGGGGCCGCTTGTTGCGAGCCGCCGTGAGATTCACCATTTCGATATACCGCTCCACATGCGCCCGCCGCTTCTCGCGCGGCCATTTGGAAAAGATCTGATCCACCGCGAGCGCGATGTTTTCAAACACGCTGAGCCACGGC
>FTCB01000220.1_pt1 | contig 11240 bp, 9 predicted proteins | sample 1639431 | NCBI WGS metagenome assembly FTCB01 (sample SAMEA3914864, study PRJEB12502) | metagenome | biome: forest; material: soil | place: USA | collected 2012-03-12 | depth 0.3 m
CCCCCCCGCCGATCTGGGGCACCTCCGGCGTATGGGGCACGTCCGTTCCCCTCTACTTCCAGGCGACTCCTTTTACCCAGCGCGGCAGCCTCCAACTGCGAGGAGAGATTGCCAAAACATCGGGTGCCGATGCCACCGTCATCCTGCGCGCCCGCTCCGGCGTCGCCCTGGTGCAGACCACGGGAGCGGCCGGCGGCACCATCTCCTCCACGAGCAACAAGCTGAACGTGATCCTCCACTCCGATAGCGACGCGAGCGGCGAAGGGATGATCCACCTTCAGAGCAACTCCTTCATTCGGACCAATGGCGGCTCCCTGATCGCCGGAGGCGGCGCCGATCCGGCGCTCAACCCAGCCATGGGGAGCACCAGCCCCGGCTTTACGTTCGGCATTTTGATGCACAATACGACCATCGAAACGCTCGGCGGTAATGTCTCCCTCCGAGGCCGCGGAGCGCTGGTCAATGGCAGCGGGGGTATTTTCATTTCCACCATCTCTAACAATCCTAATGCACCCCTCATCGACGCCGGCGCGGGTAATATCGAACTCTATGGCACCGGTGGCGGCGCCCCGGGCCTCACGACGAGTTGTCGTGGCATCGAGATGTCCGGCACGACCAGCCCGGCCAAAATGGCCCGACTGCTCACCACCACCGGAACGATTACGCTGACTGGCTCCACTACGACGTCGGGCAACTTCGACCTCCTCTTTTTCGGCAACTCCGAGATTGTCTCCAGCGCGGGAGGAGCCGTGACGTTGACGGCCATCGACGCTGGCCAGGGCTCGTTCATTACGACGAGTACTGCAGCTGGGAGTTCCATTCATTTCCAGAGCATCGGAGGCGATCTCACTTTCATCGGCGATGTGATGACCTTCACCCAGGGTTCCGGCACCAGCCTCCTCGAATCCAGCGGGGCCGGCGTCCTCACCTTCAAGCCATTTACCGCCGGCCGAACGCTCAATGTGGGCACCAGCGGCGGCGGCGCTCTCGGCAGTGGAGGCATTTTGGGCATCGATCTCGCCACGCTGGCCGCTTGCTCGGCCAATACCGTCGCCTTCGGTGACAGCAATACCGGACCGCTCAACATCACCGCCGTCCTTTCACCCGCCAATATCGGCACGCTGGCCTTTGGCAACAGCACCATCATTCCCGCCAATGGCGGACTGGCGCTGGATATCACCTCGGCGTCCGTCTTTGAAAAAGTGACCGTGGCTGGGGATCTCACCATCAATCCGGCAGCGACGCTGACGGTCAACACCGTGGGCGGATTCGTCCCGGCTCTCGGCGACAGCTTCGACCTCATTACCAATCTGGGCACCAATGCCATCAGCGGATCTTTCTCCGGCAAGCCGCAAGGGACCATCCTCAGTGTCAACGGCGTCAACAAAACCCTCACCTACCTCGGCGGCACCGGCAACGATCTCGCGCTCCTCCCGCCTGTCTTCGCACCCGCGGTGACTTCCACCGGTGTTACCGGTGCCGGTCCGCTCAGCGCCACGCTCAACGGCAACGTCTCCGATGACGGCGGCTCCGCCATCACCGAGCGTGGCTTCGTCTACGCGCCGACCGCCACCGACAGCGACCCGAATATCGGCGACGCCGGCGTCATCCAAGTGATGGAAGGCGCCACCGCCACCGGCGCTTTCACCAAGCTGGTCAACGGCCTCGCGCCGAACACGCCCTACAGCTTCAAAGCCTACGCTATCAATGCGGTCGGCACCGGTTACTCTGCCGTGCAAAACTTCAGCACGACGCCGGCCGGCTTGCCTGCGGTGAATGACGCCGTGATCACCGGCACCGGCCCGAGCGTGGTCTATCCGCTGGCCAACGACGGCACGCCGAATACCACCATCACCGGCGTGAGCAACCCGGCCATCACCATCTCCGCCGATGGCCGCACGCTGCACGTGCCGCAGGGCTTCAGCGGCAGCTTCACTTATACGACCGACTCGGGCAACACCGCCACCGTCAACGTCACGGCCGGCCAGCCGAATGCCGCTCCGCGCAAATTCACCGGCCTGCTCTACAATTCCAACGGCACCCTCGCCGGCTGGGTCACCACTGCCATTGCCCCTCGTGGTTCCGCCAGTCTGCAACTCCGCGTCGGGACCGGCTCCGGCCACGCGGTCTATGGCTTCAAGGCCACCGATAGCAGCGCCACCTCCTCCACCGCGCTCGGCAGCGTGACTCTCACCCGCAATACCGACGGCACGCTCGCCGCAGAACTGACGGGCCAGAGCGGCAATCTCACTGGCACCCTCCTCCTCGCCCCCGCGACTTACACCGCCGCGAAATACCACATCGCGCTCGCCAGCATCGATAGCGCCGTCCCCGGCGGCGGTTTCCTCCGCGCCCTGGTCACGGCGAGGGGCACCGTGGCGCTGGTCTCCACTCTGCCCGATGGTCGTCCCTTCAGTGCCGCCTCCGGCGTCTCCGATAACGGCACCATCAGCTTCTACGGCAAGGAAACTTCCGCCGTGAACCCGGCCGGCGTCATCGGCGGTCAATTCGCCCCCGCCAATCTCGCCGCCACGGATATCACCGGCGAAATGCTTTGGAATAAACCCGCCCAGCTTCCCAGCGCCCGGGGCACCGAGCGCGGCGGCGTCGATACCATCCTCGTCGCCAACGGCAGCATCTACACCGGCGCCATCCCGCCCGGCCTCGCAGGCGCCGGCACCGTTACCCTCAGCGGCGGCGGCTTCGCCGCACCGGAAGTCAACGCCGTCACCATCGCCGCCGGCACCCCCACCACGTTCATCAACTCCCTCAAAGGCTGGGCCGGCGTCCGCGCCAGCACCGGCGCCTTCCGCGTCCGCGTCCAAGCCCCCGGCGTCCTCCGCCCCGTCACCGGCAGCGGCCTCTACCTGCCCAAGAGCAACTCCGCCTGGGGCTACTTCCCCGGCGCCACCACCGGCGGCCGCGTCGAACTCACCGCCCCCTAACCAGAGTTGCAATCGAAACGCGGGACGTAGTCTGGAGTGCGGTGCCTTGGCACCGCTCTGCGGCCCGGCGCGGCTTGCCGCGCGCGGTGGAAAAACCTTGCGAACATCGCTTGAGTCTTCCTCATCAGACAACAAGCTGCCCGCTGACTGCGTATTGGACGTTCGGCGTTGGACGTTGGATGTTGAACGTTCGATGCGCTCCCGCGCGTCGCTATGCCGCCTTCGCCCGCCCTAATGCCGCCAGGATGCTCGTGAAAATCACCCGCCCATCCGTGCTCCCGAGCCGCGCATCGCATGCGCGCTCCGGATGCGGCATCAGCCCGAAAACATTCCGCGCGGCATTGCAGATCCCCGCGATATTTTCCGCCGCGCCGTTCGGATTCGATTCCGGCGTGACTAATCCATTCGAGTCGCAATAGCGCACCAGCACCCGCTGCTCCGCATTCAGCGCCAGCAGCGTATCCTTGTCTGCCACATAGTTCCCTTCGCCATGCGCGATCGGGATGTTCAACACGTCGCCCACCTTCGCGCCGGACAGGAATGGACTATTCGTCTGCTCCACCCGCAACCGCACATGCTCGCAAATAAAGTGGAGGCTGCGATTCCGGATCAGCGCCCCCGGCAACAATCCGCTCTCGCAAAGAATCTGGAACCCGTTGCAAATCCCCAGCACGAGCACGCCTCGCTTCGCCTCTTCCACCACGCTCTTCATCACCGGCGAGAAGCGCGCGATCGCTCCGCAGCGCAGATAATCGCCATAGCTGAAGCCGCCTGGCAGCACGATGAGATCGTACCCCGCCGCACTGGCATCCTTGTGCCACACATAGTTCGTGGAAAAACCCAGCTCGCTCAGGGCCAGATGGCAGTCCTGATCGCAATTGGAACCCGGAAATCGAATGACCGCGGCGCGCATGGCTAATTCTCCACCACGAGTTGATAATCTTCAATCACCGGATTGCTCAGCATCTCCCGCGCAATCGTGTGCAACTGCGCCTCGCTGGCCCCGTCGATCTCCACCTCGATCATGCGTCCCACACGGACGCTCTTGGCCCCGGGCAGGCCGTGGTGGCGCATCGCATCGCGCACGGCCACGCCCTGCGGGTCGAGGATGCTTTGTTTCGGCATGACGATCACTTTCGCTTTCATGAAGCCCCGTCCTGTACCGCACCCCCACCCCGCTGACGAGTGGAAATTGTTGAACCAGTCACAATCCGCCCGTCATCGGGCCTATAGGGCCCATTGGCCCTATTGGATCCCGCATCCCCGTCCGCCCGTCGCCTGCGCATTGGACGTTGAGCGTTGGACGTCGGACGTTGAACGTTCGGCCCGAGCACCGCTCGGGCCGCTAACTCGTTTCTCGACACCCACCCGCCGCGCGTGTACTTCTCACAACATGCTTCGACGCATCCTTTTCCTCGCCGTTCTCGGCGCCTCCGCAGGGGCGCGAGCGCAGGACGAACCGGCGCCTCTTTCCAAGGAGCAAATCCTCGGCGCAGCGATCGGCGAACCCGTCTGCACCCCCATGCCGAGCGAGCTGTTCGCCGCCCTCGGCAAGAAAGGAAAACCCGACTGGTCCGCGCTGCTGCGCAAATCCCCCACCGCCACTTTCACCAATCGCCAGCAACTCGCCCTGAACCTCGGCGGCCTCATCGCCGATGGCTACCTCGCCGTGGAAGCACAGGACGCCCAGCTCGTGGAAAATGTCGCTCATGACATCCGCGGCGTCGCCAAGAGCCTCGGCGTGGAGCAGGACCTCGTGAATCGCGGTGGCAAGATCGTCGATTTCGCCAAGGCCGGCAATTGGGACACGCTCATGGAGGAACTCGAGGCCGCGCAAAACGAAGTCACCGCCGCCATGGCCGCGCACGATGACCAGGACCTCGTGACCCTCGTCACGCTGGGCGGCTGGCTCCGCGGCACGGAAATCGTCAGCTCTTATCTCGTCAAAAACTACACCGAGGAAGGCGCTCGCGTCCTGCGCCAGCCCGCCGTGGTGGATCATTTTGTGAAGAAAGTTGCCGCCATGCCGAAGAAGATGCTCGATACGGAACTCATGGATAAGGTCCGGCTCGCCCTCTTCGATATTCGCAAGGCCGTCAGCTACGGCGCCGATACGATCCCCACAGTCGATGACGTGAAGAAGCTCAATCAGCTCGCCGCGACGATCGAGAAAACGATTTCCACGAAATGAAACGCCTCGCCCTCATTTTGGCCCTGCTCGCCGCTCCCGTGTTCGCGGCGGCGCCCGACGACGATCGCGTGGCCGCCCGCAGCGCCGCGCTCGACATGGCCGGCGCCTGGAGCAACGACGGTTTCAAACTGCGCGACGGCTTTTGGAGCGACACGCTGAAGCCCGGCGAGTCCAAGATCGTGCAGGTAAATTTGTATGCCGGCAACCAGTACTGGTTCACCCTTGCCGCCTCAAACAAAGCCAAAAAAATCGCCGTCAGCGTTTACGACGAAACCGGCAAGCCCGTTCCCGGCGAACGCCTCGCCAGCGAGCCCGTCCCTGCCGATGCCGCACCGGCTCGCATCCGCGCCGCCGCCGGCTTCGCACCCGTCACCAGCGGCCCCTATTTGGTGAAGGTGGACCTGCTCGAGGGAGACCCCTGCGCGTTTGCGCTGATTTATTCTTTCAAATAGCCGATGCCCGCCAAGTCACCGCCAACCAAGCGCCCGGAAAGCCCCTCCAAACCCGGCGACGAGCGCGTCACCCAATTCAGCATCTTCCTTCCCAATACCGTTGGTGCCTTCCTGCACGTGGTGAAGATGCTCAATGAGCACCACGTCCATGTCCTCGCCACCAGCATCGAAGCCAGCGCCGACACCGCCATCGTCCGCGTCGTGGTCAGCGATCCGGAAAGCGTCGAGGGCATCTTCCATCTCCACAATATCCCTTACTCCACGTGCCCGCTGCTCGTGGTGGAGCTGCGCGAAGCCACGCAACTCGGCGACATGCTCGCCGCTCTGCTCGCCGCCGAGGTGAATATCTTCGGCAGCTACGCGCTCCTCACCCGCCCCCACGGCCACGCCGCCCTCGCCCTCCACGTCGAAGACAACGACTGCGCCCTCCACGTCCTCCATGCCAGCGGCTTCCAAACCCTCGGCCAGGAAGACATCTCGCGCTGATCTTTAGCTGCGACCGGAAGATCCAGAGAGCGGAGCGCTTCATAGGCCCTATAAGGCCTATTGGGCTTATTGGGCCTATAGGGCCTATTCCCCTCCCCCCAAAAAACAAAAGACGGCAACCTCGCGGCTGCCGTCTTTGTGAAATTGGAAATCTAGCTTTCCTCCTCGTCCGCTCCTTAGTGCGCGGCGAGCCGCACCACGCGGCCGCCCGGCGCATACGAGTTCTCCTGAAGGATCACTTTCTTTCCCGCGTCGCCCTTGGCGCACGTCGCGAGCATCACCGGCTTCGATCCGTTCTTGGAGCTGCAGGCCCCAATGGCGAAAGTGAAAACGATGGCAATCAACGCAATGGCTTGTTTCATATCGATAGTGAGATGAGGGCGTTGGCGTAACAAATTAACCTGTCTGAGACAAGCATTTGTGCGCCCTGCCATCGTTTTTGTACAGTTTGCCACCCAAAACGGTTCCCGCTCGATCCAAAACCAGCTCCCATAAAGCCTCCCCATCGCCACCGCCTTTCCTCCAGACCCGATTAGCGAAGATTCGCCGCGAAAATTAGCGGTTTAAAACCTTCGCTCATCTGAACGCCCGGTCTCGCCGGTGATTTTGTGCCGCATCATTTTGTCAAAATTAGCAGCGCCCGATCGGCGAGCAGTTCCCAATTCCGCATTCATCCCCTTCGCCAAACCCCATCTCAAATGCCCCGAGAAAGCGTTCTCTTCCGCGGCGCACAAAAAATCCTGTCGAATCCTGCTAATCCGGTAAATCCTGTCCTGTCTTATTGAGCAGCCCTTCTGCGCTCCGCATGTTTTGTCAGAACCTCAACTTCGGCCTCACCCGCCGCGATTTCTTTGGCCGCTTCGCCCTCGGCCTCGGCGGCGTCGCGCTGACGCACCTCCTGCAATCCGAAGCCCGCGCTGCCGCCAATCCCTTCAAGGGCATCCTCGAACAGCCCCACTTCCCGCCAAAGGCCAAGCGCATCATCTACCTCTTCATGGCCGGCGGCCCCTCGCAGCTCGATCTCTTCGACTACAAGCCCCTGCTCAACGAGCGCCACGGCCAGGACCTCCCCGAGAGCGTCCGCATGGGCCAGCGCCTCACCGGCATGACCGGCTTTCAAGCGCATCTCCCGCTCGCCGGCAGCATTTTCAAATTCGCGCAGCACGGCCAGGCCGGCGCGTGGGTGAGCGACCTCCTGCCGCACACCGCCAAAGTCGTCGACGAACTCTGCTTCGTCCGCTCGCTCCACACGGACCACATCAACCACGACCCGGCCATCACGTTTTTCCAAACCGGCCACCAGCTCCCGGGCCGCCCCAGCATGGGCTCGTGGCTCAGCTATGGCCTCGGCAGTGCCAACGAAAACCTGCCCGCCTTCGTGGTCCTCATCAGCAAAGACCGCATCGACCAGCCCCTCTACTCGCGCCTATGGGGCAACGGCTTCCTGCCCAGCATTCATCAGGGCGTACAGTTCCGCAGTGGCGGCGACCCCGTGCTCTATCTCCAAAATCCCGATGGCGTCGACGCCTCGTCCCGCCGCCAAATGCTCGATCGTCTCGGCGAGCTGAACGCCCTGCAATTCGCCGACCTCGGCGACCCGGAAATCAACGCCCGCACCGCGCAATACGAGATGGCCTTCCGCATGCAAACCAGCGTGCCGGAGGTCACCGATCTTTCGAAAGAACCCGCCGCGACTTTCGATCTCTACGGTGAAGATGCCAAAAAGCCTGGGACCTTCGCCGCCAATTGCCTGCTCGCCCGCCGCCTCGCCGAGCGCAACGTGCGCTTCATCCAGCTCTATCACCCCGGCTGGGATCAGCACGGCAATCTCCCCGGCGCCATCCGCCGCCAGTGCGCTGACGTTGACCGCGCCGGTGCCGCGCTCATCACCGATCTGAAACAGCGCGGCCTCCTCGAAGACACGCTGGTCGTCTGGGGCGGCGAATTTGGCCGCACCAATTACTCGCAAGGCAAACTCACCGCCACCGACTACGGCCGCGACCACCACCCGCGCTGCTTCACCGTCTGGATGGCTGGCGGCGGCATCAAGCCCGGCCTCGTCTACGGCGCCACCGACGAATTCGGCTACAACGTCGCCGAAAATCCCGTGGACGTGCACGACCTCCAGGCCACCATCCTCCGCCAGCTCGGCATCGACCACGAGAAGCTTACCTACAAGCACCAGGGCCGCTACTATCGCCTCACCGACGTTCACGGCAACGTCGTCAAAGCCCTGCAAGCCTAGCCCGCGGGTAGCGTCCCATTTTCACGGAGCTGCGGCCGGAAGGCCGCGGACGTCGCGCGGTGGATCGGCAAATGTCCGCGGCCTTCCGGCCGCAGCAACATCGATTTCACACACACTTACCGTATAAACTTTCCATAGCCAATCGTCCCCCCACCCCCTACAATCGTGCGCATGCTGGCCACGATTTCCATCGGGCACCCCAGCCGGATTTCTTCCTCCTCCCCAGCTATCTCGCGTCGTCCTTTTCGGGTCGGCTCAGCCGCCAAAAACCGCTGCCTCGCCTGCTTCATCGCGCTTTTTCTGGCCTGCACCGTCACCGCTTTCGCTTCCCGCCCAGCGCTCGCCCCGCTGGCCGAAACCGAGAGCGAGCCCGCCAACCCCGGCTGGTGGGACACCGTCTCGGCCAGGAAATGGGAATTCTCCTTCATGCCCGGCGAAACACGCTACGGCTTCCGCATTCCTGTCTATCCCGCGCTCGCCTGCATCGTTCTCATCCTCTCGTGCAGCAGTCTGCTCGACAACGCCCAGCGCCAAAAAAAATCCGGCGTGGGCCCCGGTGTGGCCATGGGCGCGGGCGTCTTTCTCTTTCTCTCCCTGCTCTGGCAAGCCGCCTTCCACGAACCAAAACTCCATCTGCCGTCGTCTTGGAATGCTGCCGAGCCCCCGAGGCCGCGGGTCCTCAGTCCCACCCTGCCTCCTTCCGAATCCCTGCTCCGCAACCCCGAGCTCGTCCACCCCGGCTCCCGCGCCTCCGACCTGCTCAAAAGCGTGGCTCCCAGCAATCCGCCACCGCCCGCCAAACCCACATCGCCCGAAAAACAGCCATGAGCGCGTCCGCAATCTGACCCTGACTCCTGACTCCCGACCCCTGTCACCCGCTCTCTCCCCCGAATACCACTGGACACCCCCGCCCTCCTGCGCTGAATTGCGCCCCCATTTTTTCATTCCATGCTCGCAGCAGGCATCGTCGGTCTTCCAAACGTCGGCAAATCCACGCTTTTCAATGCGGTCACCCGCACGCGTAAAGCGCAAGCCGCCAACTATCCTTTTTGCACCATCGACCCCAACGTCGGTGTCGTCACTGTGCCCGACCCGCGGCTCGACGCGCTCAGCAAACTCAGCCACAGCAAAAAGCTCGTGCCCGCGGCGATTGAGTTCGTCGACATCGCGGGCCTCGTCAAAGGCGCCAGCGCCGGCGAAGGCCTCGGCAACCAATTCCTCAGCCACATCCGCGAGGTGAACGCCATCGTGCAGGTGGTGCGCTGCTTCGAGGACGCCGACATCCATCACGTCTCCGGCACCGTCGATCCCGTGCGCGACATCGAGGTCATCAATACCGAGCTCATCCTCGCCGATCTCGGCGCCGTGGAGAAACGCAAGGATCGCCAGACCAAAGGCGCGCGCAGCGGCGACAAAGCCGCGAAGGCCGAAGTCGCCCTCTGCGAAAAACTCCTGCCGCATCTCAATGCCGGCAAGCCCGCCACCACCCTCGAGCTCAGCGATGATGAGAAAAAGCTGATGCGCGAATTTTTCCTCCTCTCCGGCAAGCCCACCATCTTCGCCTGCAACGTCTCCGAGGCCGATCTCGGCGCGCTCGCCACCGGCGCCGATTGCGTGGCCAAGCCCTTCGTCGAATCCGTGCGCGCCTATGCCGCCACGCATTTCGGCACCGAGGCCGTCGTCATCTCCGCGCAAATCGAAAGCGAGCTCGGCGAACTTAGCGAAGCCGAAGCCTCCGAATATCTCGCCGGCCTCGGCGTAAAGAGCAGCGGTGTCTCCGAGCTCATCCGCGCCGTCTATCATCTCCTCGGCCTGCGCACTTACCTCACCACCGGCGAGCAGGAGACCCGCGCCTGGACCATCCGCGCGGGCGACAAAGCGCCCGCCGCCGCCGGCGTCATCCACACCGATTTCGAGCGCGGCTTCATCGCCGCCGAAGTCGTCCACTACGACGACCTCATCGCCGCCGGCTCCTTTGCCAAAGCCAAGGAAACCGCCAAGCTCCGCATCGAAGGCAAGGAATACGTCATGAAAGACGGCGACGTCGTCGAATTCCGCTTCAACGTCTAATTTTAATGTAGCTGCGACCGGAAGGTCGCAGACGAAGGCCGCGCCAACGCCCCGAGCCTCGGCAAATCCTAAATCTTAAATCCTAAATCCTAAATTCATCGGATGGCCGGCATCATCGTCAAACCTCGCTCCCGCATCCTTCACGGCCACGACTGGGTCTACACCGGCGAAGTGCTGAAATCATGGGGCCAGCCGCAGGACGGCGACGTGATCCCGATCAAGGACGGCAAGGACAAGCTGCTCGGCACTGGCATCTACAATTCGCGCTCGCAAATCGTCGTCCGCCGTTTCTCCCGCCAGCGCCAGGAGCTCGATGCCGATTTCTTCCAGCGCCGCATCTCACAGGCGCTCCGCTATCGCGAACGCCGCGGCCTTGATCTACGTACCGCCCGCCTCGTCTGGAGCGAGAGCGACGGCCTGCCCGGCGTGATTGTCGATCGCTACGGCGACAATCTCGTGCTGCAAACGCTCACGTTCGCCATGGATCAGCGCCGCGAGCTCATCGCCGCCACGCTGCGCGATCTGCTCTCGCCCGCCGCCATCATCGAGCGCAACGACGCCCCCATCCGCGCCGCCGAAGGCCTGGAGATGCGCGTGGGCCTGCTCCACGGCACCGAGCCCGCGCCCTTCACCATCCGCATCGCCGGCCTCGATTTCGAAATCGATCTGATGCGTGGTCAAAAAACCGGCTTCTATCTCGATCAGGCCGCCAGCTACAGCGCCGTCGCCGCCCATGCCCAAGGCCGCCGCGTCCTCGATTGCTTCGCCAATCAAGGCGCCTTCGCCCTCGCCTGCGCCGCCGCCGGTGCCAAGAGCGTCACCGCCGTGGAAATCAGCGAAGACGCCTGCGC
>FTCB01000568.1_pt1 | contig 11145 bp, 9 predicted proteins | sample 1639431 | NCBI WGS metagenome assembly FTCB01 (sample SAMEA3914864, study PRJEB12502) | metagenome | biome: forest; material: soil | place: USA | collected 2012-03-12 | depth 0.3 m
CGCCTGCTGGAAAATGCCGGCTACAGCCCGGAATACGTTTCCAGCGAACAGATCGAGCACGGCGCGCTTTCCGGCTACCGGGTGTTGGTGATGCCGCAGAGCTATGCGCTCTCGGATCGGGAAGCGGCGGAGATCGGGAAATTCCTTACGCCTGGCGGCGCCCCTTCGCATAATGTTTTCGCCGACGGCTACGCCGGCGCCTTCGACGAACACTGCCGCCTCCGCCCGGCACCGGCCCTGGCAGCGCAGCTCAAGGATCGCTGGGTAGTAATTAGCGAGGCCCCGGAATTCATCTGCGCCTGGACCAGCCAGCCGCGGCAGAGTTTCGGCAGCATGGCCTTCGATATGTCCCGGCTGGATCAGGTGCCACCCGCCGATTGGCTCCGACAATGTCTCCGCGATCTGCCGCCCGCCGTGGAGGTCCCGACGGACGCGGAAGTGCGCGTCGCCCGCTTTCGTCTCGGCACCGCGCGTCTGCTCGCCTTCGAGCAAAACCATTTGTACCAAATGGGGGAGGACCTGAAGGACAAAGGCGCCGCCCGCACCACGCCCATCACGTTTACCGCCTACCTCCGCGAGAAAAGCCACGTCTACGATTTGCGCAGCGGCCAGTATCTCGGTGAGACCGACAACGTGCGCCTTACCGTTTCCCCCGGCGCGCCCACCTTGCTCGCCTGCACGAAAACAAAGCTGCCCGACGGCGATCCCGTCAGCGCACTCACCGCACCAGCAAACGTAGCGAAGTAGCCGCGTAGCTGCAGCCGGGAGGCTGCGGAGAGCAGCCATCGAACGCCGGAGCCGGCTATCAGATCAACGCCTTGCCTTGGGCGCGTCCGATTTCACCAGCCGCGCGAGCTCCTTCGGCAGCGCCGAAACAAACTTCAGCTTCTCGCCCGTGACCGGATGCGGGAATTCCAGCTTCACCGCATGCAGGCCCAGCCGCTTCGCTGGATCGGTGCGCGAACCGTACTTTTCGTCACCGACGATCGGACAGCCCGCATCTTTGAGTTGCACCCGGATCTGGTGTCGCCGGCCGGTTTCGAGGCGAAGTTCCACCAGCGAGCGGCCCGCCGCCTCGGCGAGAACGCGATAATGCGTCACCGCATGGCGCGTGAACTCGCTGCGCGGCGCGCTGAAAACCTTGTACGGATTGCGCTCATCGAGATCCGATTTCAGCACCCCTGCCGCTTTCGGCAGCCGGCCTTCCACCACCGCTTCGTAGTGCTTTTCCACCGCATCCCAGGTGGCTTGCAGCGTCTCCTTCACCCGCGGCGTCTTGGCAAAAACCATCAGCCCGGATGTCTCACGGTCCAGCCGGTGCACGATCCACACGCGCTCACGCGCCCGGGGATTGCCCGCGCGCAGATACTCGGTGAGCTGAAAATACGCCGTGCGCTCCGGTTCGGCCTCGCTCGCAATGCTGAGGAGCCCCTCCGGCTTGTCGATGACGATCAGCGACGCGTCCTCGAAGAGCACCTTGATGCCCATCGCCAGCGTCGTGCGCGGCGCCGCAAAGCCGTCATCACGAATCGCCACTTCGTCTCCGCGCCGCAGCGGATGATTGAACTGCGACACCGCCCGCCCATTCACCGTCACACATTGGAACTTCAGCCACGTCCGCACCTGCTTCCGCTTTTCCTCCGGCCAGGCCGAAAAGAGAAAAGCCAGCAACTCCGCGGGTTCCTCGACGATATGTTTCATGGGCATGTAGACCTAAGTGACCGGACTCGAAAACGGATTTTCGATGCGGATTGGAAGCCCCGCAAAATCTGCGGTGTTGCGGGTTACGAGCGTGAGATCATGGACCTGCGCGGTTGCCGCGAGAAAACCATCCATAATCGGGAGCGGACGAAGTGCCATCAATTCGCCCCAAGCTGCAGCTTCAGCAGCTCGAATTGGAAGTAATCGGCCCGTCCGACCGTAGTCTCGTTGAATGCGGTCGCACCAACGCTCCAAGGATGTGGCTTGTTGAGGATTCCGTTTCGCGAGCAAGGCGATCCCTCGGCGTAGCTCCGCCATCGTTACCGAACTAAGAAACAGCTCCCGGCGATTTCGTTTGGCAAGCCAGTTTGCCAAATTCGCATCTGCTTTTCCGCCTTTGCGGAGCTCCGACACAATATTCGTATCGAGCAAATAGCCGTTCACGAGAGATCGAGATCGCGCGGCATTTCACGAAGGCGCAAGAAATCTTCTTCGCTGCCAGCATCGGGTATCTCGAGTAAAAGTTTCTTCAAATCCGGGAAGACCGGATCATCGACCTCCCCCTTTAGCCGCCCTGCCAAAAATTCAAACAGCTCCCGTTGCTCTTCCAGCGGGAGTTCTTCAATGGCGCGCTCGATTTCAACAACAGTGCTCACGGGCGCCACCATAGCATAAATCCACCAAAGGACTCAATTGCAGAAAGCGCTCATGGCTTGGACGGCACAAACCGCATCGCTCCGTCCCCATACTTCTCCACCTTCCGCGTCTTCATATTATACACATCACCTGCCGAAAGGACGTAGAACGGCTTCTCCCATGGCTGATAGATCCGCGTGTTGTCGTGGACGGCCACTTTCCATTTGCCCATCACTTCGAAGCGGTCGCCCGTGACGATGATGGCCGTGCCCTCGGAAAGACCAATCCCGAGCAGGTTGGGGTATTTTTGAATCACCGGCGTCAGATCGTCCCAGCGGCGGCGGGTGTTGATGTGCTGGTCGATTGCCGAGCGCCGCAGAAAGGCGAAGCCGTGCTCATGCTCGGGTTCCGGCGTCATCACGATATCCGGCCCGGCGATGGCCCCGCGCACGAGGTAATCGCCCTGAATCGTGGCTCCCGCCGAGCTGCCCCCGATGACGCCACCGCGCGCCAGCACGTTGTGAAACTCACGCTCGGTCAGCGTATGCGCGTAGGAATCCACGATGTTCCACTGCCGTCCGCCGTCGAACCACACCGCATTGGCCTCGCGCAGCGGCTTCACGAAGTCCTCGGTGTCCGCGACCTTGGGATCGTTCGTGTGCAGCATGGTCACGTGCGTCATGCCGAGGCGCTTCCAATGGGCAATCACCTCCTCCTCGCGATAAACTTTGATTCCGCCATCGGACGTCTTGTTGCCGGCCGCTGTGGGGATCACGACCAGTTTCGCATCCAGCCCGCCGGCACGCTGGATGAAGGTTTCCGTAATGCCTGTGCCGCGGTCATCACCGCCACCGATAATCACCAGCGTGCCACGGGGCGGGCCGTATTCGGTGGAGTCGAGCGCGGGGGTGGAAGCCAGATCACCAGCCAGCGCGGGAGCGGCAAAAAGCAGGGGCAGAACAAGACGGCGCATGCGGGACGTGTATCGGCGAGCGGCGCGCTTGGAAATGATGGAGTGGGGGAGTTGCCGCACGCCGCCCGCGGGCTAAGAGATCGGCATTCCCGCTCGCCATGGACAACGACGATCCACCACCAGACGGCCTGGAAAAAGGCCTCCGCTTTGGGTGCGGAGCTCTGGTCGGCGGCGTTGTGATGTTCAGCGTACTGTTTAAAATCGTTCTGAGCACCGGGCGGCCCTTCTGGCTCCTCGTCAGCCTCGGCGCCACCGTTTTCGGTCTCGCCGCCATCCGCTTCGGAGACCGTATCTACCACTGGCTCGTGGAATTCATTCAGGCCTTTCTGCGTTGGTGGTGGTGACAAAAAATCTCCATCGCCCGGCATCCCTTCGATGTTGGGCGTTGAACGTTGGAAGTTGGGTGTTACTTTGTCCGTCTTTTGCCATGCCCCGAGTGTATTTGAAGACCTACGGATGCCAGATGAACGAGCGCGACAGCGAGCAAGTCGCGCGCGATCTCGTGGCGCGCGGTTACGAGCTCACCGAAAATGAGCGCGATGCCGACGTCGTCCTCATCAACACCTGCTCCGTCCGCGATCTCGCGGAGCAGAAGGCCCTCGGCAAAATGGGCATGCTCGGCCGGCTGCGGCAGAATAAGCCGGAGATGGTTTTCGGTTTCCTCGGCTGCATGGCGCAGAGCCGCGGCGCGGAGCTGACGCGCGATATCGCCCATGTGGACCTCGTCGCGGGCACGCAGAAATTTCACCGCGTGGCCGACCACGTGGACACCCTCTACCAGCGCAAGCTCGCTATGCGCGACCGCCTCATGGACGACGAGCGCTTCAGCATCGTCGACGTCGCGGAGGAGGAGGGGAGCCAGAGCACCATTCGCGAGCATACCCTCGCCGAGCGCCAGAGCACCGCATTCGTCAGCATCATGCAGGGCTGCAACATGCGTTGCACGTTTTGCATCGTGCCTGATACCCGTGGCTCCGAGCGCGCCCGCCCCATCGCCGACATCGTGGCCGAGGTCGAGGGCCTCGTCGCCCGCGGTGTCCGCGAGGTCACCCTCCTCGGCCAAATCGTCAATCTCTTCGGCCGTCACGAATTCGAGAAGGTCAATGGCCTCTCGCCCTTCGTGCAGCTCCTGGAAGCCGTCCACGCCGTGCCCGGACTGCGCCGCCTCCGCTTCACCTCACCGCATCCCGTCGGCTTCCGCGCCGATCTCGTCGATTGCTACGCACGCCTCCCGCGCCTGATGCCCCACGCACACCTGCCGCTGCAAAGCGGCAGCGATCGCATTCTCAAGGCCATGCACCGCGGCTACACCGCCGAGAAATATCTCGGCCTCGTCGAAAAACTCCGCGCCGCCCGCCCGGATATCGCCATCACCACGGATATTATCGTCGGTTTCCCCGGTGAGACCGATGCCGACTACGCCGCCACTCGCGCCCTCTGCGAGCAGGTCCATTTCGATAACGCCTTCATCTTCAAATACAGCCCGCGTCGCGACACTCCCGCCGCGACCATGGAGGGCCAGCTTCCCGAAAAGGTGAAGGAAGACCGCCACGCCGACCTGTTGGCCTGCATCAACGCCGTCGCCATCGAGAAAAACGCCGCTCTCGTCGGCACCCGCCAGGAAATCCTCTGCGAAGGCCCCAGCAAAACCAACGAGCAGCGCCTCATGGGCCGCACCCCGCAAAACAAGATCGTGCTTTTCGAAGGCAGCGAGCGCCACATCGGCGAAGTCTTCGAGCTCAAAATCGACCGCAGCTCCGGCTTCTCCCTCTACGGAGATCCCGCATTACTTTAAGCCGCGATCCATCATCGCCGCTACACATTCCCGTCCTAGGCCCTATTGGGCCCATAGGGCCTAGTTGCCCCTCCATCCAGCGTAAGCCCTTGAAGCGCAAAGTCTCCCACTTCCGACGGATCCAAAAGAGCTATTAAATCCGATTGTTATTTAACCAATTGAAATAACTCACATCTTCTTCATGATTCCTGGTTTCAAACCTGTCACGGGATGTGCTTAATTGTTCCATAGCCATCATGAGTGCGACGCCCCATCCGGCCGGACCTCCTCGCGAAATGCTTGCGCCCCGGCATGAGTCACTCCGCAAGGAGTTCGACAACCTTCTTCCTGGCTATGGCGAAGCCCGGTTGTGGATCGTTGCCCGCGATCCGCATTGGGTTTTTGCCTACTGGGAGTTCGACCCCACCGAGCACCCGGGGGTGCGCGGGGCCGACGGCACGGAGCACGTTTTTTTGCAGGTCACCCGCGAAGACGGCGTCGTGGAGGCCACCATGGAAATTTTGCCGTCGGTGGGCCATTGGTATGTCCCTGTCAGCCAGCCGGATTGCGGCTACACCGCCGAATTGGGTTACTTCACCGCCGGTGGAGTATGGGCTTTTGTCGCCCGCTCCGGCGCCACCCGCACCCCTCCGCTCGAGGGACTCCCTCGCGCCGTTTCCGGCCTCCGGCCCCCGCCTCCCAAGCCCCAAGCGGTCGCTTCCGGCAATCCGGAGTGGGGGATTGAGGAAGAGAAAATGCTGGGCCGCCTCATCGCCGCCGAGAGCGCCAAAGCCTCCGGCGTCCGCCGCCCCCCGCGCCGCACCGCAGGATAGCGTATCCTCACACCGCCCGTGCATTTCTTTCCGGATTAGCGAAGATTAGCGCCAATTAGCGGTTCGAAAGTCCACGCTTCCAAAGCCCCCGGAACGGTGCGATAATGTGCCACGTGGACGAGATGAGGAGAGATGGCATTCCAAGCGGAGAGTTCGATCGAGCGCCCACAAACCCGCGCCCTCTTTTCCATCCTTCCCGCTGCGGAAAAAAACGTGAAAAAAGGCAGCAAAAAGCGGCCTCTACCCCTGAAAACCCAAACCACCCCGCGATCGCGAATTCCCGCCCATTCCGAACGCCTGCCACTCCCGGCGTGTCTTTCTCCGTGGCTTGGCCCAAGCTGCCGCCGCCTTCCCGATGAAATCCAAAATCCTCGCCGCCATCGTCCTTCTCGCCGCCGGTTGGGCTGCGGGCTTTTGGATGCATTCGAGCCAGCGCGCCGCGGCGGATAAACCACAGGCTGGCGGTCAAAGTGGTTCGTCAGCTTCGACTCGCAGCGCCGAGCATAAGGGCCAAGCTTCCTCGGCGGCGCAGACCAGTGGCCTCCTTGCCGAGGATCCCGCTCTTTCCGGACGGAGTGAAGCGCTCAGCAGCATCGTGGCCGCGCTGAATCGGCCGGACAATATGCGAAAGTTCCGCGACATCATCGTGGCCATCAATCAGCTCCGGGCCGCGGATATGCCGGCGGCGGTCAAACTGGCCTCGAAATTGCACGGGGATTCCAAAGGGATTCTTCCCTTGATCCTCGCGCGTTGGGCGGAATTCGATCCTCAGGCCGCCGCGGAGTATGCGCTGCACACGAAGCTGGAAAGCGGATGGGAGCGGGAAATGGCGATGGGCAGCGCGCTCGGGGAATGGGCCAAGCAGGATTTGCCGGCAGCCAAGAAATGGGCGCTGGCGGTGGAGGATCCCGGGAAGCTCCGCGCCGCCGTCGCGGGCATGGCGCTCGGCATGATTGAAACCGATCCCCAGGCGGCGCTGGAATGGCTGAGGACTCTTCCATCCAAGGTGCGCACGGCGGAGGTGATGAGCGAAGTGTTCCGCGATTGGGCGGCGCGCGATCCCGACGCCGCCGCGCAACAGGCGGTGCTCCTCAAGCCGGGCGACGGGCGTTCGCGCGCGATCCTGAGCCTGGTGGGTCAATGGGCGGACAAAAGCCCGGCGGCGGCTTTTGATTGGGCGCGCACCATCCCCGAGGCCGGTGTGCGGTCCGAGGCCATGCAATCCATCTTTCGCGATTGGGCCATGCAGGATTCCGACGCGGCATTCGCCGCTGCCCGCCAATTGCCGGAAGGCCCGCAGCGAAATGCGGCCATCGCCAACGTTATCCTGAACTCCGGTAATTCCGGGCCGGAACAAATTCGGAAATTGGCGGCGGATTTGCCCGCCGGAACGCAGCGCAATGACGCCATTGCCGGCGCCGCGCTGCCGCTGGCCTGGAAAGACCCGCGCGGGGCGATGGAGCTCGTCGACTCGCTTCCTCCCAGCTCCCGACGCGACGACGCCATGCAGGCAGCGCTGCGGCAATGGGCGTCCGACTCCCCGATGGATGCCATGAGCTATGTGGACAAAAACATTCCCGAGGGACCTGGGCGCAAAAAGGCGATGAAGCTGGTGCTCAACAATTGGGCCCAGTCTGAGCCGCAGGCGGCGTTGGATTGGATGACCAGTCATGGCTCGGCAGGGGCGGAAGATCTAAGCACCGCGGTGCGCGGGTGGGCCCAGCAGGACGGGCCCGCGGCGCTGGCTTGGGCGCAGTCCCGGCCGGAAGGGCCGGATCGCAGTAAACTCGAGGTGGCGGCGATCGAGAGCCTTGCTTCCACCGATCCCAAGGCCGCCGTGGCTGCTTTTGCCAAGCTGCCGCCGGGAAACTACACCCGTAGTGCCGCCGGCACGATTGCCAGCGCCTGGGCCCAGAGCGATCCCGCGGCGGCGGCGGAATGGGCCGGTCAGCTTCCCGATGGCACGGTCAAGACGGACGCCTACCGCCAGCTCGCCAACACGTGGGCCAGCCAGGATTACGTGGAATCCGCCGCCTGGCTGCAAAAGCTGCCCGCGGGAGAATCGCGCGACATGGCGGTCAGCTCTTTCGTCAGTGTGGCCCTCCGCCAGGATCCCAACGCCGCCGCCGAGTGGGCGGAAACCATTGGCGACGCCGTGAAGCGCGCCAACTCCTTGCGCAATCTCTACGAGCAGTGGATGAATGCCGACGAAGCCGCCGCCAACCAATGGCTCACGCAAACCGCAGCGCTCTCCGAGGACGAGAAACGCAAGATGCGCCGCTAGCCGGACGAAAATCTTAAAACGCGATCACGCGCTGCATCCGCTTGGTAAAAAAGCGCAGCAAGAGCATCCAGAGCGCGAGACCCAGGGGGAGCACGGCCGGCAGCGCAATCATCCGCATGTGAAAAAGCGACAGCGCGCCGACAAAATAGGCGACGTCGCACACCACCACCAGCGCCGCCATCCAGCCGGTCTTCCAGCGCGGCAGCCAGAACGAGGCGACCGCGGTAAGCCCCACCAGCATCCAGTCAAACCATGAGCCGATTCGGTCCGGATGCGCATTCGCCTGGATGGTGGCCACGGCGCAGGCCACCATTTCGCCCGGCGAAATCTTCGGCCCCACCGGAGGTTCCAGAGTGCGCGAGGCGTCATCGGTCCGCGCCAGGATGAGAACTTTCTTGTCGAAGAAGGCCGGCGGATAGACCGACGGATTTCCGTTGTCGATTTGGTAGCGGGCCACCAGCAGATCGTCGTAGGCGAGCCGGCTCGTCGGCACGCCGAAATTCACCTGCATATTTCCGGCGTCATCGATGGGGACGCGCACCTTTCCGCCGATGACGATGCTGTCGCCCAGCGTCACCTCCACGTCGTCCACGGTGGCTTTGGCCCACATCATCGCGACCTGGAGTGGAAAGGTCGGGACTGGCTGGCCACGGTAACGCACGACGAGAGGACACAGGCCGCGCGGGCCCGGGGCATCCGGAAAATTGATCCAGCCCGGAGGTGCCAGCCGCAGGGATTTCGCCGTCCATAGATCGACGACGGTGTATTCCGACAGCCGGCGCGTGTCGCCGTGAATGTTGTTCAGCACCGGCATCGGCACCATTGGCTGCACGCGGTCGTCCTCGCGCGACCAGCCAAGTTTGCCGCCGAGCACCAGCTTCGGCGTGCGGCGCATCAGGTCCTGCAAGGCGTGGACTTCCGGGTCCTTCGAATCCGCGGGCGGACCTTCCGTCTTCGCCGCCTCGGACTCATCCTCCGCATCGGGATCGCCGTCATGTCCGGCCAGCGCGCCGCGGACGAAATCCAGCGGAGGTTCGATGCCGATGACCGCAGGCTCGTAGGGCTTGCCGCTGGGACTGGAGGGCAGGCAGGAGGCGAGAAAGACGGCGAAGTCCTCCGCTTTCCACGGCCACACGTGCTTGTTGAGGGTGTCGGCGTCGATTTCGACCAGCGTGATGTCCGTCGGCGTCGTGGTGCCCGTCATCCGGCGCGCGAGCATCGTCCGCCACGCTTCCTCTGCCGGGACAAGCCACCCCACCGCCGCTTCGCGGATGAGCGAGGCGCCGGCCAGCAGCATCAACAATGGAAATAGAAAAGCACCTCTGCGGCGCATGGCCGCGGAAACTGAACGGCGAAGCGCGGTCATGTCGAGTGAAAGCGCACCGGACGAAAAAACCTCCAACACTCAACGCTCAACATCCAACCCTCCAATACGCAAGCGACGGGTGGAGGTTTTCCCTCCTCTCACCGTTTTCCGTGGCCATGGTCGTCATCGTCGCACTTGTCATCCTTATCCTTGTCTTTCCCGTGGTCGTGCTTGTGGTCGTCACAGTGGTCCCGGTCCTGGTGCCGCCGTTCACTTTTGGTGGCCGTTGGCCAGCAGGTCGTATCCGTGCTCGACGAATCATTCGCCGTGGCCGCCCCAGTATTCGCCCCCGGGTCGGGCGAGACGGGGAACATATAAAAGTCCTTCGGAGTGGTCATCATCGACCAGGAGTCGTGGAGCCGGCTCGCTCCCGCATAATCTCCAGCCGGAGCCGAACACCCTCCGAGCCAGCCTGCGACCGCGGTGATGCAGGCGGCGATGACCATAAAACAAGGACGCTGGGATGGAGAGGGCGGGATCATGGATTTACCCCCCTTGGACGCAGTGGAGCAAAGCCCTATTCAACCCATCCACGGCCGCAATTTTTCGGATACCTCCGGCGTCATGGCGACGAGCAGTTCGCTGCCCGGCTGCAGCCGCACGGTCTTTCCGTCCTTGGTATGGATGCGGATGATGACGGTGCGCTTGCCCGGGTTCTTCCAAATCAAATCCCGGATGGTCACGAGATCCTCCTCCGTCGTTTTGGTGGAATCCAGAGTGAGCACGAGAGGCTTCTCCTTGGGCGCGGGTTTGCTCAGCAGCTCAATTTTGTCCGCGGCGACGCGAGGTCCCTCCTCGCGCAGGTCGAGGCGCCCGGTGATGGCCACGACTTTGCCCGGCTCGATGTGCCGCTGATGTTTCGTGTAGGCCTCATTCCAAATCATGACCTCGAGCTGGTCGGTGAAATCTTCCAGCACCACGACCGCAAAAGGCTTGCCGTCTTTCTTGGTGAACTTCTTCTCCACCGAGGCGAGCTGCCCGGCAATGGTCACCGTGCTTTTCGCCTCCTGCTCGGACAGGCGCCCGATGGGCACGTATTTCGGTTTCTCCAACTCGGCGCGGTATTCGTCGAGCGGATGCCCGGTGACGTAAAAACCGAGCAATTCCTTTTCAAAGGCCAGCTTCTCGGACTGCGGCCACGGCGGGACAGCGTCGGCAGCGCGCTTCGGCGCGGGTTTCGACACGGCCATCATGTCGCCGAAAAGCGAGTGCTGGCCGCTGGCCTTGTCACGCTGCGAACTCGCCGCCGCGGCCATGGCACTCTCGATTTGCGAGAAAAGCTGGGCCCGCTCCACGCCGGTGAAATCGAAAGCGCCGCATTTGACCAGGCATTCCGCCGCTTTGCGGTTCAGCTTTTTCGAATCCACCCGCGCGCAGAAATCATCCAGGTCGCGGAACTTTCCGCCGCGCTTGCGCTCGGCGATGGCCGCCTCCATGGCCGCGCCACCGACGTTCTTGATGGCGGCAAGGCCGTAGCGAATCGATCCGAGCCGTGGCTTCTCCGGTGTGGTGGCCGCCGCGGCGGCTGCCGGCTCTGCGTCGTGCCCGTTTTTACCGAGCACGTTGCTCGCGGGCAGA
>FTCB01000668.1_pt1 | contig 11109 bp, 7 predicted proteins | sample 1639431 | NCBI WGS metagenome assembly FTCB01 (sample SAMEA3914864, study PRJEB12502) | metagenome | biome: forest; material: soil | place: USA | collected 2012-03-12 | depth 0.3 m
CTTCACGATTTCCTCCAAATTCTTCGGGGCCACATCCACTTCGCCATCGCCGTGCGAAACGCTTGCTGCACCATCGGGTGACGGAAAGCTCAGATCAAAGGATTGAGCATCCAATCGCCGATGGTGCCTTTCTATGTGCATTGTGCCCTGTCCCGAAGTTCACGACATCGTTCTGGAAGCTTACCTCGAAGCGACGACGGACCCGACCTTTCGGTCCTTCGTCCGCCAGCATCTCTCCGGGGCTTCGCCCAGCGGAGGAGGCGCTCGCCGGCGTGGGCGAACACCCGCGGGGAAACTGCCCCGGCAATCCCGGCGCAATAAATAGATTGGGGCGATCTACATCCGGATCGCGTCGCGGGGGCGAATCGCCAAAGCTATGACCTCTCCAATCCTTGGCTCAGAACCTCCCCGAAGAGTGATCATCGTTTTGGAAATTGCGGTGCCTACGCGCGACCTGCAAAAGCTGGCGGCAGAAATCAAATCCCTTGGGAATTGGTGGCATTGCCTGGGCCAGGTTTGGATCGTGCAGACCGCCACGAGCATCAAGGCGATTCGCGATCTCCTCCGGCGGCGGCTCGAGCCGGAAGACAAACTGTTGCTGCTCGAAATCAAAGGCGAGGCGGCGTGGGCCGGTTTCGATGGAGAACCGGCGGCGTGGCTGAAGGATAATCTGCTGCCCCGGGGCGCCTCCACGCGGGCGCGCGTGCAGAATGGCGAGGTGGCCTGCTCTTAAGGAGCGATTCCGCGCGATCTTCCGCCCTACTGATACACTTCGTCGCCGCGCTGCGGCTCGCCTTTGACGATATCGGCCACCACCAGGGCCGAGCGCCGCTCGCTGCCGACACTCAGGATTGCGGTCTCCGCGCCATAGCGCAGGCACTTCACCGCCGTGCCTTCCGTGGGCTGGGCCCAGGCATCGCATTCCAGCAGGACGAATTTGCCGACGGTGTTCACCATCGCGACATGCCCGATGAGGCGGGGCGGATGCGGCGTGCTGTCTCCCTTCGGAAAACTAATCACCGTAGGGCGAGGCGCGGCTTTGCTGGCGAAGGTGGGAAACAAGCAGCCGCCAACGCTGGCGCAGCAGAGAGCGGCGATAACGGAGCGCAGGAGCATGGGCGCGGAGACTAGGGGAATCAACGGCCATGAGCCAGTGACGAATGCGATAGGACCGGTGCCCCGGCCCAAAAAGAAAAGCGCCGTCTACATGGAGCAGACGGCGCTTTGAGGAAAAGGGAGCCGATACGATTAGTTCGCCTCGGTCTTCTCGTTCGCATCTTTCCAGCCGGAGATGCCGGCGGAGAGGTGCTTCACATTCTTGTAGCCGAGTTCCGACGCGGCTTTGGCAGCAGCGGCATAGGCGCCGCAGGTGGGTCCGCCGCAATAGGCGACCACGAGGGCGCTTTTGTCGGACGGGAGATGCTTGGCGAGGTCGGCCTTGATCGCCTGGAAATCCAGCGCGGTCGGCACGTGCCCCGATTTGTAGGAGCTGGTGCCATTGACGTCGATGACGGTGGCTTTCTTATCGGCGATGGCCTGCTTCAGCTCGGCGATGGTGATGTCGGGGAATTCCCCGGCGAACACATTGGCGGCGAAAAGAAGCGCCGCGATCATGGTGAGGAGTTTCTTCATGGTTTTTGGTTCTGTAGTTAAGGGCGCCGGGACCGTTTCCAGCATTCGGCGGTATGTGTATGAACCCACAAAGCCCTGCCTTATTCAGCAAAATTTTTCGCGGGTCCGCAGGGATTAAACGCCTCAGACCGGCAATTGGTTGCGAAATTCCGAAATTGCTTCGCCTTCCCGGCGTATTTACTCTGTCGCCATGAATCGGTACCACCTTGCACCCCCGCTGCGTCCAGATGGCGGAGTGCCCGGTATTTTCACACCGAAAGGAAGCGTCTCTTTAGAGGACCAACGGGGCAGCGGAGGGGCCAACCGCTGACACGATCGCAACACGCGATTCGCCCGGGAAAGGGGTGAACCTGCACCAAATGGCCAAAGTTTCAGCTGTCATCCTCATCTACGACATCCGCGGATTTACCGCGGCATCCAAGAAGATCGCCACCGGCGATCTCGGCGCTTTTGCGACCGCGGCGCATAAAACCATCCTGGAGCTTTTTGCCGCGCGGCCACCATCCTTCGTCAAAAATCTGGGCGACGGGCACCTCTTGATTTGGGAGACGACCGATGATCCGGAAAAGGAATTGGTGAGCTTTGTCGTAGCCGCGGCGAAAAAAGCGCGGGCGGCCTTTCCGGCTTTCGTCGCGGGGCAGCGCATCGAAGGCGTGCAGTTGCCGAAGCATGTGGGCATCGGCGTCGCAGTGGGCGACGTCTCGCGCTCGGACGATTACTACGGCGTGGCCGTGAATCTCGCGGCGCGCCTGCAAAACCTCGCGCGTCCCGAGGGGCTGGCCATGGACTCGACGGTTTTCGGCATGGCCGGAAAGCGGGATGAGCTGATGCGGCAGGGCTTTCGGAAGATGAAAGTGGGCCTGAAGGGATTGGGCTCCACGCTGGTGTGGGTGGATCGTCCGTTTTCGTGGGAGCGGCTGCTGCTCAGCGTGGCGAAGTGGGTGGGCCTGGCGATGATTCCCGTCGCCTATGTGATGCTGGCCGATTTGAACGTGCTGCTGCCCGGTGGAGAATACATTCGGCAACAATTGGATCGCTATGACACTTCCATGTTTCGACCCCTCGCCACGGATGCACAAATCCGGACGGTGGCTGACAAAGACCGCCGGGTGATCGCTGAAGCGCTGATGTGCAGTTGCCAGGATAACGGGCACATCTCACCGGATCTGAAAGATCATGCCGCGCTGGCGCCTGATTTTTGGAGCACCGGGCAGGCGATCACGGGACTGCTCGCGACGCCGCATCTCAGCATGGACGAGCGGCGCTCACTGCTCAAAGGCCTGGAATATGCCTTCACGCCGGGCCAATTCGTCGAGGGGTATGGATGGCTGGCGCACGCCGATGCCGGCTGGACGGAGGCCGAACCCGCTTGCTGGATGGTCTGCGCGCTCGCGAAAGCGCTGGGCACTCCCGGATTGCTGGAAGGGGAGCAGCGGAAAGTTTTCGAGGGTTATCTGTCCAAGGCGCAGAGCGTCCTCACGGAAAAACACAATCCACGCGGCAAAGGCGCTTGGAACATTTTTCCGAACCAGGTGAATCTCGACTACTATAGCCCGTACTCGACCACGCTGGCGTTTCTCGCGTTGTTGGAAACGAAATCAGCCGGGCAGCCGTGGCAGGGGAGCGCGGAGAAACGGGATGCGCTTTTGAAAATGACGGGCGACTTCCTGATTTCGTTGTACGAGAACAAGGACGACCTGTGGGGCTGGCGCCGCACCGCCGATCGTGCCGAGCCGATTTCCGAGGGACTGACGTTCCAGATTTATGCCGAGTTGCTCCGCGCGGAAAAGGAAGCGGGCTTGGTGTTGCCGGCGCAAATGTATGCAGAGATTCCCCCGCACCTGGCCAAGCAGATCGACAAGAAGTACGATTCGCCGTACGACGCCGGTGAATACTCGGTGCGGTTTACCACGCATGAAAACAAAGAGGATCGCCGCAATGAGGCGATCAATTTCCTGTGGCATCCCTGGGCGGTGGATACCGCTGTCCGCTGGCTGGCGAGCCCGGCGGCGGCCAAGGCGAAACGCGAAGACGTTGTCCGCGCCCGGCGCGCCCTCGGCTACATGATTGTCGCGCTCTCGAAGTCCCAGGTGCAAAGCGCCACCACCGGCTTTTCCTTCATCGGCGGCGAAGCGCTGATCGGCCTCTCCTCCGTGCCGCGCCCGTAAAATCAAGGAGAAGGGGCGCCCTCGCCCCGAGGTTCAAAATGAGGCCCGGAGGGCCGGAGCGAGATCAGCCGGTGGCGAAAGCCACCGGAAACGGAGTTAAAATGACCCAAGCCCCCGGCGGGGCGACAGCGCTGGTTTAGAAACTCCGCACCATCCCCAACAACTCCCGCAGCCGATCATCCGCCTTCTTGCTGGCCAGCCGCGGAAACTTCCCGCCGAGCAAAATGAAGTCCGCATTCCGCGTGAGCATCAGCTTGTCCTCCTTTACTTCGATCACCGAAATCTTCCGCGCCGCCGCGCTGACGCGCAGTTCGGTGAGCAGCAATAAATTCTCCACCGCCATCGGCATGCGCCCGTAGCGGTCACGCCATTCCTTGCGCAAGGCATCGAGCGTTTCCTGCGTGGCGACTTCATTGACGCGCCGATATGCCGCGATCCGCTCCGGCGTTTCCGAAATATACGCGAGCGGGATGAACGCATGCGCTTGATTCCTGACGCTCGACTCCCGACCGCTAATCCCAGCCTCCGCCTCGCGCTGCACGACGAAATCGAGCTTCAGCGCCACCTCGAGCCGGTGCCGCCCGCGCTGGCCCTTGAGCTTGGCGATGGCCTGGCGCAACAGCGCGCAGTAGAGATCGAAGCCGATGGTGACGATGTGCCCGCTCTGCGCCGTGCCGAGAATGTTGCCCGCGCCGCGAATCTCCAGATCGCGCATGGCAATTTTGAACCCCGCGCCCAGTGAGCCGTATTGCTTGATCGCGTTGATGCGGCGCCGCGCCTCGCCCGCGCTGACCATGTCGCGCGGCAGCATGAGATACGCGTAGGCCTTGTGCTGCGCACGGCCCACGCGCCCACGGAGCTGGTAGAGATCCGCGAGGCCGAAACGATCCGCGCGATCGATGATGATGGTGTTGGCGTTCGGGATATCGACGCCGCTCTCGATAATCGTCGTGGCGATGAGCACATCGACCTCGCCGTTCACGAACTGGTGCATCACTTCCTCGAGCTCATGCTCGTCCATCTGCCCGTGGCCGATGAGCACGCGTGCCTTCGGGCACAGCGTTTTGATTTTGCGGGCAACAAGCTCGATGTCGCCCACGCGATTGTGGAGAAAGTACACCTGTCCGCCGCGATGGAGTTCCCGGTTGATCGCATCGCGGATGATGCGCTCGTCGTATGGACAGATGAGCGTATCCACCGGGATGCGATTCGCCGGCGGCGTCTCGATGGTGCTCATGTCTTTTGCGCCCATGAGCGACATGTAGAGCGTGCGCGGGATGGGCGTGGCGGAAAGCGTGAGCAGGTCCACCAGCGGCCATAGCTCCTTGAATTTCTCTTTGTGCAGCACGCCGAAGCGCTGCTCTTCGTCGACCACGACGAGACCCAGATTTTTGAACGACACGTCTTTCGAAATCAGCCGGTGGGTGCCGATGACGATGTCCACGCTGCCGTCCGTCACGCCTTTGAGCGTTTCGCTTTGCTGCGCTCGCGTGCGGAAGCGGCTGAGCATGCCGACGGTGACCGGGTAGTCGCTCATGCGTTCGCGGAAATTGCGGTAGTGCTGCTCGGCGAGCACCGTGGTGGGAACGAGCAGCGCCACTTGCTTTCCCGCGCACACCGCCTTGAACGCGGCGCGAATGGCCACTTCGGTTTTGCCAAAGCCGACGTCGCCGCAGATGAGACGATCCATCGGCTGATCATGCTCCATATCGGCCTTGGTGTCGGCGATGGCGGTGAGCTGGTCGGGCGTTTCCTGATACAGGAAGGACGCCTCGAATTCGCGCATCCACTCGTTGTCGGGCGGGAAGGCAAAGCCCTGCTGCGTCTCGCGGCGCGCATGCAGTTCAAGCAGTTTGCCGGCGTAGTCGAAGACCGCCTTCTCCGCCTTCTTCTTCGCATTGGCCCACGCCGCATCGCCCAGCTTGCTGAGCGGCGGATTGCGTTTGCCGATGCCCACATAGCGGGCCACGAGGTAGCTCTGCTCCAGCGGCACGTAAAGCCGCGCGCCTTCGACGAATTCAAGGACGAGCACGTCCTCGTCGCCGACCTTGCGCAGTTCGTGAAAGCGCGCGATGCCGTGCTCCAGGTGCACCACGAGCTCGCCCTCGATGAGCTCACTGAAATCAATCTGCTGCCGGTGCGCGACTTCGCGGGAGCGCTTCAGCGCGAGCCGCCGGGCCCGCGTATTTTGGTAGCGCCCAAAAATCTCGGAGTCGCTGAGCGCGGCAACCTTGCCTGTGGGATAAGTGAAGCCGCGTGCCAGCGTGCCGGTGACCAGACGCACTGCATCGGCCTCGACCGGCGGCAGCAACTCGCGCAAGCGCTCGGCTTCACCTTCGTTGTTGCAAAAGACAAACACGCTCCAGCCCTGCGTGCGCCATTCGCCAAGCTGCGCGAAGAAACGCTCGCGCTTGATTTCATCGACCACGAAATCGCCCGCGGCAAACTCGCCGAGCCCGTGATCGAAGAAAGCCGTGGAGTAGTCTTCGATGGCCTTCGGCGCTACGCCGCCGGCCGCCTCCTGCCACGCCGCGTCGTCGGCGATGCGCACCGCCGCTTCGTCCCAGCCCGCATCCACGCTCACCGTGACGTCGCCCGGCTGAATGTAATCGCGGAGACGTGTCTCGCGCGGATCCGTTTCGCCGAGCAAAAAGGTGCACTGCGCGAGCTGCTCCACGCTCGTTTGGGCATCGAGATCGAATTGGCGGATGCTCTCGAGTTCGTCGTCGAAGAACTCGAGGCGCACCGGCAGTGAATGGTGAAAGCTGAAAACATCCAGGATGCCGCCGCGGATGGCGAATTGCCCGCGCGCGGTGACTTGCGGGACGTGCTCATAGCCCGCCTCGCCGAGCTTCTTCAGCAGTGCATCGCGATCGCAGCGCTGCCCGCGGGTGAGCCGCAGCTCCAGTTTTTGCAGCGCGTCCGGGTCGGCCACCTTTTCCTCGAGCGAACCACGCGTCAGGACGATGATCGGTGCCGGGGTGCCATCTCGCTTTCCACGCTTTGGAGCAGGGGAGGCGGGCGTCGCCGCCAGGCGCTGAATCACCGCCAGGCGCTCGGCCATCATCTCGGGATCGGGCACGGCACCCTCCACCGGCGCGACTTCCATCTCCGGAAAGAAATCCGCCTCGGGGCACCATTGCAGCAGTTCGTTATGCAACCGCTCCTGGGCCCGCACATTGCCGCAGACCAGCCACACGCGCCGCGCCGCCTGGCTGGCGATGGCCGCGCTCAGCACCGCATGCGCGCTCTCCACCACGTGACCAAAGCCCGCATCTTTGCCCGCCGCCACGGCGCGCAGCTTCGCCCCGAGCGCCGGCTCCCGGGTGATGGCCTCCAGCAACTCGAGCGGGCGCGACAACATCAGAACACGCAACAAAACCCGATCTCGCCCCTCGGGCAAATCAAAGTGCGCGCGCCCCCTTTTTTGGGTGTTCCCGTTCTACGGCGTCTTACGCAGCGTAAGAACGCCGCCATCCGGAAGCTGGATATCAGCCTCGTCCGCCCGGATGTCGATCACGCGGTATTGGACACGCTCTTCCGGTGGCAGCGTAAATCCATCCCCGCAGCCTTTCGTCATCAACGCCGTCGGTTTTCCGTCGACGCTCGGTTGCCGCCCTGGCGGCGCCCAACGATAACGCATCACGGCGCTCCGCTCGGGCGCATTGACCAGCCCATCGCGCGGGAGCACGAGCTTCCGGCCGGTCTTTTGATGCACGAGCGTCAGTTCGGAAACGTCGCGCTTCATTGCATTGGTGCGGGTTTCAGATTTCTGCCGCAGCGCTTCGATGCGGTAGGGTGTCCCTTCGACCTCGCTGCCGATCGCCCCAAAACGGCTCCTGCCACCCTGCAGCGAGGTGTTGATCGCCACTTGAAACTGCCCGGGCTGGGCCGGGTCCTGTTCATACGTGGTGAAGCGAAGCGTGAGCGGCGAACTGACGACCTGCTCCAGCACCAACTGCGTGTAGTAGGGCGGATGCGAGGAGGGGTCGCCGGGATCGAAGGAATCATCCGGCAGGGGCCGGCCGCCAACGTCGAGCACCCGCTTTCCTTGGTTGTCCAAATGCGAGCGCCCATCCCGCCCGAGCCATTCCGCCAGCGTGCTGAAGCCGTCGCCATCGGGATCCTCGTCGAGAACCTTTGGATCTTTGCAATCCAATCCGTGCTCGATCAACCACCGGTTCGGCACCGGCGGATGAAATGTCGCGTCGATCGGTAATTTCAACTGCGAGCCGACGCGGACATATTCGCGGCTGACAAATGGACCACCGCGGCCAGGTTCCGTCCGCCATTGGCTTGGCGCCGGATTGGCAAGAACCTGATCGGAGGCGGAGCTTTTAAACGCGACGGGTTCGGGCGCCGACGAGAAGGACTGCGACCAGTCGGTCCGGTGAGGCAGCACGCGAGTCGTCGCGAGATACGCCGTGGAAACGAGCAAGCCCAGACTTGCGACGGCGAGGGTGAACTGGGCGGAGTGATGCTGGAGCCAATTCATGCCACCATTTTAGGGAGCATGATGATCAGTGGACAGTGACATCCCTGTGGGCCGCTGCTTCTCACAGCAAATCCATCCGCCAAGATGGACCCTGCGACCGGATTCGAGCGGAAGCGAGCAGCAACGCGTGCCGCTCGCCACCGGCCATCTCCAAATCACGCTACGCGCGCTTCGTCGCCGCACACGCCAATTGTCTTTCCAGCTCTGCCGCGTCGATGGGCTTGGTAAAATGGAAATCAAACCCTGCCTCCGTGCTCCGGCGAATGTCTTCGTCCATCCCAAACCCGCTCAGCGCAAACGCGCGGAGCTCGGGCTGTTGTTGCTTGGCGAGGGAAACCAGCTCGTTGCCGGTGCCGTCCGGGAGACCGATGTCGCTCAGCAAGACATCAAAATGTTCCTCCGCCAGCGCCGTGAGCGCCTGCTTCACCGTGCCCGCGGCTTTCACGTGGTGACCGCGCTTTTCGAGGAGCTGGCCCAGCACCCGGCGGGTGTCTTGGTGATCATCCACCAGGAGAATCCGCACGGGGATCGCTCGTTTGGATGCCGGCGCCGAAGCCGGAGCCGCCTCGTATTCCGCCTCCGCCACGGCGTTGAAGCGAATCTGAAACGTGGCGCCGCAGCCCTTGCCCGCGCTGCGCGCGTTGATGCTGCCATGATGAAGCTCCACCAAACTGCGCGTAATCGCGAGTCCCAGCCCCAGTCCGCCGAATTGCCGCGTCACCGTCCGCTCGCCCTGCTCGAAGGCGCTGAAAATGCGGCTGACTTGCTGCGGCTCGATGCCGATGCCCGAATCAGTGACCTCCACGACCAATTGCCCCGAAGCATCGTTCGTCGTGCGCACCATGATTCTGCCCCCGGGCGGCGTGAATTTCACGGCATTGTTGAGCAAATTCCAAAGGATCTGCCGGGTCCGCGTGGGGTCGCCCCAAATCCAATGGTGGCGCGCGCGCAACTCCGCGGAGTACGTCTGGTTCTTTTGCCGGATATCTTCCGCGCAGATCCCAAAAACTTCGGGAACCACCAGATGAAGATCCAACAGTTCGCGGTGAAGTTCGATTTTTCCCCGGCTGATCCGCGTGAGGTCGAGCAGATCGTTGATCAGTTGCGCTTCGAGCAGCACGTTGCGCCGGACGATGCTGAGGGCCTCCGTCAGTTGATCCGTCCGTAGCTCGGACGCATTTTCCAAAAGATAATCGACCGCCGTGAGCACCGGCGTCAGCGGCGTGCGCAATTCATGGCTGAGCACCGCGAGGAATTCATCCTTGGCCTGGTTCGCCTTTTCCGCGGCGAGTTTTGCGGCCTCGAGATCGCGATTGCGGATTTGCTCGGTGATGTCGCGCGTCACTTTCGAAAAACCGCGCAGCCGGCCGTCGGGATCGTGCACGGCGGTAATCAGCACGTCCGCTTGAAAGTGGGTGCCATCCTTGCGCACGCGGACGCCCTGCTCGTGCGCCCGGCCATGGACTTTCGCGTATTCGAGCAGATGGGCTGGCCGGCCATTGGCCTGATCTTGGGGCGTATAAAAGCGGCTGAAATGCAAACCGATGATCTCCTCCGCGGCGTAGCCTTTGGCGCGGTGGGCGCCCGCATTCCACGTCATCACCCGGCCCTCCGGATCGAGCAGGAAGATGGCGTAGTCTTCCACCTGTTCCACCAGCAGACGAAATTGCTCCTCGCTTTGCCGAAGGTGTTCCTCGGCCTTCCGGCGCTCCGTGAGGTCACGCGTGACCTTGCCAAACCCGCGAATTTCATGCGTCACGGGATCGCGCAGGGCGGTGATCACCACATCCGCCCAGAAACGCGTTCCGTCTTTACGTATCCGCCAGCCCTCGTCTTCCACGCAGCCTTTCGCGATGGCCGTCTCCAGCTCGCGGGCCGGCTTTTGCCTTTCGAGGTCCTCGGGCGGATAGAAGATGGAAAAATGTTTCCCAATGATTTCTTCGGCCCGGTAGCCCTTGATCCGCTCCGCTCCCATATTCCAGCTGGTGATGTACCCTGCGGGATCGAGCATAAAGATCGCGTAATCCTCCACGCTATCCACGAGAAGTCGGAATCGCTCCTCGGCGGGGTGCCAATTGGAAACTGCGTTCTCGGCTTCTTCGGACATGGATCGGGTAAGCCGAAATCGAACGGTCCCTAGCTATTGGCCGCATCGATCTCACACCAAGGCAGGCGCATTCCCGGAAAATGCGCTGTACCGGACCGCATCTCATTCCGAGGTTCGGGGGAGTCGCGAAACGCTACGCGTCACGGATCCTTTCAGTGCCTCCGCCGTGGGACTACTTCTTCTTCCCGAATTTCTTCGCCGCGGGCGCCTTCAATTTTTTGAAGTCGCGCGTGAGGTTGGTCAGCGAAGCTTCCACGCCCATGCGCTCCAGCGAACTCGCGCCGACAAAGCCCACGGCATCCGTCGCCTTCATCACGCGGTCGGCGTCCGCCGGCGTGTTGATCGGCCCGCCGTGGCACAGGAAGAAGATGTCCTTCCGCACGCGCGTCGCCGCATCGATGATCTCCTGCGTGCGCTTCAGCGTGAAATCCCAGGTGACCACGGCTTTCGTCACGCCGATGCTGCCGCCCACCGTCGTGCCCACGTGCGCGATGATGGCATCTGCGCCCGCCTTGGCCATCTCCACGGCCTCCTCCGCCGAGCCGACGTAGACGACGCTGAAAAGATCCATCTTCCGCGCGAGCGCCACCATTTCAAATTCCTTCTGCACGCTCATGCCGGTCTCCTCCAGCACGCCGCGGAAGTGGCCGTCCACGATGGTGTGGGTGGGAAAATTGTTCACGCCGGAGAAGCCCATGTCCTTCACC
>FTCB01000190.1_pt1 | contig 11045 bp, 7 predicted proteins | sample 1639431 | NCBI WGS metagenome assembly FTCB01 (sample SAMEA3914864, study PRJEB12502) | metagenome | biome: forest; material: soil | place: USA | collected 2012-03-12 | depth 0.3 m
GACTCATGGCGGTAGTGGCGTTCCAGGGCATCCCTCAGGTGTCCACCATGTCTCCGAACACCTGTCAGCTATGTCCCCGGTCCATACAACGGCGCGGCGTCCCTACCTTTGGCCTGGCCTTCCGCGAAATTTGCAGCTCTTCAGGACTTTCGGGGCGCGCTCTTATGAGCATTGCAGGAGGATTTTGCCGTCGCGGCGGGGTTGCTGGGCGTGGGCGAGGGCGGCGGCGATTTTTTCCAAGGGATAGGTGGCTTCGATGGGAGTCGCAATGACGCCGAGGCGGACCAATTCGAAAAGTTCGGAGAGGACGGCGAGGCGTTTTTCGGAGCTGGCGTTTTCGAACCAACGGGTGACCCAGAATCCGCGCCAGGCGATGTCCTGGAAGATGAGCAGGCCATTCGGGACTTTGAGCGGCTGGCGGGCCATGGCGCCGTAGGTGACGATGCTGCCGCCGGGAGCCAGGGCACCGGCGAGACGCGTGGCGCTGTCGCCCCCGACGCAATTCAGCGCGAGGCGGATGGGCGCGCCACCGGTGGTGTTTTTGATTTCCTGGCCGAGCGATTCGCCGTCCACGAGCACGGCATCGGCGCCTTCGCGGCGCAGATCCTCGATGACTTCCGGACGGCGGACGACGTTGAGCGTGCGCCAGCCGAGGTGGCGCGCGATGCGGATCACGCATCGGCCCACGGCGGAGTTCGCGGCGTTTTGCAGCAGCCATTCGCCGGCTTGCAGCGGGACCAATTCGCGGAGCATCAAAAGTGCGGTGGCGGGATTCACCCGGAGCATGGCGGCCTGCTCCGCGGGGAGGCCCTCGGGGACCTCGACCAACTCGGCGGCCCGCGCATTTCCCGCGGCGCGCCACGAGCCAAAGCGATGCGGAAGCAGCACCGTGGTGCCGACGCGCGGGTTTTCGACGCCCGGCCCCAGAGCCTCCACGACGCCGGCGCCTTCCACGCCGGGGACGCCCGGCAGCGCAGGGCGCACGGGATATTTGCCTTCGAGCACATTGATGTCGGCGGGATTAATGGGAGCGAATTTCACGCGCACCCGCGCCTCCCCCGCCCCGGGCGCGGCCAGTTCAATCGTTTCGTGGCGGGCGACGGTGGCGGGGTCGCCGTGTTCGTGAATGACAATGGCGCTGACATTTTCCATGGCGCCGTTACGCTGCGCGGAATGCCCGAGCGAGACAAGCCCGCACCCGCACAGCACAAAGCCGAGCGCTACCTTTCCGGAGCGCGGCTGGCGCTCCTTGGAGTGATGGTCAACGCCTTCCTGGGCATCGTCAAAATCCTCGCGGGGCTGCTAGGCAACACCTATGCGCTGATCGCGGACGGCGTGGAATCGCTGCTCGATATTTTCGGATCGCTGGTGGTGTGGTTTGGGCTGCGGGTGGCTTCGGAGCCGCCGGATGACGAGCATCCGTATGGGCACGGGAAGGCGGAGGTGATCGCGGCCTTCGTGGTGGCGTTTACGGTGATCGCGGCGGCGATTGGGCTCGGAGTGCAGAGCGTGCGGGAAATCGTGACGCGCCACAGCATGCCGGAACCGTGGACGCCATGGGTGCTGCTGGGGGTGGTGGTGGTGAAGGAGCTTCTTTACCGGAAGGTGATTCGCGCGGGCGACGCGCTGGGATCGACCGCGGTGAAGACGGATGCCTGGCATCATCGCGCAGATGCGATCACCAGCGTGCTGGCGCTGGTGGGAATCCTGATCGCACTGTGGCTGCACGAGCCGACGGCGGATGATTGGGCGGCGCTGGCGGCGAGTCTCGTCATCGCGTGGGGCGGCCTCAATTTGCTCCGGCCCGCCATGCGCGAGGCCATGGACACGGCGCCGTCGCGAGGCCTGGAGGAGGAAGTGCGCGCTCTCGCCGCGGCCGTGCCGGGTGTGAAGGCGCTCGATCAATGCCGGATCCGGAAGATGGGGCTCGATTTTTATGTGGACCTGCACGTGGGCGTGGAGCCGACGCTGAGCGTGCGGGAGGGACATCGCATTGCCCATGCGGTCCGCAAGGTGATTCGGGAGGCGAAGCGGGAGATTGCGGATGTGCTGGTGCACATTGAGCCGGAGGATGAGCTGGAGGATGCGGACGAGTGAGGAAGGCTCCTTTTGAACGTCCAACGTCCAATGGGCAAGCGAGCGGGGGCGATCTTTGGGCGCTGGATTGTTCGGCGTTGGATATTGGGTGTTCCGAGGGGAAATTGTGGAAAGTTCCATATAGCCTCTAGAAAGGCGCAAAGGGCTGGCGGCGGGGGAAAAGCAAATCCCCTGTCATCATTTTGATGGGAAATATGCCCGCCAATGCATCCGGTGCTGCCAAGTTAGGCGGAGGGAGAGGGATGGTTCGGGGGCCCTGTTTTCCTGTTCTAGTACCAATGCCTAGGTGTTTTCCCTTATATCCATAAAAGAAGGGATTGCGTATGATGCGTATTGTGACATTCTAGAAGTCCCTGCGAAAAAAACAATCGGTCCATGGAAGCGATCCTCCACCAAAAGCCGACTTCTGGCCGCCCCAAGCGGCGCCAAGGGCGTCCCTATTCCTAATAGCCTTGGCGAGGAGAACATAGGATTTGATTTCCCCAACTAAATTACAAATGTATGCCACTAATAGAAATTACGGCAGGGCCGTAACGCGTGGGCGCGCGTTTATTGTATGGTATCACGACGCTTGCCAGTTTTCCGGATGACTCCGCCAACTAAAATGGCCACCCCCCTGCGAGTCCTAATTGTTGAGGACAATCCGATGGATGCGGAGTTGTTGCTCCACGAATTGAGGAGTTCCGGATTCGAGCCGCAATGGGTGCGGGTGGAGGACGAGGAGAGTTATTTGCGCCATTTGTCGCCGGAATGGGATGTGGTGTTGTCGGACCACGAGCTGCCGCAATTCAGCAGCACGCGGGCGCTGGAACTGCTGAACGAACGCGAACTGAAGGTGCCGTTTATCATCGTCTCCGGCACCATCGGCGAGGAAATCGCGGTGAAGTCCATCAAGAACGGCGCGGCGGACTATTTGCTCAAGGATCGGCTGGTCCGCCTGGGGCATGCGGTGCGGCAGGCCATGGCGCAGGCGCGGCTGCGGATCGAACGGGAGCGGGCGAAGACGGAGATTCGAGAAAGCGAAGAGCGCTTCCGGCAATTTGGGGACAACATCAACAAGGTGCTATGGATGACGGAGGTGGCCTCGGAGAAGTTGATCTACGTGAGCCGGGCCTTTGAGATGATTTGGGGCCGGCCGACGAGCGAGCTACTGGAGAGCAAGGATGCGTGGATGGCCACGATTCATCCGGAGGATCGCCCGATGGTGGAAACGACCAAACGGCAGAAGCCCGACGGCGGGACGGACATCGTGTATCGCATCGTGCGGCCTGACGGCGGGGTGCGCTACATCCAGGACCGGACGTTCAGCGTCCGCAACAGTGCGGGAGAAGTGTATCGCGTCGCGGGAGTCGCCGAGGACATCACGGAGCGGCGGCTCGTGGAAGAGCGGCTGCGGCACCAGGCGGCGATGCTGGAGATGGCGAAGGACGCGATCATCGTCCGGGACTTTCACACCGAGCAGATTACTTTTTGGAACAAAGGCGCCGAGCGCATGTACGGATGGACGGCGGAAGAGGCGCTGGAGCACAAGATCGGCGAATTGCTGTGCGTGGACCCCTCGCTGCCCGGGCGCATCACGCAGGAATTGAGCGAAAAGGAAGAATGGAACGGGGAAACACGGCATATCACCAAGACTGGGAAGAAGCTCGTCGTGAACGCGCGGGCCACGCTGATCCGGGATGCCTCGGGCGCGCCGCAAGGAGTGCTATCGATTAATGCCGACGTGACGGAGCAGCGGAAACTGGAAGCGCAGTTCCTGCGAGCGCAACGCATGGAAAGCATCGGGACACTGGCGAGCGGCGTGGCGCATGACCTGAACAACATTCTCGCGCCCATCATGATGTCGGTGCCGCTGCTGCGCGGGCCCTTGTCAGCGGAGAGCCGCGAGGGCATTATTTCCACGATCGAGATGAGCGCGGAACGCGGGGCGCAAATCGTAAAGCAGGTGCTCGCCTTTGGGCGCGGGCTGGAAGGCGAGCGGAAACCGATGTCGGTGCGGGCGTCGATTTCGGAGCTGGCGAAGATCATGCGGGAAACCTTCCCGAAGGACATTCGCGTGGAGACGAGCACGGCGGCGGATCTCTGGCTGGTGTTTGGCGATCCCACACAGATTCACCAGGTTTTGCTAAACCTCTGCGTGAATGCCCGGGATGCGATGCCCAGTGGCGGGCGACTGCGCCTCAAGGTGCGCAATCTCGAAGTGGATGCCCACTATGCGGCCATCGTGAGCGAACTCAAACCGGGCCGCTACGTGCTGGTGGAAGTGCAGGACGATGGCACCGGCATCCCGCCGGAAATCGTGGACCGTATTTTCGATCCGTTTTTCACCACCAAGGGCGTGGGCAAAGGAACGGGGCTGGGCCTTTCCACCGTGCTGGGAATCGTGAAGAGCCATGGCGGGGCGGTGCAGGTGAATACCGAGCCGGGCAAAGGCACGACGTTTTCCGTGTATCTGCCGGCGGCACCCGAGGAGGCCGTGGAAGGCGGCGGCGCCAGCGCGCTGGAATTGCTGCCGCATGGGAATGGCGAAGTGATCCTGGTGGTGGATGACGAAGCCACCATCCGGGGTGCGGCCAAGACGGTGCTGAACGCGCATGGCTACCAGGTGCTGACGGCCAGCGACGGCACGGAGGCGCTGGCAATCTTTGCGGCGCAGGCGGGCCGGATTGCGGCGGTGATCACCGATTTGATGATGCCATTTATGGATGGGATTGCATTGATTCGCGCTTTGCGTAAAATGCAGCCCAACGTGCCCATCGCTGCGTCCACAGGGCTGGGTGATAAACCGCAACTCGCCGAACTAAGATCGCTGGGGGTGGCGCCGCTCCTGAATAAACCATATGGGGCGGATGCGCTGCTCAAAGTCACATACGAACTGATCCATTCCACTCCCCCCGCGCGTTAAACCCCAATTGAGCTTCGATAGGACATGAAAAAGAAAACTCGCATCCTCCTCGCTGACGACCACGAGATTGTGCGCCGAGGCCTGCGCCCGTTTATAGAATCCGAGTGGGGCTGGGAGGTCTGCGGGGAGGCGGCGGACGGAAAGAAAGCCGTGGAACTGGCGGCGGAACTGCATCCGGATGTGGTGGTGATGGACGTGAGCATGCCGCTGCTGGGCGGCGTGGAAGCGACGCGGCAGATCAAGCGGGACTCGCCGCAAACGCAGGTGCTGATTTTCACGGGGCAGGAAAGCGAGTCGCTGGTGCATCAGCTTTTCTCGGCGGGGGCACGAGCGTTTGTGCTGAAGAACGAAGCGGCGGCGCAATTGATTCCGGCGATTAAGGCGCTGCTTGAGGGGCAGCCGTACTTTGGCTCATCGGTGTCGAAGATTGTTTTCGATCAATACCTCAAGGGCGGGTTGCAGGGAGAGGTGACCAATCCGGACGGGCTGAGCCCGCGGGAGCGGGAGATCGTGCAGCTCCTGGCGGAGGGAAAGAGCAACAAGGAAGTGGCGGGTGAACTGGGCATCAGTGTGAAAACGGCGGAGACGCATCGGGCGGCGATCATGAAGAAGCTGGGGATGCAGTCGTTCAGCGAGCTGGTGCGCTACGCGGTGAGGAATCATATTGTGCAGGCGTAGGGGCTTTGGCCCGGGAGATTGCTGCGTCTTGGATCGTTCCTGCGGGAACGACCGCCGGCAGCCTGTTTTGAGGGGCTGGAAATCTGGCGGATTCGATACACGCGAATTTTTGGCGAAGGGCGAACCACCCTCCCCGGGGAATTCACCCCGGATCCAAGCCATTAAATCCTATGAGCCTACATATCGAAGAAATGCTGGAAACCCACCCGCGTGGAAAGGCCACGAATCGAAGCGCCCTGGTCGAGTGCATCGAAGCCTGTTTCTCCTGCGCCCAGACCTGCCGGGCATGCGCGGACGCGTGTCTCGCGGAAGACTCCGTGAAGCATGTCGTGCAGTGCATTCGACTCAACCTGGACTGTGCGGATGTCTGCGTCGCGACCGGCCGTCTCGTGGGCCGGCAAACGGGAGCAAATCATGACACCGTTCTCGCTCAGCTCCGGGCATGCATCACGGCCTGCGAAGTGTGCCAGGCGGAATGCGAGAAGCACGCAGCGAATATGGCCCACTGCAAGGTGTGCGCTGAAGAGTGTGAGAGGTGCGCCGAAGCTTGCCGCAAGCTTTCGCAATAAAACGTACGGCTCTGCGTCGGTGGTGGGGTTGCTGTGAAAGGCGGCGTCGCCGCGGGCGGTTGTGGGCTGTGGTACGGCACTTCCGTGCTCACTTTCTGCCGCGTCTCCGCACAGACAGGCACAAGGCTCCCACCTCGCTGCGCTCGCCCACGACCGGTTGAAAACCGGTCCCACTTTCACCGTCCCGCCGCTCGGGGATCGTCATTCAGACGGCCAGAGCTTATTTTAAATCGGCCCAGCTAGCGTGGTGGCGGGGGGATGTGGAGGGTGCCGTAGATGCCGAGTGGGAACCAGAAGCCTTCGGTGGGGGTGCCGGTGCCGGTGTTGGGATCCGTGTAGGACCAGCCGATGGGGAAGTATCCGAGGAGGCGGATTTGATTCGGGTTGGAGAAATCCACGGCGCGGAAGCCGTAGCCGTAGCCGGTGTATTCGCGGGAGAGGAGCAAGTCGCCGAAGACGGCGGGTGTGCCGAAGGTGGCGATGATTTCGCTGAGGAGGGTGAAGCCGGCGCCGTCACTGTATTCGTAGAGCGAAAGCCACGTGTCGATCTGGGCGAGATCGCCGTTGCGTGGCTTGGCGTTGGAGATGAACAGGCGATCCTCCATGGCGATCAAGCCGGAGTAGTAGGTGCCCGTGTTCAGGGTGGCGGCGAGTGTCACCTTGGTGCCGTCGTATTTGCCGGCGTGAACCACCTGATAGGCGTTGCTCTTGGGATGGCCGTCGGCCTGGTAATCGGGCCCGATGAAAAAGAGGCGGGTGCCTTGGCGCGCGATGCCTTCGAGCACGCCGGGCGCGCTGACGGGGGGGCGCACGACGGGCGCGGAGGGCGTGGAGAAATCGAGCACGTCCAGGAAGTGGCGGCCGTAGAGTGTGGATAGGTTCTGGCTGTCAGACTTCAGCGTACCATCGATATTTTCCGCAAGGAGGATGGGTTGGATGTAGTAAATCGGCCAGATGTACTGGTGGGTGAGAAACAGTTTTCCGTCCGCGCAGAAGACGTCGCTGAAGTTGGCGTAGCTCTTCGACTGGACGGAAGGCGCACCGAGATAAACGGGAGCGTCGGGCGCGGTGACGTCGAACGTGAAGAATTTCTTTTCCGAAGGGCGCGGCCAGTAGGGCCAGTAGGGCCCCCGGATGATGGCTGAGCCGACGAAGTTGGTGCTGACGGCGTCATCGCTGGTGATAGTAGTGAGCCCGGCTCCAATACTCAGGTTTCCGGTGTTGGTAACCGCGCTGTCGAAGGAGGTCACCGGAGAGAGGTCGTTGAGGAAGAGGATGGAATAGTACCGCTGGGTATCGGTGACGACGAGGGTGCCGGGCGTGGGCCAGAAGCATTTCAGCGCGTAGCCGAGCGTTTCGGCGGCGGGCAAAGTGACTTCGCCCGTTTTCACGAGCACGGGTGCGGAATCGACGTTGTAGATGGACAGGTGGGCGGCCGGGCGGACGTAAGAACCGCTGTTGTTGGGCGCTGACCAATACCAGGCGCCTTGCTGCAGGACGTAGACGTAACCGTCATGCAAATCGGCAGCGACGACCGGATCGTCACCGAGAGGCAGTGAACTGAGGGCAGCGTCGGGATATTCCGGCGAAGCGACGGTGAGCACGTTGCCGCCACCCTGGAGGGCACCACCGATTTCGAGCAGGTATTGGCCCGAGCGCCAGACGAAATCGGTGCGCCAGGCGAGCGAAAGGTCGGAGACGATCTGCGGATGGTCGCGATCGGAGATGTCGGCGCTGAGCAACGACGAATCGCCGAAGGCGAGGACGGTGTCGCGATGCAGCGTCGTGCGCCGGGGCGCGAAGGGCTGCGTGATGCGGCCGCGGAGGGTGAGTGAATCGCGTTTGAGGTCGACGAGTTGAACGCCGCTCTCCGGCAGAGGCGGAGTCGTGGTGTAGTCGTCCCAATTCCAAAACCAGGACTCGGTCACGGGCACCATGATGAGGCCTTCCCCGGGCAGCACGGTGAAGGCCTTTTCGTTCCACACGGCCTCGCTCCACGACCACTGATTGCTCACGGGCAGTTGCTGCAAGAGCTGTGGGTCCGTGGGATTCGAAACATTGAAAAGCGACACGTTGATGCGGCCATTCACGAAGCCGATGGTAACGAGGCGGTCGCCGAGCGGCTCGATGTAGGTGCTGTAGCCGGGCGCCTGGACGTGGCCGGCAATCGAGGGTTTGGCCGGTTTCGAGTTGTCGACGATCCATAGCGGGTCGACCTGCCGGAAAGTGACGACGTAGACGCGGTCGCCGTCGAAGCGCGTGGCGAAGGTGGTTTCGTTTGCGCCGAGATCGAGTTCGCCGAGCGTCTTGGGCTGATTTGGATTCGCGAGGCTGAAGTTTTCGAGGTGCGTATGGGGGGAGCTTGACGGCCAGAACGAGTGATCGGAAACGACGCTCAGCACCCCACCCCGCTCCTGCATCTTGAATTTGTCCTGCACGATCCCCTCGAGCGAGACTTTGCCGCGCAGCGCGACGGTGCCGTCGGGAGCAGAAATATCGACCAAGCCGATGCGGGTGCGGTACTCGTCCGGCCCGGAGCCAGGATTGTAGGTCCAGATGTTGGAGGCCACGAGGAAGAAGTGGTCGCTCGCCTGGACGGTGGAGAAATAGGAGTAGGAATTCTCGTTTTCCAGCGAGAGCTTGACCGTGTTGCGCTGCACGGGATTGGCGGGGTCGCGGAGATCGAAACCAGTGACGTGGAGTTCGGCCCGGCCATACCACTGGTTGTTCGAGTAGACCTGCGTGGCGACATACAGCGCGGAGCCGATCATGCGGCTCTCGAGCAACTGGCCATCGAGCGCCAGTCGGGCCGTCACGCGCGGCGTGCCGGCGCTGACATCGCAGACCAGCACGGCGCTTTGCGGGCCGGTGATCAAATCCTGGTTCCACTGAAAATTCGACGGGTTGTGCGTGAGGAGCACCGCGTGCTGATCGTCCGGGACGTAGAGCTGATCGGCGCCGGAGACGGGCAGGTAAAGCGAGCCGGCGATGCCGGGATGCGCGGGGTCGGCCACGTCGAGGACCTGCAACCCGCGATACGAATTGAACACGTAGAGGCGGTCACCGCGCAGTTTCCAGATGTCGCTTTCCACCACGGTGCGCGAAGGCTCCGCAGCAGCGCTGCTGCCGCTGGAGAGCGAGAGCGAAGAGTCCGCCGAGTTACTCGTGAGCGAATTGCCGCCGGCGAAGGAGATTCCGTTGGGGGAGGTGCCGGCGCCGTTGGGATCGGCGAGGAAATTGGAAAGCGTTCCGATGGTGTTGGACGATGGGTCGGACGGCGTTTCGGTGGGCTCGGCTTTGGTGCCGACGGCGCGCAGCAGGCGTTTGGGAAGGGGGCTGCGGAGGCGGAACGTCATTTCGCCGGTGGTGGCGCCCTGGGTGGCCACGGGGACCCACGGTTTTGCGCGGCGAACGGTGCGCCGCTCCAGCGAGATGAGCGAGTAGCCCGCGGGCACCTGCACTTTCACCACGCGGCCGCGCACGGAAGTGATCGTGGGCGTATCAAACAGGCTCAGGGAATCGCCGAGGGGATTATGGGAGACGGGTGCATTGAGGGGCTGCGATAGCGTGAGACCGATCAGCGAAACGGACTGGTGAGGAAGAGACGCCGGGGGGTGATTGAGCCCGTCGTTTGGCGGGAGATTCGCGGCGATCGAGGGAGCGGGAGCCGCATGAAGCGCCCCCAGGAGAACGGCGGCGAAAGTAGCGAGGGCTTTGGGTGGCTTCATGGGCAGTAGAGACGTGGAGGATGTGCAGGTTGTGGACGGGAGGCAAGCGCTGTGCCGGCAACAATTTAGGAGCGCTGTGAGCAGCAAGGAGACGCGTGGCACGGGAGGTTCCTTAGAAGGAAGGGACTCTTTGGCTCAGGAAGAGATCCGAGGGATGGGGCGGGCAAAGCGCCTGGAAGGCGCTTCTACGAGCGAGGCATTTCGCAGTTCCCTTTCGGCGCGGGGCTTGGCATAAGCCGCGCGGTGAATACGCGCATCTTCCTCATCCGCCATGGCGCTACGGTGCTGACCGCTGAAGACCGTTTTGCCGGAGCGACCGACGTGGCCCTTTCCGATACCGGCCGCGAGCAAGTCCGCCGGCTGGCCGAGCGGTTGAGCCACGATAAGATTACCGCGGTGTACGCCTCGCCGCTGGGCCGCACGGTGGAGACGGCGAGCATTTTGGCGGCGCCGCATGGCTTGAAGGTGGAGACGCGCGATGGGTTGCGCGAGATTTCGCATGGGCGCTGGGAGCAACTGACGCGCAAGGAGGTGCAGGCAAGATTTCCGGAGGAAGCGGCGTCGTGGGACGAGGACCCGTATACGTTTGCGCCGGTGGGCGGCGAGAGCGGGTTGCAGGTGACGGCGCGCGCGCTGCCGGTGCTGATGGACATCGTGCGGGCGCACCCCGGCTGCAATATCATCGTGGCTTCGCACAAGGCGACGATTCGGCTGCTGCTGAGTTCGCTGCTGGGGTTTGATCCGCGGAGGTACCGTGATGCGCTCGATCAGAATCCGGCGGCGCTGAACATTGTGGATTTCAAGGATCCGGTGCGGGCGCGGCTCACGCTGTTTAACGATACTTCGCACTACGAGCAGGAGGGGCTGGCGATTCCGGCGTTTCCGACTTCGCGGCTTTCGAAATGGTGGGACTCGAAGGAGACGCCGCATCCGATGTGAGGGTGAGGTGCGCACGAGCGAGGCGCCTCCCCTTGCCATTACTAGAGTATCTCGATGGTGCAGGCCCTACCGCGGCGCGTCATGCCGCGCCCGGCCACAGAGCGGCGTCATGCCGCCGCAGTCCAGATC
>FTCB01000260.1_pt1 | contig 11028 bp, 7 predicted proteins | sample 1639431 | NCBI WGS metagenome assembly FTCB01 (sample SAMEA3914864, study PRJEB12502) | metagenome | biome: forest; material: soil | place: USA | collected 2012-03-12 | depth 0.3 m
GCTCGAAGCACTCGCGCCGCTCACCCCGCTCGTCGCCCGCCATCTGCCACTGCCCGTCCTCGCCGCGCTGCTGAGCCAATGCGCCGCCTACTACGGGCACGACACCGGCATCTCTCATCTCGCCGCCGCGACGGGCGTCCCCACCACGCTCCTCTTCGGCCCCACCGATCCCTCCGTCTGGGCCCCGCAGGGCCCCAACGTCCGCGTCATCACCGCCCCCGAAGGAGATCTGACGGAGCTGGCCGTGAAGGACGTGATGGCCGCGTAGGTCGGGGCGCCAGAAAGTGGAACGGCTTTTCAAGCCGTGGCTCTCAGGCGCGCCTTCGCTACGGGAAGTCATCAAGTGTTCGGAAGCCGTGCCGCCACGGCTTGAAAAGCCGTTCCACTTTCCTGGCCGCCGTTTTTTTGAACGCGCTTCCGTTGCGGCAGTCTTCAGTGCCGCGACGAGCAATGGACACGGAAGCCATCCGTGTGTTTACTGCCGCCGCCCAATTCGATGAGCACCGTTGCCGCTCCTTCATTTATCCGCGACAAGGTCGCACCTGCCGCGCGCGGCATGGGGCGCTTCTTCAATCGCGCGTGGCGGCGGCTGGCGGGGCGGCCTCGTCCGGCCGAGGAGCAAAGCCTTTTCCCGCTGGTCATCCAGGTGCTGGCGGCGTTCTCGAAAAGCCAGGGACAAATCGTGGAGGAGGAAGTCGACACCGTTCTCGGTCTGCTGCGGCATGGCTTCCCGGATGCGGTGTACTCGGATCTGCGGCGGCAATTTCGCGAGGCCCTCGGCCAGCAGCAGGACGTCAACGCGATGGCCGACAAGCTCTCGCGCGCGCTGAAGCCCGAGCAGAAGGTGATGCTCGGCGTGCAACTCTACGACATCATCGCGCGCCCCGATGGCGGCGAGCGCGTGCAGCAAATGCCGGCGTTTTACACGTTCATGGAAAAGCTCGGCATGGCAGCGCAGGCCATCGAGATCGTCCATCAACTCCAGGGCGGCGATCGCGCCGACAAATCGCTCTCGGCCAATGGCGAGCTCCCGCTGGAAGTGCTCACCTTCGGCCGCGATGCCCAGGCCGACGTCTGGCTCAAAAGCCTCCAGCCCGGCGAGCGCCTCCTCGCCTTCCGCTACCACGATCTCGTCCTCGTCAAAAACACGTCGCAGCGCCGCGTCTTCGTCCGGGGCCGCCCGCTCGCGCCCGGCGCCTTCTGCCGTATTTTCGCCGGCCAGCGCGTGGTGATGGAGGAGCAGGTGCTCACGTTTCAGGACCTCGCCTACTACTTCAATGCGAAGAAAGGCGTCTACGTCACGCAAGTCTACGTGGAGCTCAACGATAACGACGAAGTGGAACTCTCGCGCGTGCGCACCCGCAACAGCGTGCTGGAGGTGCGCTTCGGCTTGAAGGTGCAAGTCCGCGCGCTCGGCGACGTCGACGCCCTGCTCAACGGCGTCGCGCTTCGCACCGGCACGATGCTCAATGCGACGCTCGAGGATCGCATCGTTTTCCATCACGACGCCGAACTCGCGCTCTCCGACCTTCGCCGCCGCGCCCGCGCCCTCGGCGTCCGCTTCCAGCTCAAGAGCTACAAGAGCGCCTACAAAATCTCGAACAACCCCGGCCTGCTGGAGACCGACGACATCCTCCTCTCGCCCGGCACCTCCGGCGACGTGCTGCTGAAAGTGCTCTGCGACTACGACAACAAGGTGGGTAAACTCGAAGTCATCTCCGCCGGCCGCGCGGTGGTGGTCGGCGAAAAGGTGGTGCCCGTCGGCGGCTCCTGCGATCTCAAGGACGACGACTTTATCCGCATCGACGCAGGGCAGGGGATTCGCTGCGACTTCAGCGAGCGCATCGTCGAGGAGCAGCGCAACATCGTCTCGCAGCTCGAGCTCCGCGATCTGACCTGCCATTTCGGCGGCCGAACCACCGCGCTCGACGGCATCAGCTTCACGCTCACCCGCGGCGACATCGTCTGCGTCATGGGCGGCAGCGGCTCGGGCAAAAGCACGCTGCTCCGCGCCCTCGCCGGCCGCATGCCTCCCGCCCGCGGCACCGTGCTGCTCAATAGCCAGCCGCTCTACCACAATCTCGACGAGCTCAAGCGCTTCATCGCCTACGTCCCGCAGGATGACGCCTTCGACGACCACCTCACCGTGGAGGAAAACCTCCGCTACGCCGCCGCCATCCGCTCGCCCCATCTCAGCCGGCGCGACCGCGAGCGCCGCGTCGACAGCCGCCTCGTCGAGCTCGGCCTCGCCGAGCGCCGCGACGTGGTAGTCGGCTCCGCGGACAAGAAGACGCTCTCCGGCGGCGAGCGCAAACGCCTGAACATCGGCCTGGACATGATTTCCAGCGCGGACGTGTTCCTCTTCGACGAGCCGACCAGCGGCCTCAGCAGCAAGGACAGCGAGCACGTCATCGAAGTCATTCGCGGCCTCGCCCATAACAAGATCGTGCTCGTGGTCATCCACCAGCCCAGCGCGCGGCTCTTTTCGATGTTCACCAAGGCCGTGCTCCTCGACCGCGGCGGCAAGCTCGTCTTTTTCGGCAAGCCCTCGGAGATGCTCAATTATTTCACCGCGGCAGCCGTCGAGGAAAAGGTGCTCACCACCACCGCCATCAAGCCCGAGAGCGGCCGTCCCGAGTTTGCCTTCGACGTGCTCGAGACCCCGCTCCACGATCTCAGCGGCGACGTCATCCTCGAGGAAGCCACCAACGGCCAGCTCGTCCCGGCCCGCCGCTTCTCGCCCGATTTCTGGCGCGACCGCTACGAGGCGCACCGGCTCACGCAGGACGTGAAGATGAGCATCATTCGCAAGGCCAAGCCCGGGCCGGGCGGCACTTCCAGCTCCAGTTCCATCTCGCATCTCGGCACCATGACTTTCGCGGGCGATCAGACCGCCTCCTTCACGGTCCCGCGCATGGCCACGCCGGAGGAACGGAAAAAGAAGAAGAAAAAACCGCAGAGCCGCAAGATGCGGTGGAAGGAAGAGTGGCTGCAATTTCACACGCTGATGCGCCGCGCCTTCCTCTCGAAGCTGCGCAACATCTCCAGCCTCTGCGTCACGCTGCTCGCGCCGCCCTTTCTCGCCGCCGTGGTCGGCTGGGCGCTCTATTATAACAAGGAAACCGACCGCCCCTACGTCTTCGCCTCGGCCTTCCACATCCCCACCTACATCTTCATCTCCCTGCTCGTCGCGCTCTTCCTCGCGCTCATGAACAGCGTCGAGGACATCATCCGCGACCGCACCGTGCTTCAGCGCGAGCGCAATCTCGACGTGCGGATGCGCTACTACGTCACCGCGAAATTTCTCACCCTCTGCGTCTTCTCCGCGTTTCAGTGCGCGCTCTTCGTCATCGTGGGCAATAACATCCTCGAGGTGCGCAGCATGTTCTTCGAGTATTTCCTGTGGACGTTCCTCACGGCGGTCAGCGGCATCTCGCTCGGCCTGCTCGTCTCCGCGCTGGTGCCCAATTCCAAGACCGCCGCCCTCCTCGTTCCGCTCATCCTCATCCCGCAGCTCATCTTCGGCGGCGCGCTCATCAAGTACGAGGAGATGAACAAGGACCCGAACATCATCTACTCCTTCCAGCGCTGGTTCGACAGCAAGCGCTCCCCCGAGGATCTGGAGCGCGACAAAAAGCTCGCCGTTCCGCTCATTTCCAAGCTCGTCGCCACCCACTACAGCTACGAGGCCCTCGTGGTCGCGCAGGCGAAACTCAACCCGCTCGCCCTGCGCCAGCAGATCCTCGTCGATATGATCCGCGACCTGGCGGCGAAAAAGGCCGACCAAAATTTCGACGACAATCGCCTCGACGATTTGAAGGAGACTCTCGCCAATCTCAGCGGCCTCGACACCGGCAGCGCCCGCGAAATCGACCGCCGGCTCGGCTTTGTCGACGACATCATCCGCGGCCGCCAATCGACGAAAGGCGATTTCAAAAGCAGCGTCACCGGCGTCACCATCACTGACGTCTACGACAATCAGAAAATCGCCGACATGGTGTCGAAAGCCGAGAGCGAACAGGCCGACTACCGCCGCACGTCCAAGGTGAATCCCTTCTTCAGCCCCAAGAAATATTTCTCCGCCTTCGGCTGGCCCGCTGCCGGCATGATGGTGAGCGTGTGGGCCTACAACGCGATCGTCCTCCTCGGCACCTCGCTCGTCTTGTTGGTGATCCTCGGGTTCGTCTTACGCCGCCAGTTGCGCCGCTCCGGTATCTAGATAGATCCCGGCGGGGCGGTGAACGTGGGACCGGTTTTCAACCGGTCGTGGGCCACCCCGCAGCGCGGGGAAGTGGTAGGTTTGGCAGCCGTTCGACACGCCGGAACGTCCTCTTCTCATCTCCGTTTGGCGGGCTGCGGGTGGCGCGTGAAGCACCACCCGCAGCCCATACCTTGGGCCAGCACCAGACCGAACGAGGGTGACTTACTAGGCTTTACCCCTTTTGATGACGGGGGTATGCCCGGTGGATGGTCTGGTGTGTGTTCGGGAGGAACGATCCGCAGGGCCGGATTCTGGGTCAGCAATTCGAAATGGATTGGAGGGAGACGCCGCGTGCGGCGCGGGGGCGCCAGCGGACATAGTAGAATCTAAAAAAATTGGCAACAGCATCATAAGTGGCCGGGATGCAAATCATCACAGCCATTGCTAGCTGGATTTCAACGAGGTGAGCGTTCTGCCATTTTGTGAGATGACTGCCAATCGGGAAAATCCCTTAGTTTTTCTAGGGGTATACCCTGACGGATGGGCAGAAGCCTAACAGATAGTTTAGGTCTTTTTTAAGCTTGGCGATAGTTTACCCCTTCTTTGTTTAACCGCTCCAAAGAAGCTGTCACCAAAAGTCCGGACGATCTTCTGCGGCGGAGCCTCCGCGCCGCTCATGGGATCCGCGGCGAAAAATCATCTCATGTGCTGCCCTTTTAAAACTTTTCCGCTCCCTTCCCTTCGCGAAAGGGGCTCCCGGTTTCTTTCGCATCTCGTCTCCGTCGTCTCCGTCGTCTCCGATTTGGCACTGGCATGCGCCGGAGCTTGCCAGTCACTCCAGTGCTTGCGCTATGCTGGTCCAAAATGAACTCGTCCGAAAAACATCCGACGATCACCGTGGGAGAGTTTTACACGCGACACTCGGAAGCCCTGCAACTCAAGCCGCTCACGGAGAGCGGGCTGGGCTTTGAGCGCCGCGTGCGCGAGCCCACCATCAATCGCCCCGGTCTGGCGCTGTGCGGGTTCTTTTCCTATTTCGCCGAGAAGCGCATTCAGGTCCTCGGCTCCGCGGAGCTCGCCTACTTAAAGAGTCTCTCGGAACGCGAGGTCGCGCACCGCTGCCGGACGCTGTGCATGAAACCCATTCCCTGCATCGTCGTCGCCCGCCAGCACCGCGTGCCCGATGCGCTCGTGAGCGAAGCGCGCGCCCACGGCATCGCCGTCTTTTCCTCCCCGATGGTCACGATGCGCTTCATTAACGCGGCCACCCTCGCCCTCGAGTTCGATTTCGCCCCGCGCAAAAGCGAGTACGGCAGCATGGTCGATATTCAGGGCGTCGGCGTGATGATTCGTGGCAGCAGCGGCATCGGCAAAAGCGAGTGCGTTCTCGGTTTGCTCGAGCGCGGCTGCTCGCTGGTGAGCGACGACATCACCCATTTCCGCGTCGTCGAGGGCCGTGAGCTCATGGGCACCAGCGCCGAGCTCACCCGCAACCACATGGAAGTCCGCGGCCTCGGCGTCATCAATGTCACCGCGATGTTCGGCGTCACCGCCATCCGCATCGAGAAACGTCTCGACTTGGTAGTAACACTAAAGGACTGGCAGGAAATCGAAGAGATTGATAGGACCGGACTCGAACAACAAGCGTATGAGATTCTGGGGATGTACATCCCACACGTGACCATCCCGGTGCGCTCCGGGCGGGATCTCTCGCGTTTGATTGAAGTCGCCGCGCTCGACCAGAAGCTGAAGAGCCTCGGGCATAATAGCGCGGTGGAGTTCAACGAGCGCCTGATGGCCTCGATGCAACGAAAGAAAGACGCATAAGATTTTCCATGGCCCTATACAGTCGCGATGCCCAAAACGTGACGCGCAAGCTTGAGGTGCTCAACCGCCTCGGGCTGCACGCCCGCCCTTGCTCGAAATTTGTGAAACTCGCGACGACGTTTCGCGCTGAAGTGTGGGTCTCCAAGGACGACCAGACCGTCAATGGCAAGAGCATTATGGGTCTGATGATGCTCGCCGCCGGCCAGGGCAGCACGCTCACGGTGAAGTGCGAAGGGGCCGATGCCCAGGACGCCATCTTGGCGCTGGAAAAATTACTGCTCAGCAAATTCGATGAAGACTGAGCAGCGGTTCCAGGGCGTCGCCGTCTCTCCAGGCATCGCGCGCGGTCCCGCTTTTGTCTATCGCCCCAAGGATGATCTCCCGCCCCGGCGGTTGGTCACGGATGTGGAGGCGGAAATTGGCCGGCTGCACGACGCCCTCTCCAGCACCCGCCGGCAGATTGCCGCGTTGCATGAGAAAATGCAGGAAGCGCTCGGCGCCAAGGACGCCGCCGTTTTCGAGGCTCATCTCATGGTGGTGGACGACGGCTCGCTGCTCAGTGAGGTCCACGCCGTTCTGAAAAGTGAGAAATGCAACGCCGAGCACGGCTACTGGAGTGTCATGCAGCGCTACGCCCGGAGCTTTGCGCAGATCGACGACCCGTACCTGCGCGAGCGCTCGGCGGACATTCATGACGTCGCCCGGCGCGTCGTGCACAATCTCATGGGGCGCGACATGAGCGGCCTCGCCGGCATCGCTTCGCCGCACGTCGTCTTCGCCCACAATCTCACCCCGAGCGACACGGCGCAGATGAACCGCGCCAACGTCCTCGGCTTCGGCACCGAGGCGGGCGGACGCACTTCGCACACCGCCATCATCGCGCGCTCCCTTTCCATTCCCGCGGTCGTCGGCCTGCACGCGGTGCTCGATCAAATTGAAAACGGCTCCGAGGTGTTGCTCGATGGCTACAGCGGCCACGTCATCATTAACCCGACGGAGCAAACGCTCTACGAATACGGCGAATTGGAAACGCGGCGCCGGCGCGTCGAAAGCGCGCTCGTGGAACTGCGTGAGCGCGAATCCACCACCAAGGACGGACGCCACGTCGTGCTCTCGGCCAACATCGAAACGCCGGACGACGCCCCCGCCGTTCTCACCAGCGGCGCCGAGGGCGTGGGCCTCTTCCGCACCGAGTTTCTGTATCTCGCCCGCCGCGAACTCCCCAGCGAAGAGGAGCAGTTGGCCGCCTACACCCGGGTCGCCTCCTCCGTCAAACCGCACGGCGTCATCATTCGCACCCTCGATCTCGGCGGCGACAAGCTGCACGAGCACCTCAGCGCGCAGGACGAAGAAAACCCCTTCCTCGGCTGGCGGGCCATCCGCGTGTGCCTCGACCGTACCGAAGTTTTCAAGACGCAGCTCCGCGCCATCCTGCGCGCGAGCGTGGCGGGCAGCATCAAGATCATGTTCCCCATGATCTCCGGTGTCGTGGAACTGCGCCGCGCCAAAGCCGTGCTCGAGGAATGCCGCGAGGAGCTGCGGAAGGAAGGCCGCCCCTTCGATGAAAAGCTGCCGGTCGGCATCATGATCGAAGTGCCCAGCGCGGCCGTGATCGCCGATGTCCTCGCTCGCGAGGTGGATTTCTTCAGCCTCGGCACCAACGACCTCGTGCAATACACGCTCGCCGCCGATCGCGGCAACGAGCGCATCGCCCATCTCTACGAGCCCACGCACCCCGGCGTCCTGCGCCTCATCAAACAAACCACCGACGCCGGCCACGCCGCCGGCATTTGGACCGGCGTCTGCGGCGAAATGGGCGGCGACATCACGCTCACTCCGCTGCTCGTCGGCCTGGGCGTCGATGAACTGAGCTGCGGCGTCGCCGTCCTCCCCCGCGTCAAGCGCGCCGTCCGCAGTCTCGATGCCTCAGCCTGCCGCCGCCTCGCCGAAGAATCCCTCGCCTGCGCCAGCGGCGCCGAAATCCTCGAAAAATGCGAAGGCGTCGCCTGGGACCACTACGGCGATCTTTTCTAGCCTACTTCAGAACCAGCTCCCAAACGTGCCGCGAGGCTCTGGAGAGCGGCGGCTTGACCTAAGGATTGCCCACAGCTTTTTGAAATGCCTTTAGCCAGAGACGCCCCCGTGGCCTGCTCCGCTCTCGCCTCTGCGCCCTCAAAACCTTTCTCCAAAAGGCTATTTGTGCGACGCGTGGGGCAGTTCAGAGTGCGTCATCATTTTGTAGGTCATCATTTTGTCGTCTCCAAAAATGGTTCTTCCGGGGGAGGGCGCCGTTTTTGCAAGTGGCCACGCCGGAAACGACAAGATGATGACGCACAAAATGATAACGCGCTCTGAAAGAATTCGTGCGCAGAGAGAATCGGCACGGTCCCATGCCGGTGTGCCATCCGTCATCACGGTTGTGGGTAATCCTTAGGGCATGACGCCGCTTTGGAGGCCGGGAGGGAATAAGTGTCGGCGGTTTGGAGAAGCTCTCAACCCCGCGGACCCATTCGCTTTTCCGCAAGATCGGCTCCCACCAGCCCACCGCGCCATAGCTCCCATCCGTCTCACCTCATGCGCCACTATGGCGCACATTACCTTTTCTTCCCGAAAACCCCTCAGGCAACTGCAATGCCCCAGCAATCTTACGCCCGCGTAATAACGCCACTTTTTTCTTCCAAAAGCCGTCGTTGATAAAAACATATACTTCGCGGCATAAAATATCAGTTACCTTGCGTTTTCAGGGTGGATTTTCAGAGAAACACAAGCAATTGCTCTAACATCACGAATCCCTCCTCCGTATTCCCTTTTGAGCAATGAAAAAAATCTTATCTCCCAATGAACAAAATTCCCGGAACCACGTCAGACTGGATACGCAAAATTAGTTCACGCCGCGCTTGGCACGGCACTCGCTCTAGAAGAGTTTATCATTCAACACAGAACATCATACCACTAGCCCAACCCATGAAAAAGACCCTCAAACCTTCCCGCAGACTGACCCTCGGAGACCTCGTTCTCGCCGTCAGCAGCGTGTCGCGCAATTCCAGCGAAGCCGCTGCCGCCGTTACCGACCTCCTCGAGAGCGGTCGCGTGCGTCTCAGCAGCAACGGACGCATGGTCCGCGCTCGCGTCGCCTAATGCGGCCGGCGCACCAGCGCCCAGCACCATTTTCCTACCATGACCAAGAAAGGCACCAAATCCTCCGGTAACAACCTCACCTTGGGCGACCTCATCCTCGCCGTGAGCTCCAGCAGCCGTAACTCCCGCGAAACTCTCGCCGCGGTCGCCGACCTCCTTGAGAGCGGACGGGTCCGGCTTCAGTCGAGCCGCCGCCCTGTCCGCGCCCGGATGGTGTAAGACCTTTCTTCGCCAGGCGCGCCCCATCGAACGGGCGCCCCCTGTCCTCAGTTTCGAACTCAAAACCTCTTAAGTTCAAAGCTTTCCAAACCCCGCCTGGTGCTTCAAAGCCCGGGCGGGGTAAGCTTTTCCCGGTAGAAGCGGCTTCCAGCCGCTTTTTTTGTCTCAAGGCGCCTCAACGAGCGCCCTCACCAATGGGAGCGCCGCCGCCGGGAGCGCCGACGTCCTCAGTCGGCTTCTCCATAGCGCGAAGCGCCTGACTGACTGAGTGCACTTTGAGCGCACTTCAAAGACAGAGGGTGCGGCACGTTGTTCCTTACGTCCCTCAAGTCCCTTTCCCCCTCACCCCACCTGCGTCGTCACCTCTCCCGCCGAGGCGCAATGCACCGTCCCATCCGCCAGCCGCAGCAAAAGATTTCCATCCGGATCCAGCGATTCCGCCAGCCCCTCCACCACCACCGTCCCCGATTGCAGCCGCACCCAGGATCCCAGCAACGAACTCCGCCGGCTCGCCTCGGCGATGAGATCCGCATCGTCGAAGGCCGACCCCAGCCGCGCATCCAGTTCCCGCAGGAGCGCCGCCGCCAGCGCTGGACGATCCATGATCCGCCCGGCCACCTGCCGGATCGAAGCCGCCCGCCCCGCAATTTCCGGCGGAAACTCCGTCTGATTCACGTTTACTCCAATCCCCGCTACCGCAAACGGTGCCCCGCTCGCATCCACCGCGCTCTCAATCAAAATCCCCGCCACCTTGTGCCCCGCGAGCAACACATCATTGGGCCATTTGATCCGTGCCGGCACTCCCGCAAACGATTCGATCGCCGCTGCCGTGGATACCCCCGCCCAAATCGTCAGCCGGGGCCAGCGCGCCAGCGGCCAGGCCGGACGCAGCAGCAGCGAAAACCACAGCCCCGCATGATCCGCCGAGTCCCAGCGCCGCCCAAATCTCCCGCGTCCCGCCGTCTGGCGCTCCGCAAAAATCGCCACTCCGCCGCGATGCCCATCGCGCCCCAGCTTGGAAGCCACATCATTCGTGGAAGCCGTCTCCTCGAAAACGAGAATCTCTCGCGCCATCGCGCAGCCCCCGCCGAGGCGCGCGTGCAGATCATCCGGTAGCAGCCGATCCGGCGCCGTGAGCAAGCGGCAGCCACGGCTCGGATGCGATTCGATGTCAAACCCCGCCGCCACCAGTCGCGCGATCGCTGGCTCCAGTTCGCTCAACGCCACGCCCGCCTGCCCGGCCAGTTCGCCGGGAAGCAGCGGCATCGTAGCCGTGTGCAAAGCGCGGAGAATGGCGGCGTCGAGCGTCATGAGTCGAGTTACCATGCCAGCGCCGCCGCACGGTCGAAGCAAAAAACGCGATCCGCACTTGCCACCCGGCGATCCGTCACGCTAACGCCACCACGATGAAACGTATCCTCCTTTCCCTTCTCGCGCTCCTTCCGGTCTATAGCGCCTTCGCCGACGAAAACGTGGCCATCGTGCCCGCCGATCGGAACAAAGAAAAATGGTGGCCCGATCGCCACACTGCCAAGCTCGCCGACGCCAAGCGCACCGAGGCCAAGGTGATCTTCTTTGGCGACTCCATCACGCAAGGATGGGAGGGCCGGGGCAAGGAAGTGTGGGCCAAGTCCATCGACCCC
>FTCB01000373.1_pt1 | contig 10989 bp, 14 predicted proteins | sample 1639431 | NCBI WGS metagenome assembly FTCB01 (sample SAMEA3914864, study PRJEB12502) | metagenome | biome: forest; material: soil | place: USA | collected 2012-03-12 | depth 0.3 m
GAACTGGCCGGTTACAAGGCCAAGCTGAAAACCCTGCGCGGCCTGCCTGCCGCCGTGCGGACCGTGCTGGAAACCCTGCCTGCCGCCGCTCATCCCATGGATGTGCTGCGCACCGGTGTCTCCACCCTCGGCTGCGTACTGCCGGAGAAGGAGAGCCACGATATCGCCGGTGTGCGCGAGATCACAGATCGGCTGCTGGCCTCGCTCAACTCGATGCTGCTCTATTGGTATCACTTCTCGCACAATGGCCGGCGCATCGAAGTGGAGACCGACGACGACTCGATCGGCGGCCACTTCCTTCACCTGCTGCACGGCACGCCTCCCCCACCCTCCTGGGTCAAGGCGATGCATACCTCACTGGTGCTGTACGCGGAGCACGAGTTCAACGCCTCGACCTTCACCACGCGCGTCATCACGGGCACGGGCGCGGACGTCCACTCCGCCATCACCGGCGGCATTGGAGCGCTGCGCGGACCGAAGCATGGCGGCGCCAACGAGTTCGCCTTTGATATCCAGAAACGCTACGCCGGGCCCGATGAAGCGGAAGCAGACATCATCAAACGGCTGGCGGTGAAGGAAGTGATCATCGGCTTTGGCCATCCGGTCTACACGGTGAGCGATCCGCGAAATGAAGTGATCAAATCGGTGGCGCACGATCTCTCGCGCGAGGCGAATGACCTGAAGATGTACAAGATTGCCGCTCGCATTGAGGAAGTGATGTGGCGTGAGAAGAAGATGTTCCCGAACCTCGATTGGTTCAGCGCCGTCTCCTACCACATGCTCGGCGTACCGACTTCGATGTTCACGCCGCTCTTCGTCATCTCCCGCACCTCCGGCTGGGGCGCGCACGTCATCGAGCAGCGCATCGACAACAAGATCATCCGCCCGAGCGCCATCTACAACGGTCCCGAGAACCAGAAATTTATTCCCATCGAAAAACGCTAATGTCTCACCACGACCTCTCCGACGCCTCGCGTCCCGAACCGGACGCCCTCTTCCAGCAAATCGCCGACTACGTTCTCGCCACGGAGGCGATCACCAGCACGGAGGCCTTTCAAACGGCCCGCTACTGCCTCATGGACACGCTGGCCTGCGGGCTCATGGCCTTGAAATATCCGGCCTGCACAAAGCTCCTGGGGCCCATCGTGCCCGGAGCGACCATGCCCGACCGCGGCGCGCGGGTGCCCGGTACCGCGCACGAACTGGAGCCCGTGCAAGCGGCCTTCAACATCGGCGCCATGGTGCGCTGGCTCGATTTCAATGACACCTGGCTGGCCGCCGAGTGGGGCCATCCATCCGATAACCTCGGCGGTATCCTGGCGATCGCGGACTATCTCAGCCGTGGCGGTGAAAAACCGCTGACCATCCGCGATGTGCTCCTGGCCATGATCCAGGCTCACGAGATCCAAGGCGTGCTCGCGCTGGAAAACAGCTTCAACCGCGTGGGGCTCGACCACGTGCTGCTGGTGCGCATTGCTTCCACGGCCGTGGTCACGCGGATGCTGGGCGGCTCGCGCGCCGAGATCATCAACGCCGTCTCCAATGCCTTCATCGACGGCGGCGCCTTGCGTACCTATCGGCATGCGCCGAACACGGGCTCGCGCAAGAGCTGGGCCGCCGGCGACGCGACGAGCCGCGCGGTACGCCACGCCCTCTTTGCGCTAAAGGGAGAGATGGGCTACCCGAGCGGCCTCTCCGCGAAGATCTGGGGCTTCCAGGATGTGCTCTTCAAAGGCAAACCCGTCGTGGTACCCGCGCAGGGATTTGGCACCTACGTGATGGAGCATGTGCTCTTCAAGATCTCCTTCCCGGCGGAATTTCACGCGCAGACGGCCGTGGAGGCCTCCATCACTTTGCACCCGCTGGTGGGCCACCGCCTCGACGAGATCGAGCGCATCGTGATCGAGACGCAGGAAAGCGGCAAGCGGATCATCGACAAGACTGGTCCCCTCGATAACCCGGCGGATCGGGACCATTGCATCCAGTACATGGTCGCGATTCCGTTGCTGAAAGGCTCTCTCACGGCCGAGGACTACGAGGACTCTGTGGCCGCGGATCCTCGAGTGGACGCGCTCCGGGCCAGGATGGAAGTGGTGGAGAACAAAGACTTCACCCGCGACTATCTGGACCCCTCGAAGCGGTCGATCGGGAATTCCGTGCAGGTGTTTTTCCGGGATGGCAGCGCCACGGAGAAGGTGGTCGTGGAGTATCCCGTGGGACATCGGCGGCGGCGGGAGGAAGGGATTCCGCTGCTGCTGGAAAAATTTGAAGCCGCCTTGCGGGAGCATTTTCCCGTGGGCCAGGCGGAGGAAATTCACACGCTGTGCCAGGATGGAGAAATGCTGGGCGCGACGGCGGTGCGGGATTTTATGAAGCTGCTGGCGACGTAGGCGGGCAGGGCGCAGATGCACCCCTTCCTGGCCGAAAAAGAAGCTTACTTTTTCTTTTTCTTCTTGGCGGCTTTAATGGCGTCGTTTTTTTGCTTCGACTCTGCGTTGGCCTGCTGCTGACGCTGCCTCGCGGCATCCTCTTCCTGTGCCCGCTCGGAAAGCATGGCGTTGAGCTTGGCTCGTTGCTGCTGCTCGTATTCCAGCTTCTGCTGGGCGGCGGCGGTCACAGGCGTGGCCGCGGCAGCCTGCTGGGCATGGGTCTGGCCCATCGCGCATAGGAAAGCCAGGCCAGAGAGGAGACTAGTCAAACGGCTAAAGCGAAGGGGACGATTTGCAGCGGGGAGAAACTGGTACGACATGGCTTTACAAGGGGTGGGGTAGGTTTTTCTTTTTCCTTTAACCAACCAGTAATTCGGGCAAAACAAAAAATCTCCCGAAAGTTAGTTTAACCGTTTAACAATAGCGAAATTACCAGCTAACCGCGCAGATCCAGCAGGACTTTGCCAGCCCGGCGCTCCTTTCCAGCCTCCTCAACCGCGACCAGAAGATCGGAGAGCGGAAAAGTCCGGTGCACCGGCATGTGCAAGCGCCCCTGCATGGACAATTCCGCAATCGAAGCAAACGTTGCCTCCAGCTTCTCCCGTGGAGTCGTCTGCAGCCATCGCCGCAGCCAATAGCCCTTGAATTCCAAATTGCGGAAAATCAGCAGTCCATTCGGAATCTTCAACGGCTGCCGAGCCATCGCGCCATAGGTCACCAACGTTCCACCATCAGCCAGGCTATTGGCCAGATTCAGCGCGCTGGCGCCGCCGACCGCGTTGCACCCAAGCCGGGGCCGGTGACCGCCGCAGAGATCCTCCACCGACTTGCGCAAATCGGTCTCCTCCGTCACCACCACATCCGCTCCGATAGCCTGCAATTCGGGAATGAGCGCGGCCCGACGAACGACATTGAGAGTCTTCAGGCCCCGCGATTTGGCAAGCTGGATCACCGAGCGGCCCACCCCGGAATTGGCCGCATTTTGCACAACCCACTCGCCCGGCTCCAAGGCAACAAAATCCTCCAGCATGGCCCAGGCCGTTGGCGGGTTGATGGAAAGCATGGCGGCTTGCGAAATATCAATCGCGGCCGGCAGACGGAGAACCTGAGCGGCCGCGGCGACTTTAAACTGCGTCCAGTTCCCAAAGGAAAGCGGGATCACCAGATCCCCCACGGCATAACCCTGGATCCCCAGGCCGAGTGCGGCCACGCGCCCGACACCTTCGTTTCCAATGATGGCTGGCGGGGTGGGAAGAAAGCCGTAGGTGCCCTCGATGACGTTGAGGTCCGCCGGGTTGATCGGCGCGGCCAGCATCTCGAGCAGCAACTCACCCGCCGCGGGCTCGGGCTGAGGCAGGGTCTCAACCCGGAGCACCTCCGAGGCGCGGCCGAAGGCGGTGAGCTGCGAGGCCCGCATGGGGACTAGTAAAGGGTGCCGACCCACTGATCGCTGTACCACTCGCCGGGCCAGGCGTAGTCGAAAGGAGGCGGCCCCATGAAGTAGGGATCGTTGAAGTACGGATTGTTCTTCCACTTGCCCGCGCCGCCCGTCTGGTGGCGCTCGGTTGCTTCAAAGAAGCCGACCGACTTGCCCAGGTAATTCACGAGATCGGAGCTGGCCCCAACGGAGACGAGCCCCTGGAGTTGCTTGTCCGTGAAAGTGTAGGGAGCGTGGGTGCTCTGGATGTAGGTGAGGATGACTGGGCTGGGCACCCCCTTCACGACGAGACCCTTGATATCGGCATAGTTCAGCACGCGATGGTTGACGATCTTCGCATAGGTGCGGCTATCGACGTGCTTGTTGGCCAAGGCCGCGAGCATGGGCGGCGTCTGGTTTTGCTGGAGAGAGGCGCAGCCGGAAAAGGCGGCAAGGGCGGCGGCGCAGGCGAGAAAGCGAAGGGCGTGCATGGGGGGACTTTTAGCGAGGAGGAACGGGGGAAGGCGAGTTCTATTGTGACGATGGTTGCCTAGCGAAGCGGTCTGTCTTTGCGCGCCCCATGCCAAAATCGCAAAATACGGATTTCCTTGCGCCGATATTCCAGCCGATAGATGACGAGGTAGGGTGGATGCGGAAAATACCTTCGAGAGGTCCCGTCGTGAAGCGAAAGACCCATCTCGGGCGCAAGGGCCAACGAATCGGCCGTGGCAATCAATTCCAAGCCAAATTTGCCAGCTGCCGTAGGATCATCTCGAGAGATGTACTGAACGATATTTTGCAAATCATTCCGGCTGCGGGCGGAGTAAACTACCCGCCAGTCCATGTCCTCACCGCGGCGCGCATCTCTTCCGAGGTAAAGCACTCTCCACGCTCGATTTCAGCTTCAGCTTCATCGAGTGATCGCATGAGGGCGGCACGCTCAACGGCATCCAAACCATCCAAACTACAACGCGCAAAGATCCTGCCCTCCAAAGCCCCTCTCTCCGCTGGAGCGAGGCGCGCGATGGCTTCTTCGATTTCCGCAACCGTGCTCATGTCTCGGAATTTCTCATATTCAGCCTCTCTTCTCAAGCAGCAATCCCCATAGCTCGCATTCAAAAATTGGCCAAACGGTTTTGCTTGGCTTTGGGCGGCAGGGTTTCATTCTGCCGGGATGGAGGCTGGGGCATCCCTAAATTCCCGCGAAACCTCGCTCGAGGAAATCGCGCGCTTGTGCCTTACGGCGGGCCGGATGCTGTTGGAGTGCGGGGCCAATGCGCGAACATTGCACAACGGGCTTTCCGCGATGGCCATGGGCCTGGGCTGTACGGCGGTGGAGGTCTATTGTCAGCACTCGGCGGTGATCGTGATGCTGCGGCGGGGCCAGGAGTCGCTGACCCACATGGGGAAGGTGGGAGAGCATGGAGCCAATCTACGGCGGGGCGAGGCGGTCTCGGACCTGGTGGAGGAAGTCGCGGCGGGGCGCATGGATTGCGCGACCGCGTGCGCGGCGCTGAAGAAGGTGCCGGAGAGCGCTGGGGCGTATCCGCCCTGGGTGGTGTGCGTGGCGACCGGACTCGCCTGCGGGGCCTTTGGGCGGCTGCTTGGCATGGAGTGGGGCGCTTTTCTGCCGGTGCTGGCCGGCGCGGCGGCGGGACAATGGACGCGGATGGTGATGCTCAGCCGGGGGCTGAATTACTTTTTCATGGTGACGGTGGTGGCCTTTATTGCAGCCTTTTTGGCGGGCCTCGGCGGTCGACTGGCGGGAGACGGGCATCTGGCCATTACCACGGTGGCGGCGACTCTTTTGCTCGTGCCGGGCATGGCCATGCTGAATGCGCAGGTCGATGCCATCGACGGGCGTCCGAATCTCGCGGCGGCGCGGGCCTTCCGAATCGCTTACATTCTTCTTTTCATGACGTTGGGACTGGCGCTCGCGCAAAGGGCGGTGGGAGTATGAATATTTCCTTGCCAGAGATTGCGCACCAGGCGCTCTTCGGGGGAATCGCGGCGGCGGGATTTGGGATTCTTTTCAACTATCCACCCAGGCTGCTGGCGATGAGTTTTGCCTCGGGCGCCCTGGCCCTGGCGGCACGCACAACGGGAACCAATCTGGGCTGCAGCCTGCCGGAGGCGACGTTCTTTGCGGCGCTGCTCGTGGCCATATTGGACCGGAGCTGGTGGCAGCACGAGCAGCACCTGCGCCGATCAGTGCTGGCGATCGTGGGCTGTATTCCCATGGTGCCGGGCAGCCTGGCAGCAAAGGGCCTGCAGGGGATATTTCAACTGATGAAGGCGGGGCCCGAGGATGGGATTCAGCCCGCCATGATGGCTTTGGAAAACCTCACGATCGTGGCGCTCACCCTGGCCGCGATTGGTACGGCACTGGCCATCCCGATGCTGGTTTTTCCGGCTCGGCGGGCCGAAGAGTAACTTATGCAAAAATACCTGATAGCAGCCCTGTTTCTGATGACATCCCTCTGCCTTCACGCGGAGGACATGGCCCGGGGGAACGCCATCTTCCAGCAACTGATCAAGGCCCAAATGGCCAGGGATTACGATGCCTTTGTGGCAGACGGAACGCTGGAATTGAAAGCCGCCCTGTCGAAGAGTCAATTTGATGCTTCCTCCGAGCTCATGACCAAACGCTGCGCCGTGGGTTACGATCTCACGCCACTCGGAGAGTTAAAGCAAAAGGGGTATGAGATTTACCTCTATCGGCTGCGCTTCAAGGATGGAAGCGACGACATGCTCGGGACTCTGACGCTCAAGGACGGCAAAGTGGCGGGGATCTATTTCAAATAAGTCCGGGCTACTTCCACTTGATCGAGCAGCCGATGCTGGGCTTTTGCACAGCGGGGGCGCCGAGGCCGCCAATGACGGCGTCGAGAGCGGACCTCATCTCGAGGCCGGTCACCGCCTTGCCGTTGCCGGGCGTGCTTTCGTCCAGGCGGCCGCGATAGGCGAGGCGGCGGCGGGCGTCGAAGAGAAAGAAATCCGGGGTGCACTGGGCATCGTAGGCGCGGGCGACGGCCTGGGTTTCATCGTAGAGCAGGGGAAACGGGAAACTGCACTCGACGGCCATCTCAGCCAGCTTCTCGGGGGCGTCGTCGGGGTATTTGGTGGCGTCGTTGGAGCTGATGGCCACGAACCAGACGCCGCGCGGCTGGTACTCGCGGGCGATGCGGAGGAGCTCCTCGCGCACATGCACCACGTAGGGACAGTGGCGGCAAATGAACATGATGAGGATGGCCTTGGCGGGGAGGAGGGAATCCAGGGTGATGATGTGGCCGCTCACGACATCGGAAAGGGAAAAGGGAGGGGCGGCGGTGCCGAGGGGCATGGTGTTATTTACTTCAGTAGCCATGGAAAAAGTGTGCCCGGGAAGCGCCGCGTTGGCAACACCGGCAGCACAAGGTTGACCGGGCCAGACACTTGGGCCAGCCTGTCCGTCGCATGAGTAGAATCCACATCGCACGTGACCGGCAACCCCTGGGGAATTTCTCCCCGGATGAAGTAGCGGAAGGGTTGAAGTCGGGACGTTTCCGGCCGACGGACCTCGCGTGGCAGGAGCCGATGGAGACCTGGAAGGCGCTGGGGGAATTTACGAATTTGCCGGAAGTGGAAGTGGACGACGATGAACTGCTGGCTCCGTTGGACGTTTCGGCGCCCGGGATCCCGGTTGGAGAAATCTCCCAGGAACTTCCGTGGGAATGCCGATCGGAGTTGGGAATTTTTGCCGCGCTGCGCGATACCATAAGGCTGATCTTGAGCGAGCCAACGGCGACCTTTCGCGCGATGGCCAGGGGCGGAGGTTTTCAGTCGCCACTGCGCTACTACGTGGTGCTCGCCACGGTGGGAAGCTGGATGGCACTAATCTGTGAATTCATCACCAGAAAATTCGTGCCGGAGGCGATGACCGGTCTGGCAGGCAAGATATCGTCGGCCAACACCCCTGCCACGCTCATCGCCGCTGCGATCATGGCGCCGATTTTCGCAGCAGTGGCGGCCTTCATTGCCTCGGGCATCATCCACGCGGTGGTGCTGGCGCTGGGAGGCGAGGATAAAAAGTACGCAGCCACCTTTCAGGCCTACTGCTACTCGGTAGGCACCGCTTACGTGTTCATGCTGATCCCCACTTGCGGAGCGTTAATTTTTCTGGTTTCGGCCGCGATTTTGCTGGTGATTGCCCTGCGCGAAATCCACGAGATGAGCACGACAAAGGCGGTCGTGGCGATGGTATTGCCCGGACTGCTATATCTACTGGTCGTCGGCGCGGCGGCCCTGCTCTACCTCGCCGTTAGCGGTTCGCTCAAATAAGCTGAAAGGCCGGGCTGGGTGCATCCTGTCCGGCGCAGTGGATGCGAGTGGCGGGAAAGCGGCCCGTGGCGCCGATAGTGCGGGTGACACAATCGACCGCGAGTTCCGGGGAATTGCAATCGCGGCTCAAATGGCCGAGGAGGATCCACTCGAGGGAGGCATTGAGGTCGACCACCACCTGGCTGGCGGCGGCATTGGAAAGATGGCCATGGCGCGAAAGGATGCGCTGCTTCACCGACCAGGGACGCTTGGTATCCTTGTGCAGCAACTGCTCGTCGTGATTGGTCTCGATGAGCAGAGCCCGGATACCACTGAGGGTTTCAAAGACATTTTTGGCGGCATAGCCGAGATCGGTGAGCACGCCGAAGCAACCGAACTGGCTGGAAATGCGAAAGCCGACCGGATCGGCCGCGTCATGCGGCACCGAGAATGGGCGGATCGTGGTATCGCCCAAGGTGAACTCGGAGCCGTTCTGGAAATAGCGCCAGTTTTTGTGGGTGAGGCCGGACTCCTGCAGGGCGCGGCCGGTGGGCTGGTTGCAGTAGATGGGCAGATCGTGCTTGGCGAGCAGGGTCTTGAGCGCGCTGCAATGGTCGGAATGCTCGTGGGTGAGAAGGACGCCCGCGAGGCAGGCGGGATCCTGGCCGCAGGCCTGCAGGCGCAGACAGAGCTGCTTTGCGCTGAGGCCGGCATCGACGAGAAACGCCGTGCCACCGGTCCGCACCAGGGCGGCGTTTCCGGCGCTGCCACTCGCGAGTACGGTTACTTCCAACATGGCGATGTTGATAACATCCCTGCGCGGACCATGCGAAAAAAAACGCGGAGATTTTTACAAACGATTGCGAGAAATCGGGCGAGCGGGCAAGGTGTTGGGCACCCATGGAGCAATACCACCACCTTCTTCGGCTTGTGCTGGAGAAGGGAAAATTCAAATCGGACCGCACCGGCACCGGCACCTACTCGATCTTTGGCGCGCAGGAGCGCTTTGATCTGCGCGAATCGTTTCCCGTGGTGACGACGAAGAAACTGCATCTGCGCTCGATCATTCACGAGCTGCTCTGGTTTCTGAAAGGCGACACCAATGTCGGGTATCTGCGCGAAAACAAGGTGACGATCTGGGACGAATGGGCCGACGAGAAGGGCGACCTGGGGCCGGTCTATGGCTCGCAGTGGCGCCATTGGCGCACACCGAGCGGCGGGCAGATCGACCAGATCGCCAAGGTGGTGGAGGACATCAGGAAATCGCCCGACAGCCGGCGGCTGATCGTGAGCGCTTGGAATCCCGGCGAGATCGACCAGATGGCTCTCGCGCCGTGCCATGCCCTGTTTCAATTTTACGTGCAGGAGGGAGAACTCAGCTGCCAGCTTTACCAGCGCAGCGCGGATCTCTTTCTCGGGGTGCCTTTCAATATCGCCTCGTATGCGTTGCTCACGCTCATGGTGGCCCAGGTTTGCGGGCTGAAGCCGGGGGAGTTCATTCACTCGTTTGGGGATCTTCACCTTTACGCGAATCATCTGGAGCAGGCGCGCGAGCAATTGGCGCGCGGGTTTCGTCCGCTGCCCACGATGCGGCTGAATCCGGCGATCACGCGGCTGGAGGATTTTACCTTTGAGGATTTTACACTGGAGGGCTACGACCCCCACCCGGCGATCAAGGCGCCCATTTCGGTATGAAGGCCATCGCGGCCATGTCGCTGAACCGGGTGATCGGGGCGGATGGAAAGATTCCGTGGCATCTCTCGGAGGACATGAAGTTTTTCAAGCGGACGACCCTTGGGCACATCGTGCTGATGGGGCGAAAGACGTATGAGTCGATGGGCAGGCCTCTGCCGGGCCGGGAGAATTGGGTGGTGAGTCGCGAGGCGGAGTTTCCCGGAGTGCGGATGATTCGGGATCTCGGCGAGATTTCAGAGCCGGCGGATGGGCGGGAGCTTTTCGTGATCGGCGGCACGCAGATTTACGAGGCTCTGCTTGAGAAATGCTCGGAGGTTATCCTTACTTTGGTGAATCGGACGGTGGAGGGGGATGCGTATTTTCCGAAGTTTGAAGATCGGTTTGTGCTGGCGGAGACGTTGCTGGAGGCACCGGAGATGAGGGTTGGGCGCTGGGTGCGGGGATAGGAATATCGCAGCCCAACCAGGGAGGCGGGCCGCTGGCCCGAACGCCAGGGGACTGGCGTTGCTACAGCGAATGCGCGCCGACGGCGCGGTTTAGCCGAAGGTGAGCTTTTTCACGCCGGCGAAGGTGGCGGCGTTGAGGACCTCGATGACGCGGCCCTGCCGGGTCTGAGGCTCGGGGCAGATCACGAAAGTATCTCTGTCGCCGAAGAGGGCGATCGACTCCTTCAGCCAGACTCGTAGCGCAGGGAGATCCTTGCTCGATGCGCTGTCGAAGGATTTTCCGTTTACCTCGATCAATCCATTCGCGCGGACATCAATGCGAACGATCACGGGCGGTACTATGGAACTCTGCGCGGGTTGGTTACTCGGCAGGTTGACCGAGATTTCCTTCGGCACGAGTTGCGAGCCGGCCGAGGCCATAAAGAAAAGGAGGAGGACAAAAACCACGTCCACCATGGGGGCGATCTGGAAACCTACATCACTATCTTCGGGGGAGTTGGACATAAGCCTGGGGGGTGTTTTTGGGGAGTCGCTAACTGAAGGTGAGATTTTTCACACCGGCCGCAGCCGCCGCATTAAGCACATCGATGATGCGCCCCTGCTTGGTGCCGGGGTCAGGCCGGATGATGACGGGATCTTTGCTGGAGGTGTTTTCCCCGAAAACGGTGAGGAGCCACTCCTTGAGCTGCTTGAGCTCCTTGTC
>FTCB01000678.1_pt1 | contig 10971 bp, 9 predicted proteins | sample 1639431 | NCBI WGS metagenome assembly FTCB01 (sample SAMEA3914864, study PRJEB12502) | metagenome | biome: forest; material: soil | place: USA | collected 2012-03-12 | depth 0.3 m
TCAGCATCGGGACGAATGACCTGATCCAGTACTCGATGGCGGTGGATCGCGGGAACGACCGGATTGCCCATCTCTTCGAGCCCACGCACCCTTCGATCATCCGCATGATCAAGATCGTGGTGGATGCGGCGCGCAAGCAGGGCATCTGGGTCGGCGTGTGCGGGGAAATGGCGGGGGACATTCTTTTGACTCCGCTCCTGCTTGGGCTGGGCGTGGATGAACTGAGCGCGAGCAGTTCCGTGGTGCCGCGAGTGAAAAAGGCGGTGCAGTCGCTCTCGATGCCGGTTTGCCAGGGGTTGGCGGATGAGGCGCTGAATCTGCCGGATGGCGACGCCATTCTGGCGCGCTGCGTGGACATTGCGCGGGAACATTACGGCGAATTGCTGGATTAGGGCATTCCAACTAGTTGTGTAGCCGCAGGTCAAAGCCAAGGATGCCGAAGGCATCCCAGTCACGGTAGCAAGGGGTTAAGCCCGCTTCGCGGGCGACACCCCTTGATTTTTCCTTTTTTTCGTACCCGATCCTGAAGGGATCGCAGTCCGCTCCCTTTTGTTTTCGGCCACCCTATTTCTTGAACCGCTATAGGCCAGATGACGGAACCTGCGATTGAGTAGCCGCCCAAACCCTCCCTCCGAATCGGTTGCCCTCACCACGTATTGACTCGCCCTCCTAAAAATGGTACTGACTTTACCTATGCCAGACCTTCCTGATCCCTACCAAGAACCATTCACCCGCCTCGCCGTCGCCTCCGGTTCCGCCCCCAACTTTCCCGGAAATTCCGCACCTCCCTTTCCGAAAAAATGTATGGGATTTCACGCATTCCCGGTGCATCCGACCTTTTACCCTCCCCCTCTTCCCGCCGTCGCCGCCTGTGCATTCCAAAATATATAGGGTATTTCACGCGTCTCCACCCCACCCCGCGCCTCCAACTTCCCAAATTTGTAGGGGTTTTCACGCATTCCCTCTCTCTTCAGGCCTTCTACCCGACCCCACCCTCCCGCCGTCGCCACCTGCGCATTCCAAAATATGTATGGGATTTCTCGCATCCTCCCCCTCACCCACTCGCTCCTGCGGAGCGCCATCCCGACCCCTGGGGCCGTTACGCCGAAGGCGTCGAGTGGGGCGGAATGGCTTCGTGAAGGAGCTCTATGCGCTTTTCTTCGATGGACGGGGAAAATAGTCTGAAAAATTTCGCGCGCGTTGGTGGATTCGCGCGTCTTCCTTCTTGGAACCCATGAAGCAACTGCCTCCCTCACTTTTTGCCGTCCGCCGGTAACCTGCCATGGAACCCGACGAGAGCGACATGATCCGGCGAGCCCTGAAGGGCGACCAGGGGGCGTTTGAGGAGGTGATCCGGGCCTACAGCAGGCGGCTTTATGGGCTGGCCTATGGCATACTACAGGACGCGGCGGAGGCGGAGGATGTGGCGCAGGAGACTTTTCTGAAGGCCTGGCGGCATCGGTGGCATTTGCGGAGCCCGGAGAAGTTTCCCGGGTGGCTTTTTTCGGTGGCGCGGCATCGGTCGCTGGATCTGTTGCGGCGGAGGCGAACCACTCACCTCCCCGAGGACGAACAGGAGACCTCGGACGATTCCCAGCCCCGCCCCGGACACAATCTCGAAAGCACCGAGCTGCATGCCGAGGTGCACCAGGCTCTCGCCGGCCTCCCTGAGCATCACCGCACGGCGCTGACGCTGCGCTATCTGGAGGGGCTCGACGCCCGCGCCATCGAACAAACCATGGGACTCAGCAATGGGGCGCTGCGCGGCATTCTCGGCCGCGCGCTCGCCTCCATGCGCAAGACGCTGCATCCCGCCACCAACTCCCCGGCCAACCCATGAAAGACATCCACACCCATTTCGACGAGTGGATCGCCGCCGCTCTCATCCACGACCTGACTCCCGAGGAGCAGGCCATTTTTGATCGCCATCTCGAACAAAACGCGGATGCCCGCGCGCAGTACCACGAAACGAAAGCCATGAGCACTCTTCTCGATAACACCCTCTCGCCGCAACGCCCCAGCCCGAATTTTGAAAGCCGCATGGTGTCGGGCTTTCGGGAAAAGGTGGATGGCGCACGGCAATCCTGGACAGAGCTGGCGGTCTTCTGGCTGCGGCGACCGGTACTTTATCTTCCGGCGAGCGCGGCCGTGCTGATTGGCCTGGTGATGTTGGGAGCTTCGATGACTGTGGATGAACGCCGCCAAGCGCAGGCGAAGAAGGATGCCCAGACGATTGCCAATGCAGTCGATGGATATGCTACGGAGTATGGGCGAACTGCTCTTTTCTCCACGCGTCGGCCGACCGACGACGTTGCTACTTACGACGGCCAGACGGTCGTCACGGGGGGGCTGGTTCGCGAAGACCTGCAGAAGGTGCAGGACAAGGTTCCGGCGTTGGGAGATACTCCCGTGGCGGGGCAGCTCTTCGCCTGGAGTGACAGCTCTACGCCCGCAACGCCGACGTCGCGGACCGCCGGGGTAGATGGGCCGCAACTCAATAGCAGTGTGGCCAACGGTCAGACCATCGCTACGGCAGGGTCGCTGGCCGCACAAGGCACCGTCACGTCGACCCTCGGCGTGGACCTCGCAAGCGCGCCCACCGTGACCACCAAAAGCGGGCAGGTCGCTCAAGTGCGGGCCGCCGGAGAATTTGTTTATCCCGCCGAATTCGTGCCGCCCTCACCACCAACTCAAGCCCAGAGTCCGGCGACGCCATCCGCGCCGATAACTGCCACTGCCATCTCTCCAGCGATGTTCGCGCAGAATAACGCGACGCTAAACTATCGGGCAACCGGGGAGAAAGACATGGAGCTGGCGGCCAACAAAGAGCAAAAGGCCCAGCCAGAAGAGCTCAAGAGCGACGCCGCCAAAAAAGACGAGCGCTGGGGTCTCGAGAAATCGGAAAAGCCGGCCCAGCCGGTGGCGGATCCCACGGTGGTCGACAATCGCAAGCTGGTGCGGAATGCGGCGCTGGATCTGGAGGTGAAGAATTATGATTCAGCGCTGGATTCGATCACGGCGATTGCGGCGGGGAATTCCGGGTATGTGGCGACGAAGAATTCGGCGCGGTTGGCGAATGGGAAGATGTCGGGAACGATCGTGCTGAAGGTGTTGCCGGATCGGCTGGATGCCGCGCTGCTGCAGATTCGCGGGCTGGGTGAGTTGAAGAACCAATCGCTCTCGACCCGCGATGTGACGAAGGAATATTTCGACACGGATGCGCGGCTGCGCAATGCGCGGAAGATGGAGGATCGGCTGCTGGACTTGCTCGGCACGATGAAGGGGAAGATCAGCGAATTGCTCCAGGTGGAGAAGGAACTGGCCAGGGTGCGGGAGCAGATCGAGCAGATGCAGGGTGAGTTGAAGGTCTACGACTCGCTGGTGCAGTATGCGACGATCACGATTTCGCTGCGGGAGAAGGATCTCAATGAAGCGGCGGCTTATTTGCTGAAGGAGAACGTGAACCTCTCGCTCTTTGCCGGCGACGTGGAAAAGACCTACGAAGCCGCCCGGCGCGAGGCCGATGGGGGCAAGGCGCAGATTTTGCAATCCCGCGTGGTGAAGGAAGATTCGGGACGCGTCACGGCGGTGATGGACATCCTGATTGCGCCGGAGGATGCAGACAGCCTGATCTCGCGAATCAAGGGCCTCGGCCGGGTGCAGAACTACAACAAGCAGGACGAGCGGATCGCCCAGGATGGGTCGGCGAATTTGAATACGGCCAAAGTGGAGCGCGACAAGGTGCGCCTCTCGCTCTCCGTGCTGCCGGACGACGAATCCCGCAAGGAAATCCGCCTGGTGGTGCAGACGAAGAAAGTGGAGAGCGCCTTTGAGGAAGCGAAGACGGCGGCCTCCGCGCAGGGCGCCACGGTGGTGACCTCCGGGCTGTCCGTGGCCAATGGCGCGAATGGCAAGAGTGCCAACCTCACGGTGCGCACGCCGGGCAAGAATCAGGCGGATTTGCTGGAGGCTTTCAAGAAGCTTGGACTGGTGTCGCAATTCACGGTGCAGCGCGACGATGCGGGGCACGCTGATCCCAACGAGCCGGTGCTCATTACGCTGGCGCTGACCAATGCGAGCCAGCCGGTACAGGTGACGCGGGGAGCGATCCTTACCCCGCAGGTGGAGCAGCAGGCGGCGCATCTCAAGCAAGCGGCCACGGCGGCGCAGGGTGAAACGGTGACCTCAACTTTCGAGCGCCAGCCCGATGGGACCCAAATCGCGAATCTGGTCTTTCGCCTGCCGCTGGACAAATACGCGGCGTTCTTTGAGGAGGCCAGCCGCTCGGGAAAGATGAAGGACTTCACCGTGCAGCGGCAGGACCGCGCGGAGGAAAATCCCGAGCTGGCCACGGCGGAGGTCGTACTGCGGCTTTACAGCCAGGGTCCGGTGGTGGCGGAGAGCAATGGGCTGATGGCCACGCTACGCCATACGCTCGGGCAGGGGGCGGGGGCGCTGATGTGGAGCGTGCGGATGATCGGGGTGGCGCTGGCCTTCCTGGCCCCGTGGGTGCTGGCGGTGGCCGTGGCGGCCTGGATTATTCTGCGGATTGCGCGAGCCCGGAAGGCCCGCGCATCACGCTAACAAGCTCGCCTCCGACTAATGGGCTGACTCTTGGATCGTCTGGAAGATCGAAGCCATGCCGCCGAAAATCATCATGAGCACCCAGACGGCCAGAAAGAAGTAACCGATGATAACGCCCGCCGTAGCCAGCCCCTTGCCCTGTAACTCAGGATTCTTCTTATACTTAGATAAGGCAATGTGACCGCAAATGATCGCCGCAATGGCGGCTATGGGCTCACAGCAAATGATCAAACTCAATACAAACGACCAGATCGCGAGGGGTTCGGTCCTTTTTACCGGCAGCGGCGGCGCCACGGTTGTCACCAACGTGCTGATCGGCACCCATTGCTGGCTTCCTACGGCGCAGATCATGGTGGCGCCGTTGAGCACGCCGGAAGCGGCGAGGGCCTTGATTTCGTCTTCGCTGACTGGTCCTTTCGACTGATTTTGGCTGTCGGTGTAGTAGTAGTCCATGGCTTTAGCTTTTTGAGATCAACGCGAGAATGAGGAGCACGAGAAAGAGGGAGTTGTAGATGATGGAGACAGCGCCCAAAACGATGCCGATCCAGGCGTGCACGCTTCCCTTGATGATGGGGTTTGCCTTCTGCTTCTTCAGGCCGATAACGCCGAGAATGACGGCAGGGATCGCGAGCAATAGCCCAACGAGGGGAAAGAGCCCAAAGATGGCCAGATAGTAGGCAGTGAGGGCCTGCGGGTTCTTGTACGGAATGACCCCACCAGTGGCGTCGCCCTCCGTGACGGCCGGAACCGGCGGCGGGATCGGAACGAAGGGTGGTGGCGGCTCCGACATGCTGCTGGAGCTACTAGCAAAAGCGGCCCCGTGCCAGCTTAATCTAAGGCGAAACCCCTAAACTCGCTGCCCCGCCAGCCCGAGTACTTCGGCCGACCAGGCGTGCACGCGTTGGTGGAGTTCCGTGTTTTTCGCGAGCGATTCGCCGTAGGAGGGAATGAGCTCCTTGACCTTGGCGCTCCAGGCCTCGGACTTCACGCGCTGCGGGAAGCATCGAGTGATGAGGGTGAGCATGATATCCACCGCGGTGGAGGCGCCGGGAGAGGCTCCGAGCAGGGCGGAGATGGTGCCATCCTGCGAGGCCACGACCTCGGTGCCAAATTGCAGGACGCCACCGCTTTTTTTGCTCTTTTTGATGATCTGCACGCGCTGGCCGGCAGCTTCGAGGCGCCAGTCTTCCAGGCGGGCCTTGGGGACGAATTCCTGCAGGGCTTCGAGGCGATCCTTCGGCGATTGCAGGACCTGGCCGATGAGATATTTGGTGAGGTCGACGTTGTCGCGACCGGCGGCGAGCATGGGGACCAGATTGTCGGGCTTGAGCGACTTGGGGAGATCGAGCAGGGAGCCGTGCTTGAGGAACTTGGTGGAGAAGCCGGCGAAAGGGCCAAAGAGGAGCGAACGCTTGCCGTCGATGATGCGGGTGTCGAGATGTGGCACGGACATGGGCGGAGCGCCGACCGAGGGGCGACCGTAGACCTTGGCGAAATGCTGATCGATCAGTTCCTCGCTATCGCAGATGAGCCACTGGCCGCTGACGGGGAAGCCGCCGAAGCCGCGGCCTTCGTCGATGTCGGACTTTTGCAGCAGGTGCAGCGCGGCACCGCCCGCGCCGAGGAAGACAAAGCCCGCACTCATCTTCACGACGTCGTGGCTGGTCTGGACCTTGAGGTTCCAGCGCTTGGAGTTGCGCTTGCGCTTGAGGTCGATGACGCGATGGCCGAGCAGCACGTTGACGCCATCGAGGCGGGCGAGGTGGTCGATCATCTGACGGGTAAGCGAGCCAAAATTCACGTCGGTGCCGGACTCGGAGCGGGTGGCAGCGACGGGCTCGAGCGGGAAACGGCCATCCATGATGAGGGGCATCCATTCGGCGAGGCGCTTGTCATCCTCGGAGTAGACCATGGTGCGGAAGCCGTTGTGCTCCTTCAGCGCCTCGTAGCGCTTGCGCAGGTAGTCCACATTTTCGGTCCCGTGGACGAAGCTGAGGTGGGGGACGGCGTTGACGAAGGTCTCGGGCGAGACGAGCTTCCCCTCCTCCACCAGCTTGGCCCAAAATTGGCGCGAAAGCTCGAAGGCGCCGTTGATGGCGATGGCCTTGTCGATTTCCACACCGTCGCCTTTCTCCGGGGTGTAATTCAGCTCGCAGAGGGCAGCGTGGCCGGTACCGGCGTTGTTCCACGCGTTGGAGCTCTCGGAGGCGACGCCTTCCAGGCTCTCGAAAAGCGTGATGGTGAGCTTGGGCTCCAGTTCCTTCAGCAAAATGGCCAGCGTGGCACTCATGATGCCCCCGCCTACGAGTACCACGTCCGGATCGATTGATGATTTGTCCTTGATCATTTCCCTTTGAAAAACGGGACAATCAGCACCCTTTGGGCCGAGGCGTCAAGCCCGGGAGTTTTTCGCGACTCGCCAAGTCGCCATCCCGAGGCCCTCGGAATTCACGCTTTCCGCCGGTCCAGATATCGGCAACATGCGCGCATGTCCGAAGCCATACCGGCAAAAACCAGCCTGCTCCGGCGGCACCATCGCCGTATTCGCGCGGTGCTGCTGCTCCTTTGGCTGGGGGTCATCGGCGTGAGTCTTTATCTGTTTTTCTTTCAGTACGAAGCGATCCGGCAGGAATTGAAGAACACAATGTCGGCCTCGCTGTTCACGGCTGGGTTTATTTACCTGCTGCTGGGGAGTTTACGCGGCTTTTCCCTGCTGCCGGCCACCAATCTTTTGGCACTCGGGATTCTCTTTATTCCGCCGGTGCCTCTGCTCGTGCTGACGCTGGTGGGGATCCTGATTTCGTCGGCCAGCATCTATTGGTTCTCGGAGTCGCTTCACCTTGAGGAGACGCTGAGTCCGCGCCATCTACGGGCGATGGAGCGGTTGAAATCCGTGCTCCGGCATCGGGAGTTTCCGATCATCGTGGGGTGGAGTTTTCTGCCGATCGCGCCAACTGATCTGATTTGCTACGTATGCGGGGTGCTGCGGGTGGATCTCAGGAAATGCCTGCTCGGGGTGCTAATTGGCGAGGGGGCGATTTGTGCGATTTATATTTTTCTTGGGCAGCATGTGCTGAGGCATTTTGGACTGTAGGGAATTTCCCGGCTCTTCCAGTGTGATCAAGCCGAAAGCGCTGGCGACTGGGGCCAGTCGCCTCTACCGAAGAAGGCATTTTGTGGTGCCGGGCTTAATTGCTAGCCCGGCTGGACGTTGTGCTTTTTCAGGAATTTCTCGAGCTGGCCGACATCAAAATCGGGGAGGACTTCGCCACTCTCCAGCTCCAGGGTTGGGGTGAGGCTTTGGCCGGAGATCTCGCGCATGTGCTGGTAGTCCGACGCATTGGCCAGGACGTCGATTTCCTTGAACTGGTAGTGGCGCGCCTTGAGCCAGTCCACCGCATCGACACACCATGGGCACCAGACCTTTACGTAGAGATTCACCACCGGAGGGTAGCCTTTTCGGAGCAGATTGCCAGTGCCAGAAACAGCCTTCCGAAGCTGGACGCGAGAGTCTGGAGAACAATGGCTGATCCACTCACGCTAAAGTGATTCATTCTTGTTTCAGCGGCGCTTCGCGGAATCGAAGAAGGCCTCCGCGCAATCCCACCATTCGGGAGGCAGGTCGGGCAAGCAGGTTTTCAGCATATCGATATCCTCGCAAAATTGCGGCGGCGGAGAACCAGTGCTGCAGGCTTCGTTGAAGAGCTGCTGGGGATCTCGAGGAGTGATGGGTAGATCTCTCGTCGCAAAGGCGTGCTGAAGTAGTTTCAGTGCAGCCAGATCGAGGATGCGCGAAGCGCTGGGCTGCGAACAGGCCGCACGAAATTCCATGTGGTTTCCCCTTGGGACAAGGCCCGAGTAGTTTCGCATTTCGCAAGTGTTCCCTTCACCTACCGGCGACGATTGGTCTGGAATGATGCGAAAGGTTTTCGGCATGCAGGCGTTGTATCGGAGCAGGCGCGCACAATGAGCGGCGATGGGCTGCCTGATCTGGCTGGTGGAGAAGAGCAGGGGCGTCAAATACTCCATGGCGTAGTAGCGCGGCAGACGCGGGATCAAGAGGGCGTCGGGCACGGAGAGGTTGATTTGCGTGGAGCAAATGGTAGCGGGAAAATCGACGACGAACAGAGGATCGCCGGTGTCTTTCAAGGCGGGCCAAAAATTGCGCCGCTTGATTCGCGCGAGATCATCGCCAGCGACCGAGGGTAAATTTAACGGCGGCAATTGCGCAATCATCCCTCCGGCGACAATGCCTAAGTCTACCGAGGAAAGCGCCTGGCTGAGGGCCGTCGAGGCGCTGTCGTAGAGGCGAAGGAAAGCGGAGGGATTTTGGACCGGAGGAAAGGCGATTTCCAGGATATGGGTGCTGACTTCGTGCTTGATGGAGAGAGGGCCGAAGTCGCTTTGGTATTCGAAGCCATAGATATTTTCCGTGGATGACGGGATGAGCTCGCCGCCGAGCAACTCGCGAAGTTCCTGGAAGACGGCGTCGCAAGTTTCGTAGGAGGGTGCCTCCCCATTGGAGTGGAATACGAAGAATTCGTGTTCGATTCCGACCAGCATTGCGTCGGTTTTCATGGCAGCTCCTGCAAAATCCGCTGCCAGGGGGCGTTCATGGGACTCGAGGTCGACTAGGAAAGCCGACAGGGGGGTGTGGTTAACTTGAAAGGCATCGGGGAGGTCTCATCAGAGTTCTAGGGATCTTGGGTGCGATAGTCGAGAAAGGCATTTGGGTATCGATCGCTGGTATCGCGACGGGGAGCCTACTCCTTTTGGCCGATGTGGAGAAGGTAGCGCCAGAGGCCGCCGTAGGCTCGGCGCACAAAATTTCGGCGAGGGCTGAAGCCGCTGGTGAGGAGGGGGCGGAGCTGGCCGGTCATGCGGACGTGATTGACGGACATCCATCGTGCGAAGAGGGGCCAGGGAGTGTCGTGGAAATCGACGACGGCGAGATGGCCGCCGCGAGCGAGATGGTGGCGGGCGGCGGCGATGGCTTGCTCGAAGCCGGGGTTGAACATGGAGAGGGCGTAGGAGAAGAGGATGAGGTCGTAGGAAGCGGGGGCGGCGAAATCGGGGGCGTAGGCGCGGTGAGCGAGGCGGATCCGCGTTTTAAAAGGCGCGGTTTTGCGGCGGGCGACGTCGAGCATGGTGGCGGAGAGGTCGACGCCAGTAAGGGCGGCCTGGGGGAAGAGGCGGGCGAGGGCGGAGAGGTTTTTTCCGGTGCCGCAGCCCACCTCCAGGATGCGGGTGGGAGTGGTGAGGGCGGCGACTTCCCGGAGGATGGCGTGGCGGCCGAAGAGAAAAGTCCAGCGCGTGGCGTCGTAGATTTGCGAGTGGAGCCGGTAGTAGCCTTCGACGGAGGCACGGGTGCGCTCGTCGGCGGTAGTATCGAGGGAGGTGCTCACCGGACCTCCGCGAAGGCGAGGCTGCCGTAGGTGCCGACGCGGTCGAGGCGATGGAGCGGCTCGGTTTGTTTGGGGAAAAAACGCAGGCGGGCGAGGATGTCGTCGGGGATGAAATCGATGTCGAGCGCGGCAGAGCGAAGGAGGATACGCGTGCCAGGGCGGCTATGGGCGAGGATGAGCTCCCACTCCTCGCGGAGGGCGGCGCGATCGTGCCAGGCGAGCCAGTCCTGGTGATCGAGGAGAACGAAGTGAGTGTAGGTACCGGGGTTCTTTTTGAGGAATTGGGTGATGCTGCTGGTGTGGGTGTACACGCGGCCGGCGAGACCGGCAAGCGGCGCCTGGTTTTCGGCGCGGAGGTAGAGCGGACAGCAGGAGAGCGTATAGGAGCCGGTGAGATAGACGCGCCAGAAGTAATTCTCGCGCACGGGTAGCTCGCTCATGACGTGGCGGAGCTTGTCCTTCACGTAGCTCTCGAGGCCGCCAGGATATTGGTCGGCGATGAGCTTGACCTGCGAGCGGGGCACGCCGAGGAGGGTCATGAACATTTGCTGGCGGATGAGCCAGTTGCTGAGGTCGTTCCAGATTTTGTTCTCGATGAGCTCGCAGACCTCGCGCTGCTGCGCGGGCGAATCGGCGTCGAAGAGACAGAAGACGAGATTCTTCGCGTTGGGCTTGGCCTTGAAGAGGGCGCCGCCGAGCATCCACGCAGCGGTGCCGGCGGTGCCGTGGTAGTAGAAGGAGCGTCGCACGCCACCGGGGTTGAAGTAGCTGATCTTCTGGTCCCAGAATTTCCGGGCCGGCGCAGAGAGCTCCCGGCTCATGGAGCGGTAGATTTTTTGGGCGGAGATGTGCGAGCCGATGCCAAACATCTCAAAAAAATCGGCGAAGGACGCGTGGCGGATCATGGCGAGCTTGAGCTCGAGGAGGGCGTTTTGCCGGTAGTTCATGTCGACGGCATGGATCTCGGCCGGCTCGTCGAGGA
>FTCB01000407.1_pt1 | contig 10930 bp, 3 predicted proteins | sample 1639431 | NCBI WGS metagenome assembly FTCB01 (sample SAMEA3914864, study PRJEB12502) | metagenome | biome: forest; material: soil | place: USA | collected 2012-03-12 | depth 0.3 m
AGATTGCGCAGCCAGCCAATCAAACCCGGACTATAGCTGATGATGACCTCCGGCCGGTTCGCCTTGAACCATTTGGCGAAGCGCTTTTCGGTCCAGTCCTCTTCCTCGACCACAAAGAGGGCGGTGCGATCCCCGGGATTGCCCAGCTCCTGCTCCCACGTGAAGGCGGCGCCCCATTGATGGTCCACGCGCGAATCCTGGTTCTGCTGCATGGCCAGCGCGAGACGGCGATAGCCCATGCGGCGAATCTGCTGCACGGCCATGCGCATGGCGAGAAAGCGGTTCGTGGTCACGCGATGCAAGAGCGGCTGCCGCAGCGAATGCCCAATCGCGACGGCGGCGAAATTTGGCCACTCCATTTTCAATTGCCCGCGCGCCGAAGGGAGCGGCGCGATGATGGCTCCGGGAATGCCGCGCGAGTAAAGGATGGAGCTCAACTTTTCACCGGTGAGCTTTTGGTCGCCCATCCAGAATTGCTCGAGGTGATAGCCAAGTTGCTCGGCGCGGGCCTCCGCGCTGGCGAGCAAATCATCCGAGACATAACTCTTCCATTCATCGCGATGAGAAAAATTGACGATCATCGCCAGCGTCAAATGCGTGGGCTGTCCCGCGTGGCCGGCGCGGTGAAAACTCATGAGCGCGGAGACGAGCGGATTAGGGCGGTAGCCGAGCTCCTGCGCCGCCTGCTGAATGCGCTGGCGCGTGACTGCAGGGATGCTGGCGTGATTGCGGAGGGCGAGCGAGACGGTCGCTTTGCTGACACCGGCGCGGTCAGCGATATCCTGGAGGCGCACTGGTCGCGGCGGCTTCATTAAACGCGTTCAGTAATCGGCTCTTTGTGTGGAAGCAAGGCGCGGGTTTACTGGAAATGCCAACGATGACCTGCGCTCTGCTTCCATATCTCTTTGCGGCCATGCTCGGCGGCGCGTCCGCCGCCAACCCCGCCGCGGTAGTGCCCACCGCTGAACCCGTCGTGGGTGCGCCCACGCTCCATTCGATCGGTGTCCACTGGGTTCTCGGCGGCGATGAAAATCAAAATGCGGAAGTGCGCCTCGCCTGGCGGACGACCGGCGGAGCCTGGCACGAAGGGATGCCGCTGCTGCGCGTGGAGAAGGGCGCGCAGAAGCCGGAGAAAGGCCATGGCAGCGTGGAGGTGCCGGCGGACGCACGCCTCTATGCGGGCAGTGTGCTCTGGCTTGAGCCCGGCACCGATTACGAAATCAAACTCCACCTGATCGATCCCGACGGCGGCGACGTGGAGAAGCTTCTGAAAGCTCGCACGATCGCGGAACCCGTGGCACCGAAGGATGCGGTGGAATTGCATGTCGCACCCGGCAATGGCGGCGGCCATGGCACGGCCGCGGATCCGTTTCGCGGACTGAAAACGGCGCAGGCGCAGGCGAAGCCCGGAACCATTTTCCTCGTCCATGCGGGGACGTATGCCCCTACGTTTACCATCACGGCGAGCGGCGAACCGGGCCGGCCGATTATCTGGCGCGGCGCGGGAGATGGAGAGGCCATCATCGACGGCACCGCGGCCGAGGAAGGCCACGCGGCGCGCCTCGTCAGCCTGGAGGCGATGCACGATGTGTGGCTCGAAGGACTCATCCTGCGCAATGGCGGCAAGGCGATCGTCGGCAACCGCAGCGCGCGGATCGTGGTGCGAGGGTGCCACATCAGCGGCGTTGAGTTCGGCATCGTGGTCACCCGGAATGACGACGACTCCGTGCGCGGCTGGTTCGTCGCGGACAACGTGATCGAGGGACCGTCCACATGGCCGCGAACGAAAGGCATTGAAGATGCCCGCGGCATCCAACTCACGGGCGAGGGCCACGAAGTGTGCTACAATCGCATCCGCGCCTTTGGCGACGCGCTCGACACCTTTCCATCGGCGCGCTGCGCCGATATTGATTTCCACAATAACGAGCTCTCGGAGTTGACGGACGACGGGATCGAACTCGATTATTCCGAGCGCAACGTGCGCTGCTTCGACAACCGCCTCACCAATGTCTTTCAGGGCATTTCCACGCAGCCGGTTTTTGGCGGGCCGATCTACGTGGTGCGCAACGCGCTCTACAACGTGGATCACGAGCCGTTCAAGCTGCACAACAATCCCTCGGGCGCGCTCATCTACCACAACACCGTGGTGAAGCGCGGGGCGCCGAGTTTCATTTACACGAATCAGTCGGTGCACAATTCGCGCACGCGGAACAACCTCTTCATCGGGACCGATGGAGATTACGCCTACGAGTCGTCGGCCAAAATGAAGGATTGCGATTTCGACTACGACGGCTTTGGCGGCGGACCGTGGAAGTTTTTCCTGAAGTGGAACAATCAGCGTTATCGCACGCTCGATGAGGTGCACCAAAACGCGCCGGTCTGGCGTCATGCCACGCTGGTGGATCCCGCGACGGCCTTTGCCAATGGCACGGTGGTCCCGAGCGATGAAAAGGCGGTCCAAGCCGCCACCGACCTGCGGCTCAAGGCCGGCACGGCGGCGCTCGATGCCGGGGAGAAGCTGCCTGGACTCAATGATGGTTTCGCCGGCCCGGCGCCCGATCTCGGGGCCTATGAATTTGGCAGCGCACTGCCCGGGTATGGCCCCCGTAGAAAGTAATTCCCAACCACATCCCGCATCCACCCATGAAAACCATTCGCCATCTCTCCGTCCTGGCTCTCGGCATCGCCAGCTTTTCCGCCGCGCACGCGGAAATCGATAACCTCAAAATCGTCACCGATGCGTCACCAGACTACTCCGACATGGAGAGCATGATCCACAGCGTGACCAGCAAGTGGGAAACGCCGGAGGAGAAGTGCTGGGCCATGTTTTACTGGAACCACCTCGCGCGCCGGCAAACGAACCCGATCATGCTGCACGGCTTCGCGCTGACGGATCCGATCCGGCAGTTCAACGACTACGGCTACACGATGTGCAGCACGAGTTCGGGCATCAATTGCTCGATCTGGGATGCGATGGGTTTGAAGACGCGCTATTGGGATTTGAGCCTGCACACGGTTTCCGAGGTGGAGTACGGTGGACGCTGGCACGCTTACGACAACAGCCTCTCGACGCTCTACTCACTGCCCGACGGCAAGACGATTGCGGGCATTGAAGACATCGGCAAGCCGGGCTCCGGTGAAGAAACCGGCGGGAACGAAGTGCCGGGATACATTGCGAAATACCACTGCCTGAATGCCACCGGCGCGACGAAGAGTTTTCTCACAGGCTCCGACGCCATGCGCAGCGTGGACGACGAGGTGAAGGTCTACAATCCCGCGACGCTGAAATACCGCTATTACTTTTACGATTGGGATCGGGGCCATCGCTACATTCTCAATCTGCGCGAGAATGAAGTGTACACGCGCAACTACACGAGCCTGGGCGACGAGCCGGGCTACTACGTTCCCAACGACAACGGCAAGGACCCGGAGAAAAAGGCCAACTTCAAACAGCGCGGCAACGGCGTGCGCACGTTCAAGCCCGCGCTGACGAGCGCGCTGCTGCCGAAGGTCGCGCATTCGCTCTCGGGCCTCAAAATTCTTGCGCCAGCGGGAGTGGAGGCCGCAAATCCCGCGCAGCCGGGCGAAGTGATTTTCAAAGTGGAAGGCGCCAATGTCATCACGCGCCTCGGCATCGAGGCGGCCTTCGCGCGCCGCGCGGCCAGCGATGTCTCGGCAATCGCGGTGAGCACCACCAATGGCCTCGCGTGGCAGGATGTGTGGCAGAACGACGGCACGGGCGAGGTGCCCGCGAGCCTGAAGCTGATCAACGAAGTGAACGGGGCCTACGAGGTGCTGGTGAAAATCAAGCTGCAAGGGGCCGCGCAGCTCAAGGACATCGCGTTTGAGACGATTACCCAACTCAACGCCAAGACCCAGCCGAAGCTGAATGTCGGCAAAAACACGATCTACGTGGGCGCGGGGGATCAGACGGAATCCATCGTCTTCTGGCCGGAGCTCATGGCCGGCCGCGCGGCGCCGTACCTCGTCGAACAGCACAACACCAAATCGAAGGACAAGAACACGGGCTACATGCCAACGCTCGTGGCGGAGAAAGCAAAGGAAGATGCGTGGGTCGTTTTCCGGATGGATGCGCCGCGTGACATCAAGCGCATCGTGTACGGCGGGCGCTTCTACAATCGGGCACCGAAGTCGCATATCGATTTGTTGCATTCCTTTGACGGCGGAAAGACGTGGATCTCCACGTATTCGCTGACCGATACCAACAAGCCGTGGGACGTGATCCATTACGAGACGGTGGACAAAGTGCCCGCGGGGACGCGCTCGGTGCTGCTCAAATATTTGTGGAACAGCACGCAAGCCGGCAGCGACGCGTGCGGCATCTATGCCATGCGGATGGAAGCGGATCACCTCACGGCGGATCCGAATTTCAAACCGATGGAGGTGACCTTCAGGTGGCTGGAGGAACAGGCCGATTATTCCAAGGTGGAGCGCTGCCACACGGAGCTCGTCACCAAACTGCCTTACAAATACAACATCAACGTCGGTGGCGCGGATCACCCGGAGGTGACATCGTTGCGCGTGAATTTGCAGGGCGCAGTCGCCAACGTAAAATCTGGATATTCGGACGGCAAAGATGCCGGCGGCGAGAAGTATGTGGGCCAGTGGATGACCCTCGGGCGCAATCTCGCAGAGGGCAAATCGTACACGCTGTCGAGCCCCTCGGAGACGACGTATGAAGCCGGCGATCCCGATGGCAAGAAGCTCACCGATGGCGTTGCGGGGCCGAGCTTTGCCGGCGGCACGTCGTATCGTTTCGGCGCGCTGTGGAATGCGAAGAAGAATCCGGTGATCACCGTGGACCTGGGCGAAGCCAAGCCATGCGCGAGCTTCGGCCTGAATTTTCACGGCTACAAATGGTGGGACGCGCTGAAGGGACAAGTGAAAGACAAGGTGGAAGTGCTGACCTCGAATGACGGCGTGGCGTACACCTCCATTGGTTTTCTGAAGACCGACCTGCGCAACAAAGACATCCCCGTGAATTTCATGCTGCCGGACAATGAACAATTGACCGGCGCCACATTCCGATTTGTTCCGCCGAAGCCGCTTCCAGCCCGCTTTGTGCAGTACAAAGTTACGAGCGAACGCATGTTCGTCCCGACGGAAATTGAAGTTCTCAACGAGTTTAATTTGCGCCCGTTTGACTTGCGCATCGCCCTCAGCGATGAAGCGCCAACGGGCAGCCCGAAGCGCTAAGTTCCAAGCGCCAGCGGGACTCCCGCGATGACCAACTGAGGACGCGTCACCACAGCAGAAAATTGTGGCCTGCCGCGCAGAGCGAATTTCGTCCGAACCAAAGCCGTGTCCGCTATGTGCCCTAACACCGTTGTCCGAAACATGACCATCCATCGCCATCCGCTGAAGACCTCCGCAGCCACGCTTCTCGCCGATTCCCCGATTCAGCGCATTGTCCCCACCTCACTCCGCAACTTCACCACGGCCCTGCTGCTGGGAACCGCTTTCGCGGCCGCGCTGCTCACGCCACCGGCCCAAGCCGCTGATGCGACCTGGATGGGCGCGGGCGCCGATGACCTTTGGAACACCGCCGGCAATTGGAATCCGAGTGTTCCTGGCGCCACGACGCTTCCCACGACGAGTGCAAACATTGCCACGTTCAACTCCAACGCCGCCCAGCTCACCGTCGGGATTGATGCGGGCCGCAATATCAAATCCCTCAGCTTCGACACCGGAGCCGGGTCGTTCATCATCGGTGATGGTGGATCAAACGTTGGCAATGCGCTCGCATTGACCACCGGCGGCGCGATCCGAATCCTCTCCACAATTACCGGTACCGGCCTCACGGAGACCGTAAATTCTCCTCTGCTCCTGCAGCCCACGGCGGCGGCTGGCAACGTGACGTACACGATGAACAGCGACTCCGCGAATGCTAGCAACGTGCTAAAGATTGGCGGTTCCGTTACGGTAAACACCGCCGGAGCCGGGACGCTGACGCTCACTGGCGCTAATGCCGGAGACAACACGATTAGCGGGGACATCAGCGGAGCGACCACGAGTACCTTTGCCGTGAATAAGAGCGGTGCCGGCTCCTGGACGCTGTCCGGAAACGTGACCACCAAGGGCGTCGGCGTCCCCGGCGGCATGGCCATCACGGGTGGAACCATCAATTTTACTAACTCCGTCACGCTGACCGGCAAAGTCACCGTCAACACTACCAACGTCCCCGGCGGCACCGGTGTGCTGAACTGCTCCGGGAATATCGCGCTCGGCACGGGTGCCGCGGACTACGTCACCATCGGCGATAGCAGCAACGGCATCATGAACGTGACAGCCGGCACGACGACCATCACGCCGGCGATCGGCAAGGCCTTCGTCATCGGCACGCTCGATGCCGGCGGCACCGGCACGGGCATCGTCAATGTGAGCGGCGGCACCGTGCGGCTCACGAACGCTGCGCCCATCCGCTTCGGTGCTTGGGAAGTCACCACCGCGCACAGCGGCGCAGGCTTCCTCAACATCTCGGACAGCGGCCTGTTTGACACCGGCACGACCGGCGGCGGTATCTTCCTGGGCATCGGGTCCGACGCCAGCAGCGGCACGATCAATCTCGACGGGGGCACATTCCAAACGATGCGCAACATCACCAAGGGACCCGGCAGCGCGACATTCAATTTCAATGGCGGCACGCTGAAAGCCATGGGCAACAACGCCACGCTGATTGCGGCCAACGTGGTGACGAACGTGAAAGCGAGCGGAGCGATCATCGACACGAATAGTTTCAACGTTTCCATCGTCTCGCCGCTCCAGGAAGACATGATCTCGACCGGTGGCGGGCTCACCAAAAATGGCAATGGCACGCTCACGCTCAATGGCGCGGCGACCTATACCGGAAATACGAACATCAATGCAGGCACACTGGCGCTCTCGGTGACGGGTTCGCTTTCGGGCACGCCGCAAATCAACGTGGCCAGCGGAGCCACGCTCAACGTCGCGGCCCTCGCCGGCAATTTCTTCGTCGGCGCACCGCAGACGCTGGTAGCCAATGGCACGGTCATCGGCCCCGTGAACGTGGATGGTGTTCTCGGCGGCGGTGGAACCATCAATGGCGCGGTAAATATCGATACCGACGGCAAGCTCGGAGCGGGGCTGGGTGCGGCGACACTCGACGTCAACGGTTCGCTGGTGTTTGCACCTTTCTCGACGCTGGCTCTGCAAATCACGGGAGCCATCGCCGGTGATGGCGCCGGCTTTTACAGCCAGGTCAACATGACTTCGGTGATCGATTCGGTGTCGCTGCTGAGTGGGGTTCAGCTCTCGCTTTCGCTCAGTGGATTTACTCCTTCTGTGAGCGATACCTATTTCATTCTCACCCGTGCGGATGGGCTGGCCTTCGACACCTTTTTCGAAGGCGCAGAGGAAGGGACCACCGTCGATCTCGGCAATGGCCTGAGCGGGAAAATCACCTATCTCGCGAATTGGACAGGCGCGGAGGGGACCAGCTCGCTCACGGGCGGCAACGATGTGGCCATCTACAACGTCGTGCCCGAGCCCGGCACGGCCGCAGTGCTGCTGACCGGCCTCGGCGCCTTGATCGCACTCCCGCGCGGCCGGCGGCGTCTTTCATGGCAAGCCTAGCCGCCCGGCGAATGGGCGAACGTGGAAGGCGCGAAATTCAACGAGTTCAGCGCGGGGTCGTTTGACTTGCGCGCAGTAGTGCGCGACCAAGCGCCGACGAAAGTTTCGGCGCGCTGATCACCACCACGCTGGAAACTTCAATACGACCAATCGAGCACGCGGCACCGAGAGTCGGAGGCCGCGAAAGCGCAGTTTCGTGTGAACCGATGCGATCCAACATCATGCGCCCAAATACTGCCACCTCTTCCACGAGGAAATCCATTCTCGCCGCCTCCGCGGCGGTACTGCTCACGTCCCTCGCCACGCCGCCAACCGCTTCAGCAAATATCCTGAGCTGGGATCCCAACCTCAGCAACGGCGGCGCCGTGGGCGGAAATGGGACGTGGGATTTCTCGGCGTCCCCGGCGCCGTGGTTCGATACCATTGGGGCCACCGATGTCCCTTGGGCCGATGGCAACGACGCCCTTTTTGCCGGCAACGGTGGAACGGTGACCGTAGGAACGGCAGTAGCGCCGCTCTCGGTAAAGTTTGATGCAAACTACACGCTCAGCGGCTCTGCGATCACGACGGCGACGTTGAACGTCAAAGCCGGCACGACCACCACGATCAACAACGTCATCAGCGGCACCAATCTCACCATTGGGCTGCCGAGCACCTCGACGTATGCGGGCACACTCATCCTCGGCGCGCAGAGCAACTATACCGGCACGACGTTGATCAACAGCGGCACCGTGAAGCTCGGCATCACCAATGCGCTGCCCGTGACCACGGCGCTCTCGGGAAGTGGCAATCCCGGCAGCATTTTCGATCTCAATGGTTTCAATCAAACAGTCGCTTCGATCAACGGAGCGAGCCAAAGCGCCATTACGAATACGAGCGCCACGCGCGCGACGCTCACCATCACCGGAACGATGGCGGCTTCGTCTCAAGTCCTGACCGGAAACCTGAACGTCACGAAAACCGGCACGGCCGCCTGGAATCCTGCGATCGATCACACGTTCACCGGCCTGCTGACGCTGGCTGGTGGCAACACCACGGTGGCGCGGAATAGCAATCTCGGCGCGATCGGACAGGCCACAGTGCTGTTGGACGGGACGGGCACCAATACGCCCCTTTTAACTTTCAACATTACGGCATTTGCGCCAATCGCCGATTTCAATCGCAACATCGAGATCGCCGGGACCGGCGGAAGATTTACCGGCTCAGGGGTAAAGGCTTCGAGCATCAGCGGCGTCATCAGCGGCACGGGTGATTTGCGTTATGGTTCCGCCACGCAAGGCGCGTTGATCCTGGCAGGCAATAACACGTATTCCGGATTGACGAAAATTGAGAACACCGGCACGGAACTCATCGCCGCAAGCGACAATGCCTTCGGGACTTCCTCGATGATCTCGCAAGGCAGCACCTCCACCTCCGCTACCGTGGGTTTTCAGCGGAGCCTGACCAATCAGAACATCAATATCGGCACCACAACCGGAATCACATTCCAAGCGAATAATAGTTCCGCAGGCCTGGGCTCGATCCACAATTTCAATGGCGACAACAGTTTTGCCGGCAACATCACGATGGCGGCGAACACGCAGCTCTATGCAGCGGAGACCGGCAGCTCGCTGCTGCTGAAAGGTGTGATCAGCGGTTCGCGTCCGTTCATCAAAGGCTATGGGGGAACCATCATCCTCTCCGGCGCAAACACCTACAACGGCAATACGACGATCAACCTCGGTACGCTGCGGCTCGATTTCAGCCAGTCACCTACGCCGACGAGCAACATCATCAATAACGCCGTCAACGCCTCAGCGCTCGTCCTGGCTGGCGGCACGCTCGAGGTGAAAGGAAAGCCGGGAGGCATCGCGAATAATCAGCAATTCGCCGGCATGACGGTGAGCGCAGGCTCCTCCGCCCTCGTCGTCATCCAAAATGGAAACACGCTCGCGGTAAGCATGAATCTGGGCTCCCTGGCAGCTCGTGCGATCGGCGGCACCGTTGATTTCATTCTGCCGGCGATCGGCTTCATCAACACGTCGACCGGTCTCGCAAGCGGGATTCTCACGACCAACAGCAGCGGTGTGGCGTATGCTACTGTAGGTGGCAATGATTGGGCGGCCAAGGATGACACGAACACGTTCATCGTCGGCGGCTCGACGGTCGCGGGCTTTTACACGCCGAATACGAGCGGCACGCTCGCGGGCAATGCCGATATGTCCGGCGGCGTGGACACGGATCTAGGAGGTGGCTTTGCCAGCCTGACGAGTCTGCGTTTCAACAATACCACGGGGCGAAACATTGCCAACGGCAATATCGACACAGGGGGCATTTTGGTCACGGCCAATGTCGGAGCGAATCCCACGTCGATCACCAACGGAACCCTGACCGGAATCGTGGGCAAGGATCTGGTGATCATTCAAAATAATCCGGGCGCCGGACGAACGCTGACGATCTCTTCCACGATTCTCGATGCTGGGAACAGCGGCCTGACCAAGGCCGGCAATGGCACCGTGGATCTCACGGTGGCCAACACTTATGCGGGAGTCACGACCGTGACGGGCGGTGTCTTAAAGTTGAGCGATCCGAATGCGCTGCCCGGCGGCATCGCTGCAACCGGGGGCACGAGCAACCTCACGCTGAAGGGCGGCGTAGTAGGATTGACCGCGAATTTCTCCCGCGCATTGGGGACTGGCGTGGCGCAGGTTCAATTTACCGGCAATGGCGGGTTCGCCGCCTACGGCGCCGATCGCACGGTGAATTTCGGCGGGACAGCGACATGGAACACGAGCGGTTTCGTGCCGAATGGCTCGGCACTCCTGCTTGGTGCCAGCGATGCCACGCACACGGTGGATTTCCAGAGCCCGCTCAACCTGCTGAGCGGCTCCGGCCCGCAGCTCCGGGAAATTCGTGTGGCGGACGGCGCGGCCGCCGTGGACGCCAAAATCAGCGGAGCCATCAGCAGCAGTTCGGGCCTCATGAAAACCGGACCCGGCACACTCGAACTCAGCGCCACCAATACCTACGACGGCGCCACCGAAATCGACGAAGGAACTCTGCTGCTCTCCGGGACGATGGATGCGATCACCAGCGGCGCAGGGACAGGCTTTTTCGTGAACAATGGCGCCACGTTGCGCGTGTCCGGAACTCCGGTGGCTTCCCACTATTTTGCCGTCTCTGCCGGCACGGTGGAACTGACCAATTCTGTTTCCTACACCAGCCTCGGGCTCACGATGGGTGGAGGATTGGCCGGCACGACGTCTACCATCGCCACGGGGACCGGCACGATGATGGTTCCGGCGCACCCGCGGGTGCTCGCGAAGATGCTCACGCC
>FTCB01000825.1_pt1 | contig 10916 bp, 5 predicted proteins | sample 1639431 | NCBI WGS metagenome assembly FTCB01 (sample SAMEA3914864, study PRJEB12502) | metagenome | biome: forest; material: soil | place: USA | collected 2012-03-12 | depth 0.3 m
CCGTGGGACGGATTACGTCCGGCCTGCGCCCGCTCGGGCACGTGCAGATCGCCGGCGACCTGTCGGATCTGGACTGCGGGCCGGGCCTGCCCGGCATGGTCGCCGTGCAATCGGTCACCGTGCACAGCATCGGGCAATATGGCCTGGCGGCCGAGCCGGCCGGCAGCGATGAAGAATGGAGCATCGCCGGCTCCCTCGGCTCTCTCTCGGTCTCGCGGGATGTGCAGGATGCGTGGATTCATGTGACGTTCGGCGGCGGCATCGGCCCGGTGACCATTGGGGGGTCCCTGCTGGGCGGCGCCGGCGCACATTCCGGCTCCATTACCACCGGCGGAAGCATCGGGCCGGTAAAGATCGGCCGGGACATGCGGGCCAGTGGAGGAGATGAGACGGGCAAGATCGACGCGAGCGGAGACATGGTGAGCCTGACGATTGGCGGGGCTCTCCGGGGAGGCGTTAATCATAGCGACAGCATCACGGACATCGACTCCGTGACGCACTCTGGCCAAGTCTTTGTCAAAGGGAACCTCGGTAAAATCATGGTGGCTGGAGCGATAACTCACGGCCGTGGGAACACGAGCTCGGGGTCGATTTTCGTGCACGGCAATATCACGGGCCCGGTGACCATCGGCACGATGGAGGACCAGACGGAGCTGAACAGCGGAGGAACCATCGGGGCCGTGAAAATTCTGCATGCTTCGCTGGGCGACATCACCGCGGCAGGAAACATCACGAGCATTACCGTCAATGGCCAGATGGTCGGGAACATCCGCACTTCCGGGGCCGGCAATATCGGCCCCGTCAAAATTGCCGGCGACTATTCGGGGTCTCTCATGTCGGCCGGCAGTCTCGGTGCGGTCACGGTGGGTGGCAGCGTGCTGAGTTCTTCCACCATCATGAGCCAGGGAACCATGGGGAACCTGAACGTACACGGCGATCTTGATGGCACCCCCATCACCAGCGGCGGGGGCGGCGGGAATTTCATCATCGGCGGAAGCGTTCTGCCACCGATCGGCACCACTGCCCACGCGATCTCCTTTGGGGGCTCCATCGGCCGGTTCTCCGTCAAAGGTTCGTTTGATGGAGATTTCACCTGCGGCGGCATGACCTCGGGACTCCTGGGCAGCGCGGCGACCGGAATGAATTGGATGATCAACGGGGATTCGGGCCCGATCAAAGTGAATGGCGCGCTCTCAGGGATGCTTCGGGTCATGGGCCATCTGGATGGGATCACCATCGCGGGAGAGGCCGGCGTCGCCATCTTTGCCGCCAAGATCGGGAAGGCGACCTTCAAGGCGAGCCTCACCGGCAACCTTCAATCGCAGAGCAGCATTGGCCAGCTGACGATTGGCGGAGATTTGGGCGGACTCGTGTTGGCCGACTCGATGGTTTCGGCAACCATTGGGGGAACCATGTTCGGGAGGATCACCACCACTACCATGGGAAAAATCACGGTTCGCGGGGATCTCCGGGGAGCGATCGATGGAGGTCAGTTGAGCAGTCTGACGGTGGGCGGCTCCATTGTGGCTCCCTCCATCGACATGACCACCGCGGATTCCGCCATTGAGATGCTAAGCTTCGGGCACATCGGGCAGGTGACCATCAAAGGCGATGTGCGCGGCACGGTCGGTTTGATGGGGGCCGTCTCGACCGTGCTGGTTCGCGCCAGCGGAGCTTTGGCGCCCACGCCGACGAGCGACATCGCGATCGGCAAAATTACTATCGGGGGGTCGGTCGAGCGCATCCAGATCCTCGCCGGCGGTTCGGGGATTGATACCAACGCGCAAATCGGCGCGGTGAAAGTGGGTGGAAATTGGATCCTGAGCAGTCTGGTGGCCGGAGTTTCCAATGCCGGCGCCGATAACGCCACCGGCGGCACCGGCGCCAATGCGGACGAGGTGAACTTCGGCGACACGCACGACCAGCTGCCCGCCGGCTCCATTGCGAAGATCGCCAGCATCACCATCGGCGGGCAGGTCGTCGGTTCCTCCGCGAGCGGCGATCACTTCGGTTTCTGCGCGGGCCAGATCGGCTCATTCCAGGCCGGCGGGGTGGTGGCGAAACTCACCGCGGCGAAGGACGCCCCCATCGAGCTTGCGCCTTTGACGGGCGACGTGACGATCCGAGAGTCGTGAGCCCTCACCCCCCTCCACTGACGGCGACGCCGGAATACGAATCCTTGCCTTCCAAGTCGTTACTTGGTGGCGAAACAAGCTTCCAAAACCCTCCAAAGGTGCTACACTGATGCCCGTTCAATAAATGAGGAAAAACGCCCCCTGGCGGCGAAAAATCTCCGCAAAATCGCGGCCTCGACGGCCCCATTTTCCACCGGCCAAAAAGGACGAAAAAAGGCAGCAAAAAGCAGCATCTACCCCTGATCTCTTGATCGCATTCCTGAACCCAAATTTTCCACCATTTCCGCCCGCTTTCGTCACGTCGCTCCCCGCCGTACGCCCCAGCGCTGCATTGTGCATTGCGCCGACCCCTTCGGTTATTGAGAGTTCCGGGTCTTCCTTTCCGACATGCGCCGACCGCTCTTTATTCTCTCCTGCACCATGGCTTCCGTCCTCGCCCAGGACGACGCTTCCTCCAGCAAAAAGGGGCCCAACATCCCCTCCCCTGAAGCCTCGCTGAAATCGCTGGCCGTGGCGCCGGGGCTGAAAGCGGAAGTGTGGGCGGCGGAGCCGCTGCTGGAAAACCCGGTCGCCTTTGCGTTCGACCAGGCCGGTCGCGCTTACGTGGTGGAGACGAATCGTCGGCGCACTTCGACCCCCGATATTCGCCGCAACGAATCGTGGGTGCCGGACATGCTCAAGTTTCGTTCCGTGGCCGATCGCTTGAGCTTCATGCAAAAGGAACTTGCGCCGGAGAAGAAATTGAAGCCCGGCCCGACGCGGCCGGACATTAATCACGATGGGCAGTTTGACTGGCGCGATCTCGCCATCGAAAGCGAGCGCATCCAGCTCGTCGAAGACACCGACGGCGATGGTCATGCGGATAAAACGCGGGTGCTGGCCGAAGGCTTCAACACCCTCGCCACGGGCACCGCCGCCGGTGTGCTGCCACTGCCCAACAGCGAGGGCGGCGAAAAGATCGGCGACGTCCTGTTTACCTGCATTCCGGATCTTTGGCTGGTGCACCCGGACGGCACCAAAAAATCGCTGAGCACCGGCTATGGCGTCCACGTGGCCTACAGCGGGCATGATATGCACGGGCTGCGGCTGGGGCCGGACGGGCGCGCGTATTTCACCATCGCCGATTGCGGCGCGAGTGTAGTCGGGACGGACGGCGCGAAGGTGGCGTGGCCGGATAGCGGTGCCGTCTATCGCTGCTGGCCCGACGGCACGGGACTGGAACTTTTCGCGAAGGGCCTGCGCAATCCGCAGCACCTCGCCTTTAACGATGCGGGCGACCTTTTCACCGGCGACAACAATGCCGATGGCGGCGACAAGGCGCGCATCATCCAGGTGGTGGAAGGCGCCGACTACGGCTGGCGCATCGGCTGGCAATTTCTGCCCAAACTCGGCGCCTGGAATAGCGAGGGCATGTGGCACCTCGACGCGGCGGAGACCAATCCCGCCATCCTTCCGCCCGTCGCGCATGTCGGCCACGGACCCGCGGGCTTCAGCTACTACCCGGGCACGGGATTGCCGGACCAATTCAAAGGCCACTTTTTCATGGCCGACTTCCCGGGCGGCGTGCGCCACTTTGCTTTGAAGCCGAAGGGCGCGACCTATGAGACGGCGGACTTCGCGCCGGACGCGGCCGTGCTGCAAAACAACCAGGCCGGCGAGATGAGCGGGAAGCTGCTGTGGAACCTTTATCCGAGCGACGTGCAGTTTCCGCCCGGTGGCGGCGTGATGGTGCTCGATTGGGTGCAGGGCTGGGAGAAGACCGGCAAAGGCCGCATCTTCAAGGTTTCGGCACCGGAACTGGAAAAGGACGCCCTCATCGCCGAGACGAAGAAGCTGCTTTTTGAAGGCATGGCCAAACGCCCCGCGCCGGATCTTTTCAAGTTGCTCGATCACGCCGATCAACGCGTGCGCCTGGCGGCACAATGGGAACTGGTCCGCCGCCGCGAGACCCTCGCCCTGGTGAACGCGACCAAGCCCGGGCCCAGCGTCCGCGCCCGCCTGCACGCGCTCTGGGCGCTGGGGCAGCTAAACAAGAGCGACCTCGCTTCGCCCCCGGCGGCCAATGACGATCCCGAATATACCGCGCAGTTGTTGAAAGGATTAAGCGGTAGCACCAACAAGGTGGCGCCGAGCTTCGCCGTCGAGTTTATCAACAGCCGGAACGACCGCATCCGCTTTCAGGCCGCGATGGCTCTTGGAAAAATCGGCACGAAGAATGAATTGAAAGCCGTGCTGGATTCGCTGAACCGCGCGGCGCCCGCGGACGCCTTCATGCGCCACGCCTTTGAACGCGCGTTGGTGCAATGCGCCGGCGCCGAAATTGCCGAGGCCGTGGCGCCGCTCCAGCAGAATGCTTCGCCCGATCTGCAGTTGGTTGGATTGCTCACCTTGCGCCAGGCGCACAACGCCCACGTCGCGGACTATCTCGCTGCCAAAGACGAGCGACTGCGCCTGGAAGCGGCGCGCGCGATTCATGATGCACCCATCCCGTCCGGGCTCGCCGCCCTGGCGAAAGAACTCGCCAACCCCGGTGCGCTCACCGGCGCGAAGGCCAATGGCCAAGGGAAAGGCGAATCGCCGCTCAGTCCCCTCGCCCGCCGCGCGGTAAATGCCGCGTATCGCGAGGGCAGCGCGCCGAGCGCTCATTTGCTGGCGGAGGCCGCCGCCAATCCCGCCCTCCCCGAACCGGTCCGGCTCGACGCGCTGGACGCCCTGGCCCAATGGAACCAATCCGAAGGACGCGATCGGGTGCTCGGCATCGTTATGCCGGGTAACGGCCCGCACCAGACCGGGGATGCGCAGCGAGCGCTGGCCGGCGTTCTGGAGAAAGTCCTTTCCAGCCCCGAGCCGATCGCCACCGCCGCGCTCGATGCCGCTGCCCGCCTGGAGGCCAAGGAATACGAAGAGGCATCCTACAGTCTCGCTGCTGGAAAGGCGAATCCGGCCTTTTCCAAGGCACCCACCGCCCAGGCGGCATCACTGCGGGTGCTCCAGGCGACCAAGTCTCCGCACCTCGCCGAGGCCGTGAAAATCGCCCTCGCCAGCAAAGACCGGCTCGTTGTCGATGCCGCGCGGCGCATTCAGACGAATCTCTCACCGACCGATGCCATTGCCACCATCGTCCAGACGCTGAAAACGGGCACCATTGCGGAAAAGCAGGAGGCCATCGCAACCCTCGGCGATTTGGACAAGAAGGAGGCAGATGAACAACTCACCCTGCTGCTCTTCAAAATGAAAGGCGACAAACTGCCCGCGGCGCTGCACCTCGATGTGCTGGAAGCTGCGGCAAAGCGCAGCGATCCGACGGTGCAGACGATGATCAAAGAATGGGATGCGCTGCGCTCGAAAAAAGACCCGCTGGCCGCGTGGCGCGAATGTCTCGAAGGTGGCAACGCGAAAGCCGGCCGCGAACTCTTCGCGGAAAAGGCCGAAGTCGCCTGCATGCGCTGCCATGCCGTAGCCAAGCAAGGCGGAGACGTCGGCCCGGATCTCGCGGGCGTGGCCACGCGGCACGATCGCGTTTACCTGCTGCATTCCGTCCTCGATCCGAATGCCGAAATTTCACCGGGCTACGAGAACGTGCTCGTCACGCTGAACGACGGCAACGTGCTCGCCGGCATTGCCGCCAGCGAAGATGGCACCACGCTCACGCTCAAGAATGTTGCCGACGGAAAAATGCAGGCGGTCAAGAAGGCCGACATCAAAGACCGGCAGAAACTCCCGAGCGCCATGCCGCCGGGCCTCGCGGACGCCCTGGGAAAACGCGGGCTGCGCGATCTGGTGGAGTATCTCTCGACGCTGAAATAGCCGGCCAGCCTCCGGCGCCTACCAGGCGATGGAGTGAATCACCTGCAGCTCGGACGGGAACAGCAGCGCGACGGATTTTTGATACGCCAGCACGTGCCGCGGCCGCCGCGGCTCATACCAATCCCAGATCGGCTGCCCGCTGCTGCGGCTGAGCTTGTAAATCTTCGTCCGCGCCTCGGGAACACTGTGGGCATCGAAAACGCGGTTCGTGGCGTCGTTCGGATTGATAATTTCCCGGAAGGCATACACGTCCTTTCCGGAGGCCCACACATCCTGAAATTTCTGCGCGTTCCAAAGCACCTTGCCCGTGGCCGCGTCGATCTTCATCACGGACGCCGTGGCCGGGTCGGTGTGTTCCGTCACGGAATAAGTGAGCGCATCCACCGAAAGATTGTCCGTCGCCACGTAGAGATAGCCATCCCCGTCGATTTCGATCTTGCGGATGCCGACGTTGGGAAGGCGCCACAGGACCTGGCCGGAAGCCGCCTGAAAGGCGGAAAGGAAAGCGCCGTCGGCAAAATAAAGTTTCCCGCCTTTTTCGAGCATCGGCGGCGATTCCTCCATCCCGGCGCCGGCATCGGACCGCACCGGCAGAGGCGCGCCGAGCGTGGCTTCCCACAATTTTTTGTTCGTGTGATCGAGTGCGACGAGCATCGTGCCGGCCGTCAACAAATCGAGACTGGGCGTGGACAGCGTCCGCACGTTGCCTTGCAGCTTCTCGACGAGCGGCGGCACGGCGCTCTCGAAAGGCCGGCGCACGGTGATCTCGTATGTGCTCTCATCCACGTCCCGCGTCGTCTCGCCGTTTAGGCGCGCTGCGTCGCTCGCGAGCAAATTGGAAATGGCCAGCAGTTCATCCGTCGAATGCGCCGTGGCGTTTTCCGCCGCCGCCGCCAGCGCCTTGTCGGCGCCGGGTTTGATGAGATCCTGCGTGCGGCTCTTGCGCTCCAGCAGGCGAATATCCACGAGGGCGAGACTTCCGCCGGCGCCGGTAAACTCCACCCGGCGCGACAGGATGTTCAGATGATTGCCGCCCTCCGCCTCGCGCGCGGAAACCAGACCGCGGCGGGGCGCAGGCACATACATCGATTGCGTCGCGCCGGTACTATCGATGCGGGTGAGCTGCCGCGCTTCGGGGCCGGCTGAGGCCACGATGAAAAGCTCGTTCGCCTGCGCATAGGCTTGCACCGCTTCGCCCGCGAGCCGGATGTCTCCCTTCACCACGCCGTCGGCGAGACCAAAGGAGACCGCATGCTGGCCGTCCACCAGCCAAACTCGATCGCCCAGCACCACAGCGGTCGGTTCCCCGCGCTCGCCTGAGTTGTCGATCACCACGTCCGCAGCCGGTTCGGCGGCCGGCGGCTTCGGCGGCTCCGGCGCCGATACCGCTTTCGTCACCACGGGATCCTTGGCCGGCTCGGTGGCCGGCCCCTTCGCGCGGGCCACTGCGGCTTCATCGGCTTGCTGCTCCGCCGCGAGACGAGCGCGCTTCGCTTCCAGCTCCTTCACGCCCTCGCGGGCCAAATCCGTCTTTGCGGCCTTCGTCTTCGTGTCGATGGTCCGCTGCATGTCCGCCAGCTGGACCTGTCGTTTCTTCATCCGGTCCTCCAGCATCTTCACTTCCGCGGAAACAACGGGTTTCAATGACGGCGCACTCGCCGAAGGATTCGCCGCCGGCAAACGCACCGCCGCCCCAGGCGGCTTGATCCCAGGCGAACGGCCCAGCAATTTGTTGACGGAATCCGGTACTCCCGCCGGGGAATCCTCGTCCTCCGCATCGCCGGCCGCAGCCGATATTTCACGCTGTGTTCGCTTGGGCGGAGTCTTCACCGCGTCGGCGCGCGCCGCCACCAATTCCGCCTGGTACTTGGCCACCTCTTCGTTGAAGGCTTTCAAATCCGCCTGGTACTTCTCCACTTCCGGACCCGACTTGGCGGCCGGCGGCGTGCTGACGCCCGCGCGTTTTTGGGACAGCGTAGCGGCCCATTCTTGAAGCCGCAGAAAGCGCGCATTGATGTCCGCCTGCCAGCGCGGATCCACATCGGGCTGGGGCGGAACGGTCGCCGACCATTTCTCACGCCGGCCGGGGACATCACACAGTTTGAGCTCATCTCCCGCGAGAGCCAGCACCAGGCCCTCACCTGCCGGGAAGAGCTTCTCGCTCTGAAAATCCGCCGAACCTTTGCGGAAGCTGACCGTCAGCGAGACGGCCGGTTTGCTTCCAAAAAAGTAATACCAGCCCCCGCCGCCGATGAGGAGCACGATAAGGATGAGCGCCGCCCATCCCGCATAATTTCGGCGCTGACCGGCGTCAGACGATGCGTCGGCGTGGGCTTGAAGATGGAGACTCATTATGATTTGGGGTCGAGGAGAGTAGCCTTGGGAGGCAGCGCCGGGAGCCGGGGGCCCACCGGTGGGAACGCATCAATATGCCCGTCGATGTAGAGCACGTTTCCAGGGCTGTTGCCGTGGAACGCCTGTCCATCGATGACGAGCGGACCGGACTGATCTTTCGTCAGCCCGGAAAGGTACGAGTAACACTCTTTTTTTTCGGAAACAGGACAGTGAAAAATGGAGGTATCCGTCGTGCATTTCGGAACGAGCAGGGCAAAAGCCTCATCCGAATTCGCGGCTCCTGCCGGAAAAGCGCCGTGGTGCTCATTGGCGTAAAGCGTCAGGACGAGATGCAGCTTCCGCAGATGTTCGGCGCACTCGCTGCGCCTCTTTCCATCGAGATACGATCGCACCGGGCCCAGCGCCATGGTGTACAACACGAGCGCGATGACCAGCACCACCAGGAGCTCAATCATCGCAAAGCCTGAAATCCGGCACTGCGCGCGCATGAGAAGGCCTTTAGCAATTTCGGTGCCGCCTTTTCTCAGAAGAAAGGATGAGATGCGGACCTCCGGCTATCGCCTCTGCATCTCCCGATCTTCCGCCACCAGATCCCGCTCGTCCTTCAGGATCTTCAACGGGCGCAGGAGGGATTTCGTGTCCAACTCGTAGAACATCAGCCTCTGATCGGGGCTCGTGGCCAGCACCGTATACTGCCGGAACTCGCAGGCACCCACGAGCATCACCATCGCGACGGCGCCAGCGACAGAATAGCGCGGCCATCGCCGGGTGAGCTCGAAAATCATCAGCACGGCCGCTAGGCGCAGGGGAAAATTCCAGATGGTGGCAAACCGCAGATTCATTCCATGGGGCAGATTGCACATGAGCGCATAGCTGACGCCAATGAAGACGAACCCATAGCCCAATTCCTTGCGCGTTCCGGACAACGTGAAGAGCGCGCCCAGCGCCAGGCAAACCACCAACGGGCTCACGATGAGCAGGTCGATCAAATAACGATACCACGGACCATCGCCGATCAGCAGCACTTGCTCGAGCGTTTGCGCTTGGGTGACAAAGGCACGGAACACTCCGAGCACGTTATCCAACCCACCGAAAATCGCGATGAGCAGCACCGCGCCCAAGGCGCCGCCGCCAATCGAGGCCGCGATGAATTTTCCGGTCACCTTGCCAAAATGGAGCCAGCGGTTGGCCAGCACGGCAACACCGAGCGCGACGTAGACGAAAAACGCATTCTCCTTGGTCAGAACCATCATGGCCAGGGCGAGGAAGTGCGCCAGCAACCAGCCGCGGTGATTGGGCTGGCGCAGGTTTTCCCAAGTGGTCCAAAAGCAAACCAGCGACCAAAAGGCGAAGACCCCGTCGATCATCGCGTGCTCGCTCATATGAATGAGGATCGGGTCGCAGGCGATCAGCAGCAGGACTCCCAGGCCCACGGCACGCCCCGCCATCCGCGACGCCGCGAGCCCGGCCACAACCATCGTCAAGATACCAAAAAAGAAAGTGACGTCGTTCAGCGCGTGCAGATGCGGATCCAATCGCGTCGCATCTTGCGAGTAATCATCATCGCGTATCTTCTTTGCATCCGCTTTCAACTCGTCCCACGTGAGCGGCGGTTTGCTGCCAAAACGGATCTCCTTCCACAGCCATGCCGAATAGATGAACGTAAATCGCGTGGGCGGCAGCTCACACTGCGTGCCGTCCAAGGCGTGGGTGTTGATGTAAAGCGTAGAAATCTCGGGCAGCGCTCCGATTCCGCGGTGATTGACCACCGTGCCGAAAGCCCGCTCTCCGCCGCGATTCAGGAAGACGTGAAATTCCTGCCGTCCGCCGTCCATGAGGGTCAGATACCGCCGGTAGAGCAGTTCGTCATAACCGGTGAGGCGCCACGAGGCGGAATCCCAAAAGCGGATGACCGTCCCTAAAATCACGATGACGAAAAACAGCAGCCAGAAAGTTCGGGTCGAAAGCTTCGCACTCGTCTCCGGGGCGGGTGGCAGTGGAGACGCAGTCGAGGAACCGGCCGGGCCGGGCTGAATGGATTCCGTCATGGTTGGGCGCGGCGTCAAAAGCAGGTGGCGAGCCAGTGCCCCTTATACCGGACAATCCGCCGGCAGCGGCTCACCGTAGAGCGCCTCATACAAGCGGCGCTTGCGCTCCGGTGGCGAAAGCTCTGCCGGCATGCCGGCCAAAATCAGCTCTCTTGCAGCCGCGAGCATCGAGCAGCCCATCCGCATCCGCTCCTCGCCGCTCATCGCCATAATCCGTTCGTACATCATGCGATTGGCCTCCGGCGAAGTATCCTTCACGGAGAAACCCGTGTCAGGATAGGTATCAGTTGGAGTTTCTCCGCCCATGCCTGAACATATGAAACATCATGTGCCGAGGCGAGCAGTAATCTCACATCCTCCAATTGCCGCTCCGATTCTGATTCCCGTGCCCATTCCAACTTGGAGAGAATTAGATCCTCCTTGCTCACGAGCCAAATGGCTCGCCCCCGAATTTCCACCCGCCGACGCCGGGAAAACTCCTCGAGCAATCGTCCGAGAAAATGTTGGGTCGGCGGCCCGATGTAGCCCAGCCGCAGCTCGCCCTCCTCACCTTCGGCGGTCCGTTTCACCC
>FTCB01000550.1_pt1 | contig 10868 bp, 10 predicted proteins | sample 1639431 | NCBI WGS metagenome assembly FTCB01 (sample SAMEA3914864, study PRJEB12502) | metagenome | biome: forest; material: soil | place: USA | collected 2012-03-12 | depth 0.3 m
GACGAAGGCGATGATGCTGCCAGTGCTGGTGGGAGTGGGTCCATCGGAGAGCGGATAGCCCTTGGCCGCCGAGTGTTTCGCGAAGGCGTTCAGGTCGTCCACTTCGAAAGCGAGGTGCGTCAGGTCCGGACCGACAACAACGGGACCGCTCGCCGGAAACTCGCAAATCTCGATAAGTTCCTCGCTGCCCGGAGCTTTGAGGAACACGAGCTTCGAGCCGCGCGGCGATTGCTTCCGATCCACCTCCTCAAGCCCGAGCACGTCGCGATAAAAGGAAATCGTCTTTTCCAAGTCGGCGACGCGGTAGCGGGTATGAAGGAGTTTTTTGACCATCGTGGTGGCGTGGCGCACCTTCCTTATCGCCATCCCGAGCCCGCCCGGCAACGGAAATCTCCGCTACGCGATGGCAAAACGTGCTCACTTTTCGCCCCGCAGCCACCGGCATAAAAATTTTCCCAACTCCTCTCCACTGGCCAGCGGCACCGGGGCCTTGCCCGGCACTACGAAACCAAAGCCATCCCCCCACGCGGCGCCATTCACCACGCAGGCATCCGTCGCGCATTCGGCGATCTGCCGCAGCGCGCGGTCAATGACGTCGTCTCCCGTGCCGTCCAGCTCGTACTTCCAGCCCACGATTTTTGCCGCCGGAAACAAGGCCCGGAGTTGCGGCAGCACTTTGACCGTGGGCTCCAATTCCAATTTCAAGTTCCCGCTCCGCGTCGGGATTTTTGCCGCACCGAGCACGGCGTCGCCGTGTTCCGCGTGGATGGATTTGACGCGGTAATCGCACAACGCCGCGGCGTGAAAGATCGCGCCGGCACGTCCGGCCTGGGCCTGGAGCTTGGCCAGCAGATCGTCATTCGTGGAAAACGGCAGGATCTCTCCGGGCACCGTCCCATGAGCCGTCGCCGCTTCCCCTTTCAAGCACAGCACCTCATGACCAGCATCCGCGAGCGCCGCGCTCAGCAGCAATCCCAGGCGCCCCGTGGAAAAATTGGTAAGCCGCCGCACCCGATCGATGGGCTCCCAGGAAGGTCCGCAGGTGACGAGGCAACGCATGATTCGACTGTGGCGCGGAGAGACATGGTGGTAAAGAGTCGATCGAATCGCCGCTCCATTTTGGACTGCGGTGGCAGAGCGCAGCGGCGACACCGCTTTGAAGCTAGCCGTGAGGCGGAGTAAACAGCGAATAGTGACGGCATCGCTCTGACGCGAATTGGCACCAGTCTCCATTCACCCCTGCCTTCGGTTAGCGGGAAAGCGGCGTGGCGCTCCACTTCCCGCCGCAGTCCAAAAAGCGGCCCGTGTTTCCCCCCGCACAAAGCAGATTGCTCCCATCGCCACATCCCGTCATTCTACGTGGCCACATGGATCGCCCTGCCGCCAGCCAGCAAATCCGCGAACACTGCAACACCGTCTCCGTGGCGGTGATGAAAATTCACCCGCTGCTCAACGCCCTCGGCGATGAGCCGACGAAAGCGGAAATCGTGAAGGCGTTGTTCGAGGTCACGAAAAACATCGAGGTGGTGAAGAAACAAGTGATGCGTCTGGAGAAGCGCGATGACAGCGCGTTGACGTAGCCGGGATCTGCGCTGGTGAACGCTCCCGCCAAAATCCTCCTCTATTTCGCCGCCGTCCTCCTGCTGGGCTCCTTGCTGTCCGCGCCACTGTTTTGGGTAGTGGAGCGTCTGGCCCCGGCGGCGGAAGCGCGCGGCTGGCTCCGCTACGAGACACCCGATGACGGCCCGCATCCCGGCTGGGAGACCCGCGGCTGGCTGGCCTCGCCGCTCTCGGCCGGCGTGCATCTGGTGGCACCGATCGCCGAGGCCCACGGCTGGCTGCAAAGCGAAAAAGAAAAAGCTCCCGAGCCAAAAGACGGGCGCAAAGGCAAGCAGCGCTCCTCGCCGCGCACCGTGCGCAAACTGGCGGCCCTGGCCGAAGACCGCGGCTGGTTTCGCCATCAGGCCGGCTCCGCCGACGAACCCGAGCGCGACGCCAAGGGCTGGTGCTCCTTTCTCGACGCGAATTTCTCCAAAGTCAGCAATCGCGCCATCCTGCTCACCGGGCTGATTCTGCTGTGGCCGCTGCTGCGCTCACTCCGCATCCGTTCGCTGGCGGATATCGGCCTGCAAAGAAATCCTCTTCGCTTCCGCGATTTCGCTGCCGGCTGGCTGATCTCGGTCGGCGTCATGCTGGTGCTGGGCCTCGGGCTGCTCCATTTCGGCGTCTATCGCCTGCAAGAGACACCGCCGTGGAAAGACCTTGGATCGATCCTTATTTCGGGACTCTCCGTCGCCTTCCTCGAGGAATGGATTTTTCGCGGCGCGATTCTCGGGAGCTTCCGCCGCTATGCGAAGGACTACTCTGCACTGCTGGCCGTGTCCGCGCTTTTTTCCATCCTCCACTTTCTCAAATCGCCGGCCCACGCCATCGCTCCGGAAGACGTCCACTGGTGGAGCGGATTCGCCATTCTGCCGCAGCGCTTCCAGCAATTCGAACAACCGCTACTGCTCCTCGGCGGCTTTACTACGCTGTTTCTCTTCGGCTGGGTCGCCGGCTGGGCGGCCATTCGGACGCGCGGTCTGGCGCTCGGCATGGGCTTTCATGCCGGCATGGTCTTTGGAAAAATGGGCTTCAACCGCGTCACCACACGCCCCAAGGACATGCGCGAATTGCTCCCGTGGATCGGCGAGGATATCACCATTGGCATCGTGGGCGTCGGTGTTTTGTTGCTGGTCGGAGCGCTGCTTTGGGTCTATGCGAGTTATGTTCGCCCCAAGCCCTCCTAGCACCATGGCCTTGCTCAGCCGCCTGTTCCGAACTTTCGTGAACCTCTGCTATCCGCCGCACTGCACCGGATGCCAGGCCGACACGGAACCCGGCTCCCATGTGTGCGGTGATTGCGCCGCCCAGATCCGCCGCATCGAACGACCGTTCTGCGAGCGTTGTTCGGATCCCTTCCGCGGGGCCATCACGGAAACTTTCGAGTGCCCAAACTGCACGGACCGCACGATTCATTTCGATCACGCCGTCGCGCCTTTTCATAGCAGTGGCATCGTGCGGGAGTGCATCCACGCTTTTAAATACAACCATGCACGCTATCTGCGGGCGCAGCTTTCCGAGTGGCTCGCCGAGGCGCTGCACGATGAACGCATCGCGTCGCGGCCCTTCGATGCCTTTGTGCCGGTCCCGCTCCATCACCAGCGCCGGCGCGAGCGCGAATACAACCAGGCTGAGGAACTGTGCCGCGAACTCACCAAGCGGACCGCGGTGCCCACCCGGCGTGCGCTTCGGCGCATCCGCTACACCACCACCCAAACCCGGCTTGATCGCGAAGAGCGCATGGAAAACTTGCGCGGCGCCTTCCGAGTGAGCGACAATGGCCCGGTGAAAGACCGCCACCTCATTCTCGTGGACGACGTTTTTACCACCGGCAGCACCGTCGAAGAGTGCAGCCGGGTGCTGCGCCGTGCCGGCGCAGCGTCGGTGCGCGTCATCTGCGTGGCCCGCGGCTAAACCAACTCACTCATGGGAATCTTTAACAAACCATCGTTCAGTTCCGAAAAGAAACGGGAACTCCCGGCCGGGCTGTGGACGAAATGCCCCGGTTGCGGCGAAATCATCCACAATCTGGAACTCGAACGGAACGATCGCATCTGCCCGAAATGCGACCACCATTTCTCGCTCACCGCCGCCGACCGCATCGCCATGGTGCTGGATGAAGGCACGTTTGAGGAGCACGACACCGGCCTCACGTCGGTGGACACGCTGAAATTCACCGGCCAGGCGAGCTATACGGATCGACTGCGCAAATACCAAAAGGCGACCGGACTCAAGGACGCCGTCCGCACGGGCGTGGGCGCCCTCGAAGGCCTCCGCGTGAGTCTCGCAGTGATGGATTTCAACTTTCTCGCCGCCACCATGGGCAGCGTGGTGGGTGAAAAGATCACCCGCGCCATCGAGCGTGCCACGGCGCAGCGGCTGCCGATGATCATCATCAGCGCCAGCGGCGGCGCGCGCATGTATGAAGGCATGCTCTCGCTCATGCAGATGGCGAAAACTTGCGGGGCCCTCGCGCGCCATTCCGATGCCTGCCTGCCCTACATTTCGGTGCTCACGAATCCGACGACAGCCGGCGTCATGGCCAGCTATGCCAGCGTGGGCGATGTGATTCTCGCCGAGCCAAAATGCATGATTGGTTTTGCCGGCCCGCGCGTCATCCGCGAAACCACGCACCAGGAGCTTCCGCCCGGTTTTCAAACCGCGGAATTCTGTCTCGACCATGGCTTGGTGGACATGATCGTGCACCGCAAGAAGTTGAAGGAGACCCTCGCCAGTCTCATCGGTTACTTCGCCCCGAAGAAGTGATGAACACGGGGCCGGGACCCGTCGCTCGGTGGTTCGATGCTCCGCGTCGAACCCGGCGGTGCCGGCGTCGGGGCGGGATTGGCCTTTCCACGGCGGGTTCGAGAAAAGCGGGACCCAGCGAGCCATGACCTATCGCGAATCACTCGACTGGCTTTACGGCCTGCAAGTCCACGGCATCAAGCTCGGGCTCGAGAATATGGCCCGGCTTTGCGCGGCGCTGGATATCGACGTTACCGCCGGAGGCCGCCGCCGGATCATCCATGTCGCGGGCACCAATGGAAAGGGCTCCGTCTGCGCCATGGCCGCGGCCATCTGCACCACCGCGGGGCAGCGCACCGCGCTTTATACCTCGCCGCACCTGGTGACTTTTCGCGAACGCATCCGCCTCGGAAAACACATGATTCCGGAGAGCGACGTGGCGGAAGGGCTGTCCGGGATCTACCGGCTCACGAGCGGATGGGATCACTCACCGACTTTCTTTGAAGTCACCACCGCTCTGGCGCTCGATTGGTTTCAAAAGCAGCGCGCGGATTGGATCTTCCTGGAAACCGGACTTGGCGGCCGGCTCGATGCCACCAATGTGGTGACGCCTTCCGTTTCGGTCATTACGTCCATCGGTCTCGACCACACCAAATATCTTGGCGATACCCTCGAGGCCGTGGCCGCAGAGAAGGCGGGCATCATCAAACGCGCCGTCCCCGTCCTCACCCGGCCACAGGCGCCGGGCGTGGAAGCGGTGCTGCGCGAAACCGCGGAGCGCCTGGCGGCGCCGTTGACCGTGGTCTCACAGCCCGTCCCGGCAAATTGGAAGCTGTCTCTCGCCGGCTCGCACCAGCACTGGAATGCCGCGCTGGCCTTTGCCGCGGTAATCGCCGCCGGTCTGCGGCCTAATCCACGCGACATCGCCAACGCCCTCCGCCATGTCGACTGGCCCGGACGCTTTCACACGGTGCTCGACGGACGCGCCGTGCTCGATGGCACCCACAACCCCGACGCCGCCGAGCGCCTCGCGCTAACGTGGCAAGAGCGCTTCGAGGCGGAACCCTGCACGCTGATCGCCGGCGTGCTCGCGGACAAGGATGTGCGCGGCGTGCTGCGTCCGCTACTGCCGCTGGCCAAACGCGTGATTTGCGTGCCGGTGCGCAACCCGCGCACGCTACCCGCCGGCGAAGTGGAGCAGCTGGTGGCGGAACTCGCGCCCGGTCTAGCACACGAGACCCAGCTGGACTTCCCGTCCGCTCTGAACGCAGCGCTCCAGCACAACGAACGCGTGCTGGTGGCCGGCTCCCTGTTTCTCGTCGGCGAAGCGCTCGCGCACTTGGGGCTGGCGGAAGGAGCGCAGGAGTTCAGCGCGCAATAACGCGAAATTGACTCTCTCGCATTTCTGCTCAAATTACCGTCATGATCGTGACGCTCAGTCAACGAACCGAAGCTATCGTACGGGCTCAACTGGCTACCGGTCGTTTTGCCACGCCGGATGAGGTGGTTAATTCCCTCATCGAGGCTGGAGACCAGAGCGACTCCGGCATGGAAACTTCCTCCGGTCCCGACGAAGAGTCGCTTAAATCGTCACTGCTGACTGCTGTTCACAAGCCCACTCAGGCTTATCGCAAAGGAGAGTTTGTGGAATTGGCGGAACGGATCGTTGCTGAAACGCGGGAGGCATGAGCCTGCGCATCGTCTACACAGACGATTTTCCAAAGGATATCGCCCTCCAAGTGGGATGGTATGCGACGAAACGGGATGACACCCTCGCCATCGCGTACGCTCGTGCCGTTGAAGCGACGCTCGAACTCTTGTCCGAGCACCCCCACCTCGGCGCACTATGTCAATTTTCAGAACCAGAACTCACCGGCTTACGTTTCTATCTCGTCGAAAAACCGTTCCATCGGCACCTCATCTACTATCGGATTTCCGGTGATGATCTTGTCGCTTTCCGGGTCGTCCCCGGCGCCCGCGACCTGCCGCGCCGCATTTTGGAACCGTCGGGACAGTGATAGCTATTTGAGCCCTTCGACGACCTTCAGCACGTCGGCTGCGTGGGTTTCAGTGGTGGTCTTGTCGGTCATGTTCCACACGATCTTGCCGTCTTTCACGAGGAAGGAAGTGCGCTTGTAGATGTGCGGTTTCATTTCCGGCACGCCGAAGGCAGCGCCGACTTTGCCGTCGTCGTCCGCGATCAGCGGGAACGGAAAACTTTGCGCGTCGCGGAATTTCTTTTGATCCTCGGCCTTGTCGCCGCTGACCCCAAGCACCTGCACGCCCTTGGCCTGAAGATCGGTCCATTTGTCGCGCAGCGAGCAACCCTGCTTGGTGCAGCCGGGCGTCGCGGCCTTCGGGTAGAAGTAAACCAGCGTGACGCCCTTGGCATATACGTCAGGGAAGTTGATGGCCTTGCCGTCCTGGTCCTTGCCGGAGACAGCCGGCGCGGGCGCGCCAACGGCGAGCGGGTCCGCAAAAGTAAACGTCGTGAGCGTGGCGAGGGCGAAGAGGGCGGAAAGCAGTTTCATACGTGGGGATGATCCGCCAGGAGTGCCCGCATTAGCAAGCATCTGACGACGCCAAACCCCGCAGCCTTCGACAGAAGGCTCATGGCCTTCGCTGCTTAAGCTTGAGCCACCGCCACTGCGGGTTTCGCAACCCCGGGCGGACATGCCGCCCACGCGAGAATGATGAGCACCACTTGGGAAATGGCGAAGCCGATGAGCGTGAGCTGCACCCCGCTGGTGAAACCATAGCTGTGGAGACCGACGGCCAGCGTATTCACGCCAAACCAGGACCAGGCCGTGACCACGTTGCCGAAAATCGCAAGGCACATGAGTCCGCGCTCGCGGACGAGGCCGCCCCAGCGCGCATGCAGCAGGATGGCATTCCACAGCACGATCATCAGCGCGCCGTTTTCCTTCACGTCCCAGCCCCAGAAACGGCCCCAGCTTTGGTCGGCCCACAAGCCGCCGAGCACGGTGCCGACGAAACTGAAGAGCGTGGCAAAACAGGCAATCGCATAGACCATCGTGGCCAGGATTTTGCCGAGCGGACGCCCGCCTTCCCGTGCGGGCAGGGCGCCGCGCCGCGCGGTCAGTTCACTGAGTGGTTTGTCCAGACGATCCGTGAAGACGCCAAACATCACATAAACGATGGCGAGGAAGCCGGCGATGAATGTCGAAGCGTAGCCCAGCGTGACGATGACCACGTGCGTCGCGAGCCAAAAGTTGGTGTTCAACACCGCCTCCAGTACGGTGAACGTGGTGCCGTCGCGCTCGGCGAGAAACTGGCCTATCCACAGCGAAACGAATTGAATGCACGCCGCCACGACGGCGCCAATGGCGAACGGGAATGCCCGCTCCAGCAGCAAACCGAGAATCGTCGCGCCCCAGCCGATGAAGATCGCCGAGGTGTAGAGATTCGTCACCGGCGGTTTGCCCTCGATGAGGATGCGCGTGATGTGGCCCGCGGTCTCGATGAGCAGCGTCAGCAACAGCAAATACACGGCGCTGCGGCGCGCCCATTCCATTCGCGCCGGATCAAACCAATAGGCCACCGCCAGCAGACCGGCGATCACGGCCAGATACATGCCGTAGTAAAACGGCGCGGCAAAATTGAAGAGCTGCTCGCGCGAGGCTTTCTTCAGGTCGGGCTCCAGCCCGCCGATGCTCTGGATGGTGCTGAGATGACCGCGCGCCGCGGCGGCAAAACCGGCGTGATCGCCCGAGCGAAACGCCGCTGCCATCTGCGCAAAGGCCCCGAGCGTGGGTGCCGCTTCACCGCGATTGATCGCCAGCACCTCCTCATAGGCGCTCGCCCATACGGCATCGTCGATCTTCGGGCCGCCTTTGCGCGGGGCGATGAGCGGCGCTTCCATGCGGTTCTCGGCGTCCCATTTCATGATCTCGGGATCGGAATCCTTGCCGTCCCGCGAAGCATCCACGGCGGCGCGCCAGCGATCGATGTGCTGATTGAAATCGACGAGCCCCGCGGCGAGATCGCCCCTGGCCGCCGGACCAAACGTGAGTTTCAGCCGCCGATAGTATTGCGTGCTATTCCACAGCCCCACCACCGCTTGCTCGTAGGCGCTCTGCGTCTTGGAATTCTTCGCCCCGGCGCGCATCACTTCCACTTCGAACTCCTTCCAGCGCGGCTGGAGATCATTCCACGAATAATGTTTGCCGTCGGTTTGCTTCGCCTCATTCGGATCCATCGGCAACGCGAACAGACCCTTCACATCCGGATTGTCGATGCGGAACACCGGCCGTTTGTCAGCCGCTTCCGCATTCGTCATCACCTCCAGCGCCCATTCCGTCGCGGAGACGATCTTCGGATGATCCGTGACCTTTTTCCACGGCTCCAGGTTGGCCTCCTCGCGCTTGCGGATGAGCGTCAGTGCGCTCCGCGCAAAGGTGTCCATGGGCATATGCCGCCCTTTGACCACGACGGGAATGCGCCCAAACTCCGAGACGGCCCAATCCGTGTCCGCCGGCACGCGCACATGCGTGGTGTACCAAATCGCACCCAACAGCGCGATGATGAGCGGCAGCCAGCGGGTAAGTTGAAAGCCGGATTTCTCTGCGATCGGCGCGACCGTGCCGGTCGACTCCGGCGGTGGTGTGGAAATCGTCGTTTTCATGCGGGTAGCGAAGCAGCTTTCTCCTGCGGCAGATGGCCGAAGACAATATAGGCGAGACCAATGAAGGCCGCCAGCTGGCAACTCACAATCGGCCACAGCAGACGCCCGTATTCCTGGTGATATTTGATGGCGAAGACGAGCATCAGCAGCGTCGCCACCAGCAGGAAGACCATGGAAAAGACGTGATAGCGCCCCTTCCACACTTGATATGCGAGCACGCCGCGAATGAGCGGCGTGACAGCGAGCACGGCGAGGATGAACAGGGTGTGCTCACGAAAGGCGACCACGCCGAGGAAGATATCCGGAATCAAAATCAGCAGCGCGCATACCGGCAGCAGCGGATGCGGCACGCCATAGCTCGGCGAAGGCAGGCCCACGCGCTTGGCGAGGAAGCCGGTGAGGTGCAGCAGAAATTGCCAGAGCATCCCAAAACCCACGAGAATGCAGCCCGAGTATGGCGCGAGCATGCTGGGATTTTCCACCACTTGCAGCCCGCTCGAACGATCGGCCGCGGCGTTCTCACGCTCGACGAAATCGGCGCGTGGGCGGCCGGTATAGGCTTCCAGGAAGGCCGCGATGCCGAGCCCCTGCCGGCCCTGGCCCATCGTGGATTGATAGAACGTTCGCCCGCCGTACCGCAGCGGGTAGTTCATCGAAATGTTCACCGGGCGATCCTCGCCGTTGGACGGATTTTTCACGCGCACCTCGCTCGCGTATTCCTTCGCCTGCTCCGAGCCGGCATACGTGTCCTGCCGCGCACGCACGAGCGTAATGCTGAAGGGCAGATAGTAGCGCTCGAAGCGCAGGGCCATCCGCCATTTCTTCCCGCCCACGTCGATGGGCTGCTCGGTGCTGCTCATCGCGGAAACCAGCCAGCGGCCCAGCGGCTTGCCGCCATCCGTGGCGGTGAGTTCGACGATCGCCCACGGAAGATTGCGGCCCTTCTCGTCGTCGGTGATTTCCTCCAGCGGCGCGAGGAAGTTCGTCGTGCCATAGCCCTGCGTCGCGACGGCCTTCGTCTGGCCAGCCTCGGCGAGTTTGCCCTCCTGCATCAGCTTCACGGCATACGCACGTTCGCCGCCGGCGCGATTCCACGCCTCGATCATCTGTCCGCGGAAAGATTCCTTGAGTGCGGCCAGTAACTTCGCCGCACGGTCCGGATCCTTGGCCACATTCGCGGCCCCCACGGAAATGTCGTCGTCCTTTTCCCCCAGGCTGGCGAGCGTCTTGCGCCACACCACGAGGCGCACCGGCTGCGTGCTGTCGGCTTTGGCCAAATCCACCAGTCCCTCTGCACTGGAAAACCGCCCTTCCACCGTGCTGATCGCGCGCTGGAGCTGCGTCGCCGCCACGGAAATATCGTCCAGCCCGATCACGTCGCCATTCTTCCCCGAATCCAGCACGCGCACCGTGAAAGGCAGCTTCGGATTCGTGAGCGCCCCTTTTTCGAACACCAGGGACTGCGGAAACGAAACAGCTTCATCGTGATCCGCATCAGCCTCATGCAGGAACACCAGCTCCGCATCGCGATGATTCTCGGTGTAGTTCCGCGATTCGCCCTCGCTGAAATTCATGTAGCTCTCCACCTTCCGCTCGTCGGTGATGAGCTGCCCCACGAGCATCACGATGACGCCGAAGTGCGTGAGCTGGATGCCGAACTTCTGAAAATTCCACGTGAAGCGCTTGATGTGCGCCGCCAGGAGATTCACGATCAGCAGCAAGCCGATGGTGTGACCCGCAGGGAAAACGGGCGGCACCCAAAAAGCGTCCCCCGGCTGCCGGATGACCCACCAGCTTTGAAACCAGCGCACCTGGCCCTTCCAGAGCCCCTCCTCCACTTCCGCCCAGGAGCCCATGTAAATGAGCAGCACAGAAA
>FTCB01000265.1_pt1 | contig 10863 bp, 5 predicted proteins | sample 1639431 | NCBI WGS metagenome assembly FTCB01 (sample SAMEA3914864, study PRJEB12502) | metagenome | biome: forest; material: soil | place: USA | collected 2012-03-12 | depth 0.3 m
ATGTTTACCTTTCAGAGACAGCTGGTACGGGCCGACAACTCACGATCGGTGGTGTATCCACTACCGTAATTAGCGGCACGATTGCCGACTTCAATGGGGTCGGCACGGCGGGAAGCGTGTTCCTCAATGGCACCGGCACCACGATACTCTCCGGCATAAACACCTACAGTGGCGGGACAATCATCGCGTCGAGCTCCGGCCCAGGCGCGTCAGTGGTGGTAACTTCGATCGGCAATGTGGGCGGCACCGGTAGCAATCTCGGCACGGGCGGCGCGCTGACTCTGGGAAATTTGACTAACAATGGAAAACTGGTCTACACCGGCGCAGGTGAAGTTACGGACCGCGTGGTCAATCTGGGCGGTACGACCGGCTCCGCAATCCTCGAGCAGTCGGGCACCAGCGGGCTCCTCAAGTTCACCAGCAACCTCACCGCCACGGGTACTGGTGCGAAGTCACTGACCCTGCAGGGCTCCACGGCTGGAACTGGAGAGATCAGCGGTGCGATTGTAGACAGCAGCGGGACCACCGCAACGTCCGTGGTCAAGGCGGGCACGGGAACCTGGACGCTATCAGGTGCGAATACCTACAGCGGCACAACAACGATCAGTGCCGGAGCGCTGACCGTGACCAGCACCAATGGTCTTGGAACCAGTACCTTGGCCGGCGCGGTGACCCTTTCGACCGCCTCGCTGAACCTGCTCAACAACGGTTCCGGCAATAATGGCACGATCGTGTATGGCCCGGGCAGCGGCTACAATGTCGCGACGGCTGGCAACGCTTCTTCCGCAATTAACGTGGGTAACAATACCGCCAATACGGGCAACACCATTCAATTGGGCGCTTTGACCCTGGCAAGCGGAACCCTCACTCTTGGCAATAACAATGGTTACAACCTGAGCTTTTCAGGAAGCACAACCATGACCGGCAGCCGGACGATCACCAACAATATGACCAGTGGTACGGCGACTCTTGCGAGCTTTACCTCGCTGGATGCGGGGGCAAGGACTGTGACCTTTAGCGGCACCAGCTCCACGGCCACGACCAAAGTGGGAAGCATCTCTCAGAATGGTGCCAATGCCTTGAATTTGACCCAGTCAAGCGTGGGTACACTCGTCCTGACCGGCAACAACACTTATACCGGCACCACGGGAATTACGACGGGAACTCTCCTCGTTAACGGGACCCATACAGGTGGAGCGGCCTATTCGATCGGTGCAGCGGGCGCGTTGGGCGGCACGGGCAGCATCACGGCCACCAGCCTCACCAGCGTGGCCGGCAGCAAGCTCACGGCGGGAGACAACGGAATCGGTAACCTGACGCTCTCCCTCTCAGGCGGAATGAACATCTCCGCCTCGAGCACCGGCGCCGGGAACTACCTCTTTGATCTCGGAAGCGGAAACGCCAGCGACAGGATTACCCTGGCGCTCGGTACGCTCAACTTCGGTAACCTTTCGTTCGATGACTTCACCTTCACTGGTGGACAGGGAAGCCAGACGTATATCCTCTTCGACGCGAGCTCCGCGATTACGTTCAGTGGCACCGGAGTTCTGACCGGCACCGTCAACGGAATCGGGGCAACGCTCTCCTATGACTCGACGAACTTTGACATTGTCCTGACCACCGCGGCGATTCCTGAGCCGCAGACCTGGGCGATGTTTGTCCTGGGTGGATTTGGCATCCTGATCTTCGTGCGCCGTGCACGGGGCATCCAGAGCCGCTAGTTCCAATCAACTTCCCGGCACCGTGGAGTCATTGCGCCGGGCACACCGCTTAGACTCCCTGGTCTGTCAAATCGACGGCCAGGGAGTCTCTTTATTTGAGGATGCCGTTCTGCCGCTCCTTCGAGGGAGCTGGATAAAGATTGAGCTGGCGTCAGGCGGTGCGTGGTACGGACATGGGTTTTCTCATTCGCAGCCGTATCCGTTGGAGACCGGAGAGGTCATCAATCCGCACTTCGCGGTGAACAACATCCAGAGCCCGATCTGGATGTGTTCTGCCGGGTTTGTCTTTCTCGTCGAAACAACCCGGACGCTGGAAGTGCGTTGCAACGAGGGTTCCGATGGCTGGCTGCAGGTGCGCTGCCCCGAGGAAGATGTGAACGTTCGTGTCTTCCGCGCAGACAATCTGCCAGCCGCTCACGCGAAGCTTATGCGCCATCTTGGGTGGCCTTCGCCCGCGCCGGAAAGCAGCCTGCTGGGCGATTCCATTTTTTGCACCTGGACACAATATCCCCGCGCCATTTCGCAGCAGCGTCTGCTGGAGATGGCCCGTGCGATTCGACAGCAGGGATACCCCTGCTCGGTCATCACGATCGATGACCGCTGGGAATCGGTCTTTGGCGAGCTGACCTTCTCACGCGATTTTCCCGATCCCGCCGGAATGGTGCGGGAGCTTCACGCCATGGGCTTTCGCGTGCTGCTGTGGACCACGCCATTCGTGAACCAGGAGGCCGCCACATTTTCCGCGCTCGCAGAAAAAGGCTGGCTCGCGCCGCGCAAGGATGGCGCCGGACCTTCGCTCTTCAAGTGGTGGGGCGGCACGGCGGGCCTGGTAGACATCACCAATCCCGACGCCCGTGCGTGGTATCAGACGCAACTCTGGCGCTTGAAGCGTGAGATCGGGATCGACGGCTTCAAGATTGACGGAGGCGACGCCAAGTACCAGCCCGATCCGTCCGTAACGGCATGGCATCGCGAGGTGGGACCTTCGGGCTACGTCGACCTTCTGCTTGAGCTCTTCGAGGAGGTGGCCCCTGGCTGGTGTGAGAGCCGCACGGCGTGGCTCTCGCCAGGTCGTAACATCCTCTGGCGTGAGGGCGGCAAGGACTCGCACTGGGGCATCGACAATGGATTAAAGGCCATGGTCACCCTCGGGCTCCATCTTGCGCTGCTGGGCTACGATCTGCTCATTCCCGACATGATTCCCGGCCGCGTGCAGACCATGGTGGCCGATCTCCCCTTGCCAACCGATGAGTTTTTCATTCGCTGGGTCGAGGCGTCCGCACTGATGCCCATCATGCAGTTTTCCTACTTCCCGTGGAACTACGCCGAGCCCACCGCTCTCGTGGCGAAACAGTATGCGCTACTGCACAAGAGTCTCGAGCCCTACCTCCACGAGCAGTCCTCCGCCCGCACGGCGCCGCTCCTGCGCCCTCTTTGGTACGACCATCCCGGCGAATCCCGGCTCTATTCCGTGCCCGACGAATTTCTTCTCGGTGACGATCTGTTGGCGGCTCCGGTGCTCAGCGAAAATCAGTTTTCGCGCGATATCGTTCTCCCGCCCGGCTCGTGGCGAGATGCCTGGACTGGCGAGATTTTTGAGCAGGATTTCATCGCTGATCATCCCGCGCCCTGCCCGGGCCTGCCCATCTTTATTCGCACCGAAAGGGCCGACCTCTTCGCCGCGATCCATCCCATTCTTAAAGAAATTCGCCGCGGCACGATCCCACCCGGTCTGACCAGCACCACCTACGCCTGCGGGCTCGATCGCGACATCACGGTCACGGGCTAGTCTGGCCGCTGCATTGAAATACCATGGGATTCATTGACTGGACTTTGGTTGTCGTTCCCCTGCTCATCGTCCTCGCGATTGGCATCTACACGCAGCGCTATGCCAACAATGTGGCTGGGTTCATGGCGGGCAACCGGCTGGCCGGGCGCTATCTCCTCGCCGTTTCACGCGGCGAGATGCAGGCCGGCGCGGTCGTCTTCGTCGCCTACTTCGAGGTCATCGCCAAGGCGGGCTTTACCATTACGTGGTGGAGCTGGCTCACTGTTCCGGTCTGGCTGATCCTCGGCACCACCGGCTTCGTCATCTACCGTTACCGCGAGACGCGGGCGCTCACCCTCGCGCAATTTTTCGAAGTCCGATACAACAAGTCCTTCCGCGTCTTCACCGGCGCGTTGGGCTTTCTCGCCGGGCTGGCGAATTTCGGCATCATCCCGGCGATCGGGGCGCGATTCCTCGTTGGCATGCTTGGCCTGCCCCAGCACCTCGTCATCTTCTCTCACGTGGTGCCCACCTACATCCCGCTTATGGCGGTGTTCCTGAGTATCACTCTGTTCATCACCCTGGCGGGCGGCATGCTTACCGTGATGCTGGCCGATTGCGTGGAAGGCATCATCTCCCAAATCCTCTACCTCGTGATCATTGCCAGCCTGCTGGCCATGTTCAACTGGGACCAGATCAGCCAGGTGCTGGGCCATCGTCTGCCCGAGCACTCTCTGCTCAATCCCTTCGACTCCCAGCAGATCAAGGATTTCAATATCTGGTCCGTGCTGATGGGCATGTTTGGCGCGATTTACGGAACGATGGCCTGGCAATACCAGAGCGCATCGAACTCCGCCGCGCTGAACGCTCATGAGTCCAGGATGGCCGGCATTCTCGGCCGCTGGCGCGAGTCCGGCCGCGGAGCGGTGGTCACGTTGCTGGGCATCTGCGGGCTCACCTACATGATGCATCCCGATTTCGCGGTGCAGGCCGCACACGTGCAGCAGACGCTTTCCCAGATGGACGGCGCCCGCCTGCAGGATCAAATGCGCATCCCCATGGCGCTCTCGGAGCTTCTTCCAGTGGGGGCGAAGGGTGCGCTCTGCGTCATTCTCCTGATGGGTATTTTTGGCGGTGACTCCACCCATCTCCATTCCTGGGGCGGCATTTTCGTGCAGGATGTTTTGGTGCCCCTCCGGCGCAAGCCCTTCACGCCGGGCCAGCATATCTTCATCCTCCGGCTCTCCATTGCCGGAGTGGCGCTCTTTGCCTTTCTCTTCGGCTGCCTCTTCCGCCAGACGGAGTACATCACCATGTGGTGGTCGGTCACCACCGCGCTCTTCGTCAGCGGTGCAGGCGCGGCCATCATCGGCGGCCTCTATTGGAAAAAGGGAACGTCCGCGGGCGCCTGGGCTTCCTTCCTTACGGGTGGAACTCTTTGCGTCGGCGGCATCATCGCCCGGCAGATTCACGGCAATGACTTTCCGCTCAATGGCCTGCAGATTTCCTTCTTCTCCTGCATCATCGCCAGCCTCGTATATGTCGGCACTTCTCTGCTTACCTCCCGCGCCGACTTCAACCTCGACCGCATGTTGCATCGCGGGGCCTACGCCGCCCAGCTCCCGCCGGAAGAGCGCATCCACCTTCAGCGGAAGAAGAGCGGCTGGCTCGCGCGCCTCTTCGGCATCGACGACGAATACACGCGCGGCGACCGCTGGATCACCGGCGCCCTCAGCGTGTGGAGCATGATGTGGGTCGCGGTTTTCCTCGTCGGAACCATCTGGAATCTCATCGCGCCCTGGCCCGAATCCGCCTGGTCGACCTTCTGGAAGATCGCCGCCGTGGGCCTGCCCATCTTCCTCTGCGTCGTCACCTCCATCTGGTTCACCTGGGGCGGCACGCGGGATATCTTCGCCCTATTCCGCCGACTGCGCGAAGCGAAGGTGAACAATGCGGATGACGGCACCGTCATCAATCACCACAATCTCGGCGAACCTGAGGCGAAACCCAAGCCAATCCCCCAGCCCGTTCAGTAGGAATTGTTCCGGGTGATTTCGGGAAAGCTGTCGGTGCGAAAAGGTGCGGCCGGCAAGCCCGCTGCACTATAAAGATTACAGGTCGGATTCTCCGCCCACGCATAGCGCACGGCCACGGGCTTCGGCACCTCCGGTGAAGAGACCAGCACGGTCCCGCCGTCGATCTTCGCCTGGGCCCAGTGCCATTGATTATCTTCCCCGCAGATGGCAAAGCCTTCCACCTCGCTCCCCGGGCTGTTGGCCACCAGGGGCGCCATCTGACCCGCCGAACTTTTCACGATGTACTCGGCGGGCAGCGGTCTTGCGATCAAACCACCTGCGACATTTTCAAAGCTGATCCTGATTCCATCCCCCTCCCCTTTGGCCGATTGAAAGATCGGTCCGGCATACTCCACCTTCTGCCCATAGTCTCTCGCCAGCGCGATCTTCACCAGGCGCTCCGCCGCTTCCTCCTTGTGGCGTGGGTGAATGTCATCTTCCTCACCCAGCTCGATCAGTACGGCCTGGCCCGTGTTGGGCAGCTTCAAAGCCATGGCCTGCGCCTCTCTTAGCTCCGCTCGCGCGGCATCGCCGGGCACGGATTTCTTGGGATTAAAATTCGGCAGCTGGCAGTAGTAAAAAGGCAAATCTCCCGCGCCCCATTTCTCCCGCCAGTCGGTGATCATATTCGAGAAGAGCGCCCGATATTGATAGGCCCGGCCCGCATTGGCCTCGCCCTGATACCAGATCATGCCGCGAATGCCGTAAGGAATAAGGGGGTTGATCATCCCATTGAAAAGCTGTGAGGCGATATCCTGCGGTCGCATGGGATGGACCGGAGCCGTGGGATATTTGGCTGCAGTGTCCGCGGCAAGGGACGGAAACTCATACTCGCTCTTTGCCAGCCATGCGCCCTTGAGGTTCTGCGCGCCCGCCTTGAAAGGTCCGTTGCCCGTCGTGAGCTTCACCGGCTGCGCCGGAGCATAGACGCGAATCGCCAGTACATTCGTCCCTTCTTTCAGTAGCTTCGGCGGCACCTCCATGCGCCGCCAATGCCCCGAGCCAGGATAGTTTTCCGGCGTGGTCTCCTTGAGCAATTCGCCGTTCCAATACACTCCGTCGAATCCCTCGATCTCGCCCAACTCCAACAGGAAGGGCTCCTTGCCCAAAGTTGGCGGTACCGTGATTTCCTTTCGCAACCAGATCGCGCCATTGGCCGGCAGCCCCGCGGCGTTGATGACTCCCGGCAATTTGACCGGCAACCAACCCGTTTTCGCCGCCTCAGCGCCGGTGTAGACTTTCGCATCCGCGTCGTGTTTGTCCTCCCGTTTGTTCGCATGGCTCCACTCCGCAAACTCCCCGACAAATTGCGCCTTGAGCGCGGGGTAGTCCGCCATGGCTTTCCACCGGGCCTCGCACCCCGCCTCGATCGCGGCGTCCTTCGCCAGTCCTTCCCGGCTGGTCCAGGCCTCGCAGGCTGACCCGCCCCACGTCGCATTGATGATTCCCACCGGTGTGTTCAGCGTCTTTTGCAGGGTCTTCGCGAAGTAGTAGCCGATGGCGCTAAAGGTAGGCGTGGTCAGCGGCGTGGCCACCACCCATTGTCCGGCGCAATCTTCCGCCGGTTGTGGCACGGAAGCCTTGCGCACCAGGAATTGTCGAATGAGAGGATTTCCCGAGGCAGGCACCTCTTTGTCCGCTCCGATGGCGTTCTTAAGTGGAAACTCCATGTTCGATTGACCCAACGCCAGCCACACTTCGCCCACGACGACATCCTGAACCACCAGTTGGTTTTTTCCCTCAATGGTCATTGCAAAAGGCCCATGAGCCAGCCCCTTGAGATCAAGCGCCACCTTCCATTTGCCCTGGGCATCGGTCACCGCTTCAGCCTTTCGCTGGTCCAAGGTGACCAGGATTTTTTCCCCGGGATCCGCCTTTCCCCAGACCGGAGTGCTTCCGCTTTGCTGCAGCACCATGTGATCCGAAAAGATCGCCGGTAGTTTCACCGCGGCCTGACCGGCCACCGCCATCGCCCAAAGGCTAAAAAGCCGAATACCCCATCTCAATTCGTATCTCATGGAAGCGATAAGAGTGCTCCGTTTTCCTCGCCGGAGGCTACCTTTAGCCCTCCGACGAGGATTGGGAGCGCCACGCAAAAAAGATCTGCTCACCTGGCGGGTTGGCCGATCGCGACACCCTTTTTCCCATTGGAATAAATCCGTTCGATCTCGGTGACCGATAGCGGGCGGGCCCAGATGCCGACGTCATCGAGGCATCCATCGAACTGTGATCCGCTATTAAACAAATGCCCCATACTGAGCGGGTCGTCGGAATCGATCGAGCCCAGGGAACCCAGGGGGCGCTCTCCCGCGGGTTGGCCGTCGAGAAAGAGCGTCACCTTTCGCGCCGTGCGATTCACCACCACGGCCCAATGGTACCAATGGTCGAGCTCGAAGCCGGGAATCACCGGAAAGGCGGTGACATTGTGAGCCGCCTGATCCGTCGCGGCAAAAGCCAGTTGAACCTCGTTGCTCCCCGTGTCGAACCGCAGGAAAACCGACCAACCGGGGGTTTGCTGGTTGGCCCGCCCCTTGGCCACCAGCACATTTACCGCCGAGCGGCCCGAGGGCGCATTGCGCGCTCGCAGCCAGCCGGAAACCGTGAAGCTGCCGGACGAAAAATTGCCAAATTGCGCATCGCTCTCGAATTGAATGCCGCCCGGCGGCTCGATTTCCACCGCGCCGCCGATCACCCCATCCTGCTTCGCGACGACACTGCCCCGATTTTCCGCGATGGCTCCCTTGGGGCCGCCCGCCACTCCATTGGCCACGCCTTCGCTGCTGGTATGGACGGTTCCCTTATCAAAGGAGAAACTGCCAATGAGACCTTCCGAGATTTCGGCCCGCGCCGTCGCCAGGCAGAAGGCGGCGAGCCCGATTGGGAGTATTCTCTTCATGCTAAAGTCCCGTGCCAGGGAACCACAGGCTGTAGTAGTTTTCACCATATCGTATCAGCGGAAATGTTTTGGGCGCGGGGACGCCACCCTGACCCCATTTTTCGAGCAACTTCCGGTGGCCGAGGAAGCGGAAGAAATCAAAGGTCTGGCCGGCTGGCTGGCCCGTCGTCTTGCTTCCGGCCCAAGTGTAGGAATCGGCCGGATCCCAAATCCCGATGCCCGTGGCTCCGGCCTTATAAGCGTCGAGTTGCTTCTTCAGGAACTCGTCCGGCTTGCCCGGCTTGTAGGCGCGATACATGGGATAGAGACCAACACCGGTGCCCTGCGTGATCCGCTTGTAGTAGCCGAGATCGGCCGCCGCAAAGGAGGTGTGATCTGCAAAATAGCAGGGAGCGATATCCCCATCGATCAGCTTATCCTTGATCCAACGCTCCACTTCGACTCCGAACTTCTTGTTGTCGGCCTCAGTGGAAAATGTCGCGAGGGAGATTTTATACGGCGCGGTGCGGCCCTGGCTTTTGGCCGTCTCGTCCAGCATCGCGCGGATTTCCTTAATCAGCGACGTGAGAATTTCCCCGCGCATTTCCCCGATGGTGGGATCTTCCTCAGGTACATCGTGCGGGTTCTTCCCGTACCTGGCCTGGTAGGCTTTCACGAAAGGCTCCTCCCAGAGCACGAGGGGCAGGCCACGATGGAAAAGCAACCCCACGCCATCAGGTTGGAACTCAAGAGTCTCGCGCAGGATCTCAACGATCTGCTTGCGCACTTCCGGTACGGCATAGCTCATGAAAAGCGTCGGCGTGCCATCGCGATCCACGCAGCGCCACTCCTTGTGCTCCATGGCAAAGCGGCTCATGAAATTTTCTTCCCACGGAATGCCCGTAAGCCAGCCCGAGGGCCGCACGAAGACGTGAAACTCGGCGTGGTTTTCACGGGCAATGTCGCGCGCTTCCTTAAGCGGATTGATACCGTCCTTGAGTAGGGCCTGGATGGTTTGGGCATACTCCCGGTCTTCCCAGCGCGCATAATCCTGGGTCTGGCTGCCGATGATGGTCCCGACCTTGGTGGGGTAATGCGTGAGGTCCGCGCAGCCCACCTGATACCACCATTTGCCGAAATCCGATTCGTCGAACCCGTCGAAGGCGATCCGCAGATCGTCCGCCGTGCGTGGGCGATTTTCCCAGATCATACCGTGCGCGTCGAAGGTCGCGATCATGCGCCGGAACGGATTGTTCGCCATGTACTCCTGGTAGAGCGCAACCTCGCGAGGCGTGAGAGGGACGAGTCGGATCGACATCACCGCGCCATTCACAAACGGCATCTGCTTGAACTGAATGCTCTTGCCCGTAAGGTCTGCGATGCCGAGATACACCTCCTCGATTACTTCCCGCCGCGGCACCGCGAGCGGTAGGGTATTTCGGATATGGTGCCAGCCGACGTCACCCGAGACGCGTGCCCAAATGCCATCATCCGTGGCGACGGCACCGCGCGCCACATTGGATACTCCGATGGAAATGGCATACCAGCCCTGGACGGTAAGCGGGATCTCAACTTGAGCCGCATCCGTCTCGGGACCCGTCACCAGGGCCTGGCCAAAAAAGTCGGCCGTGGCGTAGGGAATGACCTTCCACTTGCCTTTCTCGCGCTTGGCCGAGAGCGCCTCGGCGGGCTTGGCGACGGAGAGATCAGTCAATCGGATCGCCGCCTTTTCCTTCTCCCATTTCTCAAAGGGAGGCGCAAAAAATTCGAGCGCGTTTTCCGCGGCCCGGATCTGCCCCGCAGCCAGAAACAGGGCCAGCCCGAATAAGAGCCGACCCAACCTCTGTGGCTCACTTGCCATGCTGAAGAGCTTTACACGCATGTGCCGGTGATCCCGAGATCTTATTTTTGGTACGGTACGCCGCGCTTTGCTAAGCGGCGACTTTGTCCCGCTCCAGGCGGCCCGCAATGGCCAGTTGCACCTCGGGCTTGGCGAGCAACTCCTCCGCCACGCGGGGTTGTAGCGCCGTCAGCGGGGATACATTGCACCGACCCGCGATACCCTGGGAATTGAGGATGGCGCTCACCGCGCCAAAGAGCGGATATTGCGCGCGCAGGAGATCCAGGCAGCGGGTGAAGACCTGTTCGCATTCCTGCGCCTCGTCCCAGTCTTCCTTGCGCAGCGCGGCGAGGAAGCGTTTCGAGAGGCGGGGAAATACCGCATTCACCCCATCCAAAAACTCCGTGACTCCCATGCGGGCCAGGCGGCAGGTATCGAGCGGCGCGGAGACAATGACGCGGAACGAGGGGGGCACGCGCTCAAAGAGCTGCATGGACTGAGCGGCCGCGAGACCGCCGAGGTCCTCGAGCGCAGCGAAGGCGCCGTTGAACAACTGCTGGTGCGCGCGCGCGCCGCGCTCAGAG
>FTCB01000689.1_pt1 | contig 10779 bp, 5 predicted proteins | sample 1639431 | NCBI WGS metagenome assembly FTCB01 (sample SAMEA3914864, study PRJEB12502) | metagenome | biome: forest; material: soil | place: USA | collected 2012-03-12 | depth 0.3 m
CCAGGCGGGCGAGCGTGTTTTGCACCTCGCGAAACCACGTGGCGAGACGCTGCACGCGGCAATCGCGAAAGGCTTCGAGCAGGATGCGCGAGGTGACAAGGCGATTGGCCAGCGCGTAGCCGGCGCCCGTGGGAATTTGCGTGCGATCCGAAACCACCCACCACTGGCCATCGGGCGAGCGCACGAGATCCGCGGCGTAAAAATGCAGGTAGGTGCCGTTGGTCGGGCGGATGCCGTGTGCGGGCCGGAGAAAATCCGGCTGCGCGAAGAGCAAAGCCGGCGGCAGCCAGCCGGAGCGGATCAAATCCTGCGGACCGTAGCAATCCGTGAGGATGCGATTGAACAGCGTGGCGCGCTGAATCAGCGCCTGCTCCAATTTCGCCCATTCTCCCGCGCCGATCACAAACGGAATGGGATCGAGCAGCCACGGGCGCTCGTTTCCCTCCGGATCGTCATAGACGTTGTAGGTGATGCCCTGCTCGTGCACCAGCCGGCGCGCGGTTTCCGTGCGGCGGCGCAGTTCGGCCGCGCCGAGCTTGTCCAGTTCCGCCAGCAACGGTTTCCAGTGCTCGTGCATCTCACCGGGCGCGCGCAACAGCTCATCGAAGCCGGTCCGCCCGCCGGTATAACCGGCGAAAAAACCGCTCGGAGCGGAGGCAGTGGAAGGCGGCGAGGACATTTCGGCAATCGACACGGCCTAGCTATACCTCAAGTCGAGCGTGAACGGAAACTCTCCCGATGGCGTGATCGCGGGTGGGACAAACACCCCCTGCGTGGCCCCGTTGGCAAAGAAGCGCGAGAGCCGGCGCGACTCGGCCTCGTAGCTGTTCACCGGGAAGGTGTCGTAGCTGCGGCCGCCGGGATGCGCGACGTGATACGTGCAGCCGCCGAGCGAGCGCTGGTTCCACGTATCGTAGAGATCGAAGACCAGCGGCGCATGCACGCCGATGGTGGGCTGCAGGCAGTTCGGCGGCTGCCAGGCGCGATACCGCACGCCGGCCACGCCCTCGCCATTGGTGCCCGTGGGATGCAGCGGCACGCGCCGGCCATTGCAAGTGATGACAAAACGATCGCCCACCAGGCCGGTGGCCCTCACCTGCATGCGCTCCAGCGAGCTGTCCACGTAGCGGACCGTCCCGCCGGCCGCGCCTTCCTCGCCCAGCACGTGCCAGGGCTCGAGCGCCGTGCGCAGCTCGACCTGCACATCGCGCTGCACGAAATCGCCGATGCGCGGAAAGCGAAATTCGAAATGCGGTGCGAACCATTCGAACTCGAAAGGAAAACCCGCCTCCCGCAGATCGCGCACCACGTCGCGAAAATCGGTCTCGCAGAAATGCGGCAGCATCCAGCGGTCGTGGATGTCCGTGCCCCAGCGCACCAGCCCGTTCCGGTAGGGCTGGCGCCAGAATTTCGAGACCAGGCCGCGCAGGAGCAGATGCTGCGCGAGGCTCATTTCCGCATGCGGGGGCATCTCAAAAGCCCGCATCTCCACCAGCCCCAGGCGTCCGGAGGCGGAGTCCGGCGCATAAAGTTTGTCGATGCTGAACTCCGCGCGATGCGTGTTGCCGCTGGAATCGATCAGCAGATTGCGGAAGAGGCGGTCGCACAGCCACGGCGGCAGCGCCGGCAGATCCGCGTGCCGGCCGATCTGGCGATCGAGTTCCTTGAACGCGACATCCAGTTCGTAGAGCGAATCGTTGCGGGCCTCGTCCACGCGGGGTGCCTGCGAGGTCGGCCCGATGAATAAGCCGCTGAACAGCCAGCTCAGCGAGGGATGATTCTGCCAGTAGGTGATGAGCGAGCGCAGCAAATCGGGCCGGCGCAGCACGGGCGATTCATTCGGCGTCTCCGCGCCGATGAGGATGTGATTGCCGCCGCCGGTGCCGGTGTGGCGCCCGTCCACCATGAATTTTTCCGTACCCAGCCGCGTCTGGCGCGCTTCCTCGTACAGGAGCGTGGTGCGTTCCACCAGTTCGTCCCAGGATTTGCTCGGGTGCAAATTCACTTCGATGACGCCGGGATCGGGCGTGACTTTCAGCACCTGGAGGCGCGAGTCGCGCGGCGGCGTGTAGCCTTCCACCGCCACCGGCGTTTTGAGTTCCGCGGCGGTGTCCTGCACCGCGGTGATGAGTTCCAGGTAGTCTTCCAGCGTCGCCACGGGCGGCATGAAAACGTGCAATCTGCCGCCACGTGGCTCGACGCAGAGCGCCGTGCGGATGATCCAGGCGGCGGATTCGCCGCGCTGTGGCTCGCGCGTGGGATCGCGGCGGAGCGCCTCCTTTTCCGCTTCCTCGGCGGTCTGCTCGCGGCCCCGCTGCCGGGCGGCCTGCCGTCGCGCCGGAGTATCCAGCCGCAGGTATCGCTGGCGAATTTCCTCGGGCGCCGGCAGCGGCGGACGCTCCGCCGTGGGATCCAGCTCGTGGATGTAGGGATACTCCGACTCCTTCACCCACGGCAGCGAATCCAGCGGCAGGCGCAGCCCCATTGGCGAATCGCCCGGCATGAGATACAGCCGCTCGGCGCGCAGAAACCACGGGCCGCTCGACCAAATGGGAAAGTGCCGGTGCCACGCGCGCTGAATCGGCAGCACGTGGCCGACGATGCGGTCCAGCCCCTGGTCGAGAATCTTCGCGAGGCGCGCGCGCTCTTCGTCGCTCTTCAAATCGGCTTCCAGCGGATCGACATTCGAGGGAAGGCGCCGTTCCTTCCACAAATGGTAAAAGGCGTCCTCGTAGCCGGGCAGGACCCATTTCGGATCGGCGCCGAGCCGCGTGGTCAGGGCCGCGATGAACCGCGCGGAATCTTCCGCGGTGTGCCCGTAATCGGCGCCTTCCTCGGCAATCAGATCGTCGCGCTCCCAAATGGGCAGGCCGTCCTTGCGCCAATAGCTGCCAAATGCCCAGCGCGGCAGCGATTCGCCCGGATACCATTTGCCCTGGCCGTAATGCACCAGCGAGCCCGGCGAAAATTTTTCGCGCAGTCGCTTGAGCAGTTGATCGGACAGGACGCGCTTCTTGGGCGACACGGCGGTGAAGTTCCATTCCGGCCCGTCCGGATCGTCGATGGAAACGAAAGTCGGTTCGCCACCCATGGTGAGCCGCACGTCCTGCTTGAGCAGATCGGCATCGATCGCGTGGCCCACGCGCAGAATCTTCGCCCATTGCTCCTCGGTGTATGGCTTCGTCACGCGCGGGCTCTCGTAGATGCGCGCCACGCGCATCTCGTGGTGCAGCTTGCTCTCGCATTTGTCCACGGCGCCGGTGACGGGCGCGGCGTTGGAAGGCTCGGGCGTGCAGCTCAGCGGAATGTGCCCTTCGCCCGCGAGCAGGCCGCTGGTGGGATCGAAGCCGATCCAGCCCGCGCCCGGCAGGTACGCTTCGCACCACGCGTGCAGATCGGTGAAGTCCTGCTCCGCGCCGCTCGGGCCATCAAGCGATTTCACGTCGGGCTTGAGCTGAATGAGATAGCCGCTGACGAAGCGCGCGGCGAAGCCGAGCGAGCGCAGCACATGCACCAGCAGCCAGCCGGTGTCGCGGCAGGAGCCGCTTTTCTTTTCCAGCGTCTCCTCAGGCGCCTGCACGCCGGGCTCCAGGCGGATGGTGTAGCCGATCTCGTGTTGCAGCCGCTGGTTGAGGTCCACCAGGAAATCGATCGTGCGCGCGCCGGCCTTGAGATAGCGCTGAAGGAATTCATCCACCAGCGCGAGCACCCGCGGCGTGGGCGGCGGCAATTCCATGAACGGCGCGAGTTCGTGGCGCAGGCCGGGCTCGTAGGCGAAGGGCCATTTCTGCGCCGACTCTTCCATGAAGAAGTCGAACGGATTGTGCACCGCCATCTCCGCGATGAGCTCCACCTCCACGGCGAACTCCTTCATTTTGTCCGGGAAGACGAGGCGCGCGTTCCAATTGGAAAACGGGTCCTGCTGCCAGTTGAGGAAGTGCTCCCCGCCGACGATCTTTTGCGAGTAGCTGAGGATGCGCGTGCGGCAATGCGGCGCCGGCCGGAGCCGCACGACATGCGGCGCATGCGCGACCGGGCGATCGTAAGTATAATGCGTGCGGTGCGTAAGAGCGACGTGGATGGCCATGGGATCAGGTGGTTGCTTCCGGGGAGTCGCCGAAGAAGAAAGGAGGCGAGGTTTTCAACCTCGCACGGCGGGGCAGAGGTATTGTGTGGAATATCGCCTTCATATCATCCCGTAGTCCGCAAACCGCTGGCGATGGCGTTGATGCTGAGCAGTAAATCCGGCAGCATCGCCGTGGCGGTGGATTCATCGCCGGAGGCGCGCAGGCCGCGCCAGCGCTGGAGCAGGGCGATTTGCTGGCCGTGCAGGACCCGCAGGGCCTCGGCGCGGAGCTGGAGCGTTTTCCACATGCGTGGGCGTCGCGCCGCCATGGCACCACCGCGCAGGCGGTCCAGCATGGTTCGAGTCAGCTCCCACTCGTCGATGATGATTTTGAACAAGCGCGTGCGCACCGCTTCGTCTTCCACCATCCCGGCATAGGCGCTCATCAACTCGCGATCCGTGCTGGCGATGGACGACTCCACGTTGGTGATCACGTAATGCAGAAACGGCCAGCTTTTCAGTCCCGTGGAGAGCTGCGACAGCTCTTGCTCCGTGAGCGCGGCGAGCGCGCTGCCGGCTCCAAACCAGCCCGGCACATAAAAGCGCGCCTGGTTCCACGAGAAGACCCACGGGATGGCGCGCAAATCCGCGAGGCTCGGCTGGCCCGTGCGGCGCGACGGGCGTGAGCCGATGCGGCTATGCTCCAGCGCGTCGATGGGCGTGGCCTGCCGGTAGAAGGTGAGGAAACCCTCTGCCTCCAGCAACCCGCGATAAGCGGTGCGGCTCGTGGCGGCCAGCTTCTCGACGAGTGGCGTCAGCGGATGCGGCGGCCCGGCGTCGCGTCCGTGCTGGCAGGAGGTGGCGGTCACGCCGGCGATCAGCAGTTCGAGATTGTAGGCCGCGGTGGCGAGATTGCCGAATTTCTGGGCAATCGTTTCGCCCTGCTCCGTGAGCCGGATGTCGCCGCCGAGCGAGCCGTGCGGCAGCGCTTCGAGGAAGCGGTGCGTGGGGCCGGCGCCGCGGCTTACGGTGCCGCCGCGCCCGTGGAAAAAGCGGATGTTCACTTCGGCGTCGCGGCCCACCGCGGCGAGGCTGGCCTGCGCGCGGTGCAACGCCCACTGGCTCGCGAGGATGCCCGCGTCTTTGTTACTGTCGCTGTAGCCCACCATCACTTGCTGCGTCAGCACGCCGTCGCTCTGCTTGGCTTGGTATTCCTGGCTGCGATGCGTCACCGGGTCGGCGACGAATTGCCGGAGCATGTCCGAGCCGCGCTCGAGATCATCGGCGGTTTCGAAAAGCGGCACCACGGGCAGCAAGCACACGATGCCCTCGGGGAAGGACCGCAGCAGCCCCGCTTCACGCGCAAGCACGTAGACCACGAGCAGATCGGAAAGCCGCCGCGTCATGCTCACGATGAGCGCGCCGATGCCCGCCGGCCCGTAAGTGGCGATGTGCGCGGCGAGCACCCGGTAGCAGCCGAGGACGGCATCCGCCTCGGAGCCGGCGCTGGCGCTGGGGTGCAAAAAGGGCCGCGGCGAGCTCAATTCCCGCTGGAGAAAACGGAGCCGCTCGGCCTCGCTCCATTCCTCCCACTGGCTGCCATCGAGACCGGCGGCGCCCATGAGCTGTGAAAGCGCGCGCGAGTGAAAGGCGGAGTTTTGCCGGATGTCGAGATGCGCCAGATGAAACCCAAAAACCTCCAGCGCGCGCCGCACGGGCTGTACGTCCGTCTCGGCGAGCCCGTGCGCGCCGGCTTCCACGAGCATGCCGTGCAGCAAATCGAGATCGGCCGCGAGCTCGCGCGCATGCTGGTAGTAAGCCGGACCGGTCAGCAATTTCGGTGGCTGGCCAAAGGGCGCATCGAGCGGCAGGCGCGCGAGCATCAGCTCCACGAACTGCCGCCAGGGCTCGTCGTGATGCGCGACCAGAATGGGGGCGGAGGTTTCCCCGAGCAGGTTGGCCACTTTCGCCACGGCCTCGCGCAGCACGGACGGCACGGGCTGCATCCACGTGGTCAGCGTCAGTTTTTCCGCCAGCGCCGAGAGATGGCGATGATGCACCAGCAGCGCATTGGCGCGCAGGCGCTCCAGGGTCTCGCGGGTCACTTCCGCAGTCACGCCGGGGTGGCCATCGCGATCGCCGCCCACCCACGTGCCAAAGCCAATCCGCGGCAGGCCGGTGAGCAGCGTGGCGGAGAAACCCGCCTGCTGCCACGAAAGGCGGAGCCGTTCATCCAGCACCGGCAGCACGGAGGGGAACGTGTCGCGCAAGTAGTGCATCAAGTTGCGGCGCTCGTCGGTGAGCGTCGGTTTTTCGAGCAGGATTTCACCCGTGCGCCACAAGCGCTCCAGCGTGGCCTTGACCGCCTGGCGATGACGATGCGTCTTCGTCGGCGTGGTGGCGTAGCGGCGCCTTTCGAGCAGCGCATAGAGCGTCCGGTGGTGATCGAGCACCGCCAGCCGCTTCGCCTCCGTGGGATGCGCTGTGAGCACCGGCTCCACGCGGACGCGCGGGATCTGCGCGGCGATTTCTTCCGGGGTAAAGCCCGCGCCTTTCAGCCGCGAGAGCTGGCTGCCCCAGAGGCCGTGCTCCGCCGGAAGGCCCTCATGCTCCTCGCGCAGCTCGCGCATGGCCCCGGCGGCATTTTCCTCCACCATGTTGAGGAGTTGAAACGCGACGGCGTACGCGAGGCCCAGGCGCGCGGGAACTTCATGGGCGGGATCGGGCGTGCTGAGCCACGGCAGATGCGCGGCGAGATCGGTATGGCCCAGATCCCGGAGCATCTCCGCGAAAGCTTCGAGCAGGAACCGCAGGTCGTGGTCCATCTGCTCGAATCCAAGCGTGAGATAGTCGGGCTTGAGGCTCATGGCTGAGAATAGAGCTACGCGAAGGCCGGAGCCCGCCGTTGTTGCTGCTGCTGCATCTCCTGCTGCACCAGGATTTCCTCTTCGAGATTCACGAAAGGCTGGAAGATATACGCGTCGAAGAGCGTTTTGCCCGCGTCGTTAAATTTCGTTTGCAGCAGATCGAGGTAGCGATGCAGGCCGCAGGCGAGCACTTCGTCGAGCGTGGTATAATCGAGCTCCGCCAGCAGGCGCCCGCTCACTTTTTCGGCGGCATTGCTGAAGCGCCGCGGAGGCACGCCGGAGATGCGGCGGAGCGAGCAATCGAATTGTTCGATGCAAAAGCGCACGCTGCGGGGGAACTCATCGGCAAAAAGCAGCAGCTCCACCACCCACTCCGGCCGCATCTCCGCGCCGTAGGCGGCCTTGTAGGCATCCAGCGCCGAGCAGGAGCGCAGCACGGCGCTCCATTCCAGCGCGTCGCGCTGCGTGATGTTCGTCGGCGCACCTTTCTCGGGAAAGGTCGTGTGGCGCACGTCGAGGATGCGCGTGATTTTGTCCGCGCGCTCCAGAAATTTCCCGGCCTGCATGAACTGCCAGCCTTCGTTGTGGGTGAAGGTGGCGTAGACCAGGCCGAGCAGCAGCAGCGTGCTGCTCTTCACCTGGTTGAAATAATCGCTCGGACTATTCGTCCACACGCGGCGGGCGTCGCTGCTGCGCGCCCAGAGATACAGGCGGTTTAGCTCCTCCCACAGTTCCTGCGTGATCTGATCGCGCACCATGCGCGCATTCTCACGCGCTTGCGCGATCGAGCTCGCGATGGAATTGGGATTGGTGGCGTCAAAGACCAGGAACTCCGTGACCGCCGGTCCCGTGGCCCGCGGATATTTCGCCAGAAAAGCCTCTTCATCGCCCGTGGACTCCACGATCGGCATCCAATGCTGGGCGAGCGTGGAGTCGTCCAGATTTCGGAAATCGAGCAGGAGCTGAAGATTCGTATCAACGATGCGCGCGGTATTCTCCGCGCGTTCGAGATAACGACTCATCCAGTAGAGGCAGTTGGCAACGCGACTGAGCATGGCGATAGGTGGTAGGTGTGAGGTAGGAGGCCATGCAGGTGGGAAAAGGAAAGGGAACGTCCAGCACCCAACGCCCGACGTCCAACATCCCATGGATGCGCGGTAACGAGTGGTGGAGTGATTGCAGACGCCATCATGCTAAGCGTCCCCATAAAGCACCCACGTATCCTTGCTGCCACCGCCCTGTGACGAGTTCACCACCAGCGATCCTTTGCGAAGCGCCACGCGGGTGAGGCCGCCGGGAACGATGCTGATTTTCTCGCCGTAGAGCACGAAGGGCCGCAGGTCGATGTGCCGGCCTTCGAAGCCACCGTCGTCCTGCCGCGTGGGATGCGTGCTGAGCGAGATCATCGGCTGGGCGATGTAATTGCGCGGGTCGGCCAGCACGGCGTCGCGGAATTTCGCCTGCTCCTCCTTCGTCGACTTCGGCCCCATGAGCATGCCGTAGCCGCCGCTCTCGTTGGCCGCTTTTACCACCAGCTTGTCGAGGTTCTCGACGATATACTTTTTGTCGGTGTCTTCGCTCGCGAGATACGTCGGCACATTCGGCAGGATGGGATCCTGGTCGAGGTAGTACTTAATCATCTTCGGCACGAAATGGTACATCACCTTGTCATCGGCGATGCCCGTGCCGATGGAATTGGCGAGGCTCACGTTGCCGGAGCGGTAGGCGTGAATCAGCCCGGGCACGCCGAGCATGGAGTCGCGGCGGAAAACGGTGGGATCGAGGAAGTCGTCATCCAGCCGGCGGTAGATCACGTGCACCGGCTGGAGGCCTTTCGTCGTGCGCATGAAGACGCGCGCATCGCGCACCACGAGGTCGCGGCCTTCCACGATTTCGATGCCCATCTGCCGCGCGAGATACGTGTGCTCAAAATACGCCGAGTTGTAGGCGCCCGGCGTCAGCAGCACCACGGTCGGGTCCGCCACGCCGGTCGGCGCAATGTATTGCAGCATCTTCAGCAGCTCCTGCGGATAATGCTCCACCGGGCGCACGCCGATGCTCTCGAACATCCCGGGGAACGTGCGCTTCATCGCGCGCCGATTCTCCAGCACGTAGCTCACGCCGCTCGGGCAGCGGCCATTGTCCTCCAGCACCATGTAGGTGCCGTCGGCCCCGCGAATCAGGTCGGTGCCGCAGATGTGGATGTAGATGTCCTTCGGCACATTGAAGCCCGCGAATTCACGTCGGAAGTGTTTCCCCGAGAGGATGTAGTACGGCGGGACCACCCCGTCCTTCACGATGCGCTGCTCGTGATAAATGTCGTGCAGGAAAAGGTTCAGCGCGGTGATGCGCTGGATCAGCCCGGCCTCAATGTGCTCCCATTCCTTCGCTGGGATGATGCGCGGGATGAGGTCGAACGGGAAGATGCGCTCGGTGCCTTCGGCGTCGCCATAGACGTTAAAAGTGATGCCCTGCCGGAGAAAAGCGAGGTCCACCGCGTGCCGTCGCTGGTCGAAATCCTCAGGCGCCACACCGGCGAAGAGGTCTCGGAATTTCTGATAGTGTGCCCGACACTCATCCGGAGCCACCATTTCGTCGAAAAAACCTGTCCCTGATTGATACCCGTTCAACACGTAGCCGTGGCTAACGTGTTGGCTGGAGGAGTGCAAGCTCCGGGTGAAAATTCACGCTCCGGAGGCGAGGTTTTCAACCTCGCGCGGGCGGGAGCGTGAGAGGTGGAATGCCGGCGCACGGAGCGCCCATAGACCTTCTCCTCGGGAGATCGTCGGTGAAACCTTCCACGGACTCCCACGGTGCGAGGTTGAAAACCTCGCCTGCTTTAGTATTCGCCGCCGAGCTCGATGTAGTCGTTCGGCAAAATCTTGGGATCCTGCGAGGGGTCCTTCTTCAGCGCCTTGCGGCTGAATTCCGTCGATTTGCCGCTGCGCACCACGCGCACTTTATCGTCGGCAAAATCCGCGGGACCCGATGCCGTGGCGAGGGCCACCGTCAGCGTCATGGTGGCCGACCACGGGTGCCGGCCAGGATTGCGCACGGCGCCGCCGATGGTCACGAAGCGGTTCACCGCCGCCACGTTGATGACCACGGTGGGGTTGGTGAAGATTTTGCGATCCTTGAGTTCTTTCTCAATGATCGCGGCGAGCTGGCTGGCGGTCAGCCCGACCGCCTTCACGCGGCCTACGTTCGGCACGCTGATGGCGCCGTCGTCCACCGTGTATTGCAGGTCGTACTCTTGCGTGAATTCCTTCGGCGCGCCGGAGACGGACATTTGGAACATGTCGCCGTCGGTGAGCTTGGTGTCGGCGCGCAGGCCGGCGGCAGCGAGCAGGAGCAGGGCAAAGGACAGGAAAAAAGGGCGCATGGCGTTTAGTATTCTTCTTCTTCGGCTTTGCCGCCCGCGGGCACCGGCTTCTTGGGCTCGTTCTTTTCGCGGCGGGGAGCGTAGTAATCGTTGTAGCTGGAGTAGTACTGGTAGGAGTCGTCCTGCTTGGTATCCACGTTGTTGAGCACCACGCCGATGAGGTTGCCGCCCACGTGACCCACGGAATGTTTCACGCGTTGCAGCATGCTGCGGGGGAAGCGGCGGTGCTGCACGACCATGATGGTGTTATCCACTTCGGACACGAGCACGCTCGCGTCGGACACACCGAGAATCGGCGGGCTGTCGAAGAACACCACGTCGTACTGCCGCTTGAGCAGGGCGATGAGTTCCTTCATGCGCGGGCTGTTCACGATGCCCGCGTCATCCGCCAGCCGTCCGCTCGGGATAAAGGACAGGTTGTCAAGCTTCGAGCCCTTCACGATGTCCTCGAGCTTGGCCTTGCC
>FTCB01000217.1_pt1 | contig 10515 bp, 8 predicted proteins | sample 1639431 | NCBI WGS metagenome assembly FTCB01 (sample SAMEA3914864, study PRJEB12502) | metagenome | biome: forest; material: soil | place: USA | collected 2012-03-12 | depth 0.3 m
GCTCGTATCAATCCATACGACCCACGCGCGGTCCGGTTCGCCGGGCAGCACGAACTCGATGGGCTCGTGGGAAGCGTTGAAAAGGATCAGGAAGGTGTCATCGCGCACCGGCATCCCGTACCAATCGCGCACGTCGATGGAGTCGCCGTTCAGCATCACGCCCAGCGTTTTGACAAAGTGCGAGCCCCATTCTTCATCCGCCATTTCAAGGCCGCCGGGGTTCAGCCACAGGATGTCTTTCACGTCGGAGCCGCGGAGTTTGCGGCCTTGGAAAAATTTGGGCCGGCGGAAGATGGGATGTTCGTGCCGCAGCTTGGCCAGCCGCGCGACGTATTCCACCTGCTGCTCCTGCTCGGGAGTGCGCTCCCATGTGAACCAGGAGATCTCGTTGTCCTGGCAATACGCGTTGTTGTTCCCGCGCTGCGTGCGGCCGTATTCATCGCCGCCGCAGAGCATGGGCACGCCTTGCGAGAGAAAGAGCGTGGCGAGGAAATTGCGCATCTGCCGGCGGCGCAGGGCGAGCACGGGTTCGTCCTTGGTTTCGCCCTCGGCGCCGCAATTCCACGAGTGGTTGTTGTTGTCGCCGTCCTTGTTGTCTTCGCCGTTCGCCTCGTTGTGCTTGTCGTTATAGCTCACGAGGTCGTGCAGCGTGAAGCCGTCGTGAGCGACGAGGAAATTGATGCTCGCGTACGGGCGGCGACCGTCGCTCTGGTAGAGATCGCTGGAACCGGTCAGCCGCGCAGCCATCTCGCCGATTTGGGAGTCATCGCCTTTCCAATAGCTGCGGATGCAGTCGCGGTACTTGCCATTCCACTCCGCCCAGCCGACGGGGAAATTGCCCACTTGGTACCCGCCGTCGCCGACGTCCCACGGTTCCGCGATGAGCTTCACGCGGGAGAGCACGGGGTCCTGATGGATGATGTCGAAGAAGCCGCTGAGCTTGTCCACGTCATGCAGTTCGCGCGCGAGCGTCGCCGCGAGGTCGAAGCGGAACCCATCCACATGGTATTCGTTCACAAAGTAGCGGAGCGAATCCATCACGAGCTGGAGGACCCAGGGCGTCTGCATGTTCAGCGTATTGCCGGTGCCGGTGTAGTCCATGTAATGCCGCGGCGAATCGCCCACCACGCGATAGTAGCTGGAGCTGTCGATGCCTTTGAAACTCAGCGTGGGGCCGAGATGATTTCCTTCCGCTGTGTGATTGTAGACCACATCGAGAATGACCTCCAACCCGCCCTCGTGCAGCGCCTTCACCATTTGCTTGAATTCCTGCACCTGCTGGCCGCGCGTGCCCGTCGAGCTGTAGCGGGCCTCCGGCGCAAAATATCCAATGCTGCTATAGCCCCAATAATTGCTCAGGCCGCGCGCGACGAGAAAGCTGTCATCGAGAAAATGGTGGATCGGCAGAAGCTCGACCGCCGTCACGCCGAGCCGCTGGAAATAAGCAATGGCCTGCGGTGAACCGAGGCCCGCGTAGGTGCCGCGCAGCTTTTCCGGGACTTCATTCCACAGCTTCGAGAAGCCTTTTACGTGCACCTCGTAGATGATGGATTCGGAAATGGGCCGTTGGATGAGGCGATCCTGGCCCCAATCGAATTGATCGTCGACGACCACGCATTTCGGCATCAAGGCCGCGTTGTCCCGATCGTCGCGCTCGAAATCTTCCTTTCCGCCGACTTTGTAGCCGAACATCTCGTCGCCCCATTCCGGGCCGCCGGTGATCGCCTTGGCGTACGGATCGAGCAGCAGCTTGGCCGGGTTGAAGCGCAGGCCGTGCTCCGGATCCCATGGGCCGTGCACGCGATAGCCATAGAGCTGGCCCGGTTTTACTTCGGGGAGGTAAGCGTGAAAGACCTGGTTGGTTTGTTCATGCATCGGCACGCGGGCGATTTCCTGGGAGGGATCTTTTTCGTCGAAAAGACAGAGTTCCGCCTTGGTGCCGTGCAGACTGTAGAGCGCGAAATTGGTGCCGACGCCGTCATAGGTGGCGCCGAGTGGGTAGGTGTGGCCTTGGTAGATGCGGAGTTTATCCATGTGGTTTTCCTTCAGCGGAGCAATCGAGCCGCGAAGCCTTTGTGGATGCCCATCGGCACGCCGATTCATTTACACGCGGGACGTGTCATTCGCCCGATACATGGGCGCAACTGAAACTTAACCAGAAAGGAAACCAATATGCTTAACTGGGCTCTTACCTTCCTCGTGATCGCGCTGATAGCAGCCGTCCTTGGCTTCGGCGTCCTCGCAGGCACGGCGATGGAGATCGCGAAGATTTTGTTCTTCGTCTTCATCGTGCTGTTCATCGTTTCGTTCTTCATGGGCGGCCGGCGTGGGCCGGGACCCGTGGCGTAGCGAGAGTGCGCAGCGAATAAAGGGCGCGCTGCCTCCGGGTGGCGCGCCCTTTCCATTTCGCGGTGCGCCTTTTTTGAGTTTGGAGGGCAGAGTTATTGCGCCGGGAAACTCAGCGTGGTGACCAATTGATGAGTGTCGGCATCGTACTTCCGTTGCACGGTCCCATGGCTCGCTTCCACGCTGCGATCGACATTCCACAGCCCGAGCCCGTAGCCCCCGCGCCGCGTGGAGTGCAACGGGGCATGTCCCCATTGGGAGGGATCCACGGGTTGGTCCTTCGGCTCACACAGCCGGAAGACGACATTCCCATTCTGCGCGGAACCATCGGCGTAGAGCAATTTACCTTGGCTGAAAAAAGCGGCGTTGGCCAGCAGCTCGCGGAACGTCCGGGCAATCGAATCCGGATCCACGGTGATTTTCGCTTCCCCGAGATCGTGTTCCCAAGTCACCTCCGGCTTCGGGTCGAGGCTGGCGGCCTGATCCTGCCAAATCAACATGAGCATGCTCGCGGGCACCACGGCCCGGCCCGAAGGCGGGTCGGCGAACTTTGCCGAGAGCGCGCGCATTTCATTGGCAAAGTTTCGAATTTGCTTTCGCAGCCGCCCCGCGGATTCCCGCGACTCGGAGGTCGTCACCAACTCGCCGAGGAGGGCAGCCTCGAGGTCGAGGCTGTTCAGATGATTGCGGACGTCGTGCGTGTGTTGGCGAACAAAGGCAGCAAGTTGCGGCCATGGAATTTGCGGCTCCTGATCCATGCTATGATTACGGGATTGGACGGCTTTCTGGCCGTTAATATTCGTCATGGGAGGGTGTTGGAAAGTGTATTGTGTAACGACACGAGTGTATTGAAAATATACACAAAAATCCCGGTTTTTTGGCCGTCTACAGAGACGGAAGGGGGTTGGCACGAACAAGGCAATAGTAGAGCTCGCACTCGAACACAACGTTTATGCTCTACTCATTCGAACATCACGAAACGGAGACCACCCGCCCCACGGTGCTTTCGCCCGATGAACCCACGGACGAACAGCTCATGGCCCGGGTCAAAGACTCCGATGAGTCCGCTTTGGCTACCCTCTATCGCCGCCATATGGCGCTGTTGCGAACCATCGTTTGCCGCGTGGTGAACAACGACACGGATACGGACGATTTGATCCAGGAAGTCTTCTGCGAAGTGTGGCGCCAGGCCGCCCACTATTCGGAGGAAAAGGGGAAGGCCCTTGGCTGGCTGGTGACTCTGGCCCGCCGCCGCGCCATCGACAAACTGCGCAAGAAACAAGCCTACCAGCGGGCGGAGGAGCGCCTGCTCGCCGAGACCGCTCGCGACCCCGGCCAGCAAGTGCCGCACGGTGTGGAAGACGATGCGGCCGCTTCGGACCGCGCGGAAATTCTGCAACGGGTGATCAGCACGCTGCCGCCGACGCAGCAGGACGCGCTGAAATACGCCTTCTACCGCGGCATGAGCCAGCGCGAGATCGCGGCGCACACGGGCATCCCGCTCGGCACCATCAAGACCCGGCTCGAACTCGCGGTGCGCAAAGTGCGCACGGCGATCCTGGCCATCGGCGGTGCCGGGGAATGGCGTCCGCAGGGCTAACCAAGCGCGGATAGCGAATCTTTATCGCGCCCGCTGGGACGAAGCAATTCGGCCCGGCGGGCGCTGATGTTTAAGGGACGCGCCAAGGAGCGGCGACATTCCTGTCGCCGTCCATGCGGCGCGAAGCGCCAGATCTCTTGGGGTAGCTCAATCCACAATGCCTGAGATGGTGCTGCTTCGCAGCACGCAGCGACGGCGACAGGAATGTCGCCGCTCCTTGGGGCGCATCGCGCTTTGGAGGTCTCTCTTACAGAAGAGGAGAAACGCAGTGGGGGCTCACAGCGAAATCCCAAACCGCTTCAGCTTCGCGTAGAGCGTGGGCCGATGGATGCCGAGCAGCTCGGCGGCGCGCTTCTTATTCCCGTTGGCGCGGCGCAGGGCGTCGATGAGCGTTTGCTTCTCGACGTCCTGCAAAGTCATCGAAGTGCTGGGAGCCACGGTTTGCTCCGCGAGAGCGGGGGAGCGCACTTCGTGCGGCAAGTGCTTCACTTCGATGACCGATCCTTCGCAGAGCACCAGCGCGTGTTCCACGGCGTTTTGCAGCTCGCGCACGTTGCCGGGCCAGGGATAGCGCCGCATCACTTCGAGCACCTCGGCGCCGAGTTGGGGCGCGGGCTTTTCCAGCGGACCGGCAAAGCGGCGGATGAAAAGATCGGCCAGCTTGGGGATGTCTTCGCGCCGCTCGCGCAGCGGCGGAATTTCGATCTCGAAGGTCTTCAGCCGGAAATACAGGTCCTGCCGCAGCCGCTGCTCGCGCACCGCTTGGGCCGGGGGACGGTTGCACGCGGCGATGAGGCGAAAGTTGACGGGAATGTTTTTCGTCGTGCCCAGCGGCCGGAATTCGCGCTCCTGCAGAACGCGCAGAAACCGCGTTTGCAATTCCATCGGCATCTCGGTGATTTCGTCGAGAAACAGCGTGCCGCCATTGGCCTCCGCCAGCATGCCGGAGAAGGCGGCCGTCGCGCCCGTGAAGGCGCCCTTCGCATAGCCGAAGAGCTCGGCCTCGATGAGATTCGCCGGAAACGCCCCGCAGTTCAGCTTCACCATCGAGGCCTGGGCGCGCTGGCTGAGGCGATGAACCTCGCCGGCGTACACTTCCTTGCCGACGCCGCTCTCACCGGTGAGGAGGAGATTTGCGTCGCTCGGCGCGATGCGCGTCAAAAGCTGCTCGACCTCGCGCATGCGCCGGCTGATGGCCACGGGCCGGAGCTGCTCCTCCGCGACGCGCAGCCGTTCCTGCAACTGTTCCTTTTCACGCTTCAACGTGGCCGCTTCCTGCATCAGGTCCTGCTGCTCCAGCGCCCGGGCGCACAGGCTCAGCAGTTCCTCGGCGGCGTAGGGCTTGGAAAGAAAATGGAAGGCGCCGAGTTTGATCGACTCAATGGCGTTGGCAATCGTGTCGTGCGCCGTGAGAATCATCACCGGGCGCGAGGGGTTCTCCTCGCGCAGCTTGCGCAGCACCTCGAGCCCGTCGGCGTCCGGGAGACCCAAATCGAGGAGCACGAGGTCGGGCTTGGTATCGTGGACTTTTTGGATGCCGAGGGAGGCGTTCGGGCCGACATGCACGCGATAGCCGTTGCGCTCCAGCACCGCGGAGAGCGTGGCCTGCACGGTGCGCTCGTCATCGATGACCACTATGACTTTGCCCGAGTTCATCGTTGGGGAACTTTGGACCCGTAGAAAGGCGGCTGGCCGGCGGAGGTTGGAGGTATTGGCATCAATGAAGAGTGGAGTGTAGCGGGAATTCGCGGGGGAGCTAGCGCTCCCGGTGGAAAAGGTGGTCGGTGGGCAATGGGGGGCGATTCACCAGCAGTCGATCTCCTGGCGAAGCTCTTCTTCTGTCATGCAGAGGGCTTTTTGCAAGTGGTCAAGCAGCGCGGTCTCGCCGCCTTCGACGTAGCGCAAGTCGTCGTCTGTGAGATCGGCGTATTTCGCCTGCAATCTCTTGCGGATCGCATTCCAATTTCCCCGAAAATCAAGTGTCGTCATAGCGGGACAAGTATCGTCCATTCCGGGTTGCATGGTCGTAACCCGGTCAGAGTTCCCGCCGGGCGCAAGATCCCTAGAGCCATCCCCGACCGGGTGCCCGAATCCGTGGTATGAACAACGATTCCACCGACCATCTTCGAAGTCTGCTCCAGGGATTTTCCACGGCCATGCTGGTCACGCATGGAACGGGCGCGGAGTTGCATGCCCGCCCCATGGCCATTGCGGGTGTCGACGAGAACCTCGAGTTGTGGTTCGTCAGCAACGAGGACAGCGCGAAGGTGCACGAAATCGAACAGGACACCCACGCGCACGTGATCTGCCAGCGGGACCAAAGCGCCTATCTTTCCCTCGGCGGCACGGCCTCGCTCGTGAAGGACCGCGCGCGGGTGGAGAAGCTCTGGAGCGAATCGTTTCGCGTCTGGTTCCCGGAGGGAGCCGCCGATCCGGAACTCGTGTTGATCCGCTTTCGGCCGGAACGCGCGGAGTTTTGGGACAATCGGGGTTTTCACAAGATGGCTTACATTTGGGACGCCGCACGAGCCTACGTGACCGGCACGAAGCCGGGGGTGCGCGAATCGGCGCACGGGGTGGTTGCGTTGACGCAGACCTGATTCACCGCGGCCTAGCCGCTTTTTCACGGATCGAGAAAACGGCCATTCGGCGGTGTCCCAACGATTCATCGGCATGAACGACGAATCGAAGGTAACCCGCGAACTGTTGGTGAAATTGCTGAACGAGGACCTCGCCCGTGAATACCAGGCGATCATCGCCTACACGGTCTACAGCCAGACGATGAAGGGCGCCGAATACCGCGCCATCGCCGATGAATTAGCGGTGCATGCGGCCGAGGAACTGAGCCATGCGCTACAGATCGCGAAGCAAATCGACTATCTCCACGGCACCCCCGTCGCCGTTCCCAAGCCCGTGAAAATTTCCGACAAGGCGGAGGAGATGCTGCGCTTTGATTTGGAAAACGAAAAGGAAACGATCATCCAATACCGCGAACGCATCCGGCAGGCGGAAGCACTGGGCGAATTTGCGCTCAGCGAAGTGCTGCGGAAGATCATCGCGCAGGAGCAGGAGCATCTCACCGATCTCGCCGACGCGCTGGGGATCGAGAGCCCGAGCCTGTAGAGGCGGGAACGCTCTTTGCAGAGCGCGTAAAAAAGCGAACTGCCCCAAGGAGCGGCGACATTCCTGTCGCCGTTTCTGCCTGCTGCGGAGCAGCACTATTTTTGGGAAAGAGGCAGAGGTAAGGATCTCGCGCTTCGCGCCGCGTGGACGGCGACAAGAATGTCGCCGCTCCTTGGGGTCACCTGTGGCTTGAAAATCAATCCGCTTTTGGGCGACAGCTACGCCGTCTTCAGCCAGCACCGCAGCGTCTCCGCCACACTCCAGGCCTGGGCGATACAGCCCCGCGGGGTGTAGGGCTCCTCCGCATCGAAGATTTCCGAGATTTGCCCCACACAGGCGTGATCGAGATGCGCGATGACCCCATCGAGCAAGCGCCGCGCGCCAGCTTTGTCCTCGGGATGCACGCGCAGCCAGGCGTCCACAAACGGCCCGAGCAGCCAGGTCCACACGGTGCCTTGGTGATACGCGGCATCGCGCGCCCGCAGATCGCCGAAGTAACGCGCTTTGTAGTCCGCGTGCGAGCGGCACAATGTCCGCAGGCCCACGGGCGTGAGCAGTTCGTCTTTCACCTTTTGCAGCACCGGCTGCCACCGCACTTCCTCGAGCACGGGATATTTGAGCGAGAGCGCGAGGATCTGGTTGGGCCGGCAAGCGGGATCGTCTCCGTGCTCGCCGTCGACGACGTCGATCAAATACCCCAGCGCATCCGACCAAAAGCGGCGATTGAAGGACTCCCGCGCTTTCGCCGCCTGCTGGGCAAAGGGTTGGGCGGCTTCTTCGTTTTGCGTCGCCCGAGTCCATTCCTCGACCAAGCGCAGCGCATTATACCAAAGCGCATTGATTTCCACGGCTTTGCCCCGGCGCGGCGTGACCACCCAGCCGTCGACCTTCGCATCCATCCACGTGAGCTGGTAGCCCTCCGCGCCCTGGCGCAGCAGACCATCGGCTGGGTCCACACCGATGCCGAAATGCGTTCCGCGCCGGTGATGCTCGATCACTTCCAAGAGCCGGGGCAGCAGCACGCGCAGCGTCTCCCGGTCTCCGGTTACGCTCACGTAGCGATCGAGCGCGTGGAAAAACCAGAGCGTCGCGTCGGCGGTGTGGTAGAGCCCTTGGTTCTCGCCCTCGGGGAAAAGATTCGGGATGAGCCCGTCGCGAATATAATGCGCAAACGTGCGCAAGATGGAGCCGCCCTCGTGCTGCCGGCCGGTGGCCAGCGTGAGCCCTTCGAGGCTGATCATCGTATCGCGCCCCCAATCGGTGAACCAGTGATAGCCGGCGATCATCGTGCGCACATCATCGCCGGACGCCTTGGCACGTGCTGCATCCTCCACACGTCCGGCGGGCGTGATAATGAACTGGTCCGCGGCCAGCACCAATTCCGCCGCCGGGCCAGTGCGCGCATTCTCCGGTGCTTGCGCCAGCAGGCGCCGGAGGCGCTCGGCTTCCGATTCCGCGGCATCCTTCGGCACCAGCGCCGTGACCACGGTCCACGGCTCCGTGGAGACGACCAGCGTGGCCTCGCGCGGAGTGCCGCCAAGTTTCACGGAAAAAGTCCCCGGTGACCATAGTCGTCCACGCGATTGATAGCCGCGGTCCGCTTCCATCTGGTACACGATTTCGCGCAGCTCCCCGCCGGTGTGGCAGAAGGTCGTCTGGTCGCCGTGCACGTAAAGCCGCAGGGGAGGGAAGTGCTCGTTGGTAAAGACTTCGTAGTGCGAGCGCGTCATGCGGAGCGTGTACGTTTCCTCGTGCGGACTCGCGACGTCCTGCTCGTGCGGGCGAAAGTGCAGGGAGGGGCAGATTTCGAGTTTCACGGGCGCGGCCTCCGGCGGGATGCGATACGTCACGTGGACGGTATTTTGGCCGTGAATCAGCAGCACCGTCTTTTCGATCACGTGGCCTTCCACCTCGAAGCGCCACGTCGGCACGCCATATTCCAAACGAAATTCCCGCACGTAGAAGGGGCCGCATTCCTCCTCCGGTGGACACGGCTCCATGCCGCCGATCTGGATGCGGCGTCCGTCGTCCAGCACCACGAACTCCGCCAGATGATTCAGCATCACCACGCGGCCCAGCGGTGCTGGCAGCGCGGCGACGAGCATGCCGTGATACCGCCGCGACACCATGCCCGAGATGGTGCCGGACGCATACCCGCCGAGGCCATTGGTAAGGAGCCATTCCCGGCGGAGGATCTCCCGCGCATTGCGCGCTTGGGCTTGGGAGATATTGATTCGTCGAATCAGAGTATTCGTCATGATTTTTAGAGAGAGGGGCGGAGGAACACCGCGCATTCCCCCGGAAGCTTCCAATTCTCATCCTCGGTTTCGATGACCGGGGTGCCGCCGCCGCCATAGCGGGGATCCTCGCTCGACCATTCGAGCTTCCAGGCGCGTCCGTTGATCGGGGCCAGCAAGGGTTCCGGTGCGGGATCGAGATGCTGGGCCTGGCCCAGATTGACGATCAGCAGCCGATCGTCATGCTCAGCTCCAAAGTAGCGGAAGAGAAAGGCCGCCGGCCCGAGGACCGCGCCGTCCATGGCTCCCGGCAAGCCGCTGGTGATTTGCGGCGTCGCCTGGCGGAGCGCGATGAGGTCTTTGTGCAGCGCCACCGCTTCCACATTTTTCTCCCGCTCGCTCTGGTCCAATTTGCAGGTGAGAAAAGTTTCCTCGAGTTCTGGATTCGGAATCAGCGCGGCGATCTCGGGCGAGGAAGCGATGCTCGGAAATTGTTCGAGAAACTCCGCGCGTCCTTTGGCCACCTGGGCCGCCAGTTCGGGATTGTGATCGGCAAAATATAAAAAACGTGCGGACGAGCCGAACTCTTGTCCTTGAAAAAGCATCGGCGTATTCGGCCCCAGTAGCAGCAGCGCCGTCAGTGCGCGGGCCTTGGACTGGCTGGTGACTTTGTGCAGTCGCTGTCCCCATAGCGAATTGGCAATTTGATCGTGATTCTCAATGAAAGTGACGAATTGCGCGGGATGCACATCCAGCGACGGCGATCCGCGCCGCTGCTTTTGCCAGCGGTAATACTGGCCCTGGAACAGGAATCCGCGTTTGGCGCACGAGATGAATTCCTGCGGGGTGCCGCGGTAGTCGGAGTAGTAGGCTTCATTCCGGCCGGTGAGCGCGACGACCGCGCAGTGGTGAAAGTCGTCATTCCAAATCGCGTCGAGGCCATAGCCGTCGCGTTCCGGCGGGCGCACCAGTTCCGCCTGCTGCGCTTCGTTTTCCGCCACGAGGTAGGTCCCGCGGCCCGCCGCTTCCTCTCGCACACGTGCGCCGATTTCACACAACAGGTGTTTGGGCGAAGCGTCGAAAATCTGCTGCGTCGCATCGAGCCGCAGGCCGTCGACGTGAAATTCGGAAATCCAGTAGCCGGCATTCGCGATGAAAAATTCGCGCACCGGTCCGGCATGCTCGTCGTCGAAGTTCAGGGCCTCGCCC
>FTCB01000591.1_pt1 | contig 10481 bp, 8 predicted proteins | sample 1639431 | NCBI WGS metagenome assembly FTCB01 (sample SAMEA3914864, study PRJEB12502) | metagenome | biome: forest; material: soil | place: USA | collected 2012-03-12 | depth 0.3 m
GAATTCTTCCCTCGGAATTGAAGCTAAGCGGCAACGGTGCAAAGTGACGAGAAGGGCCTGCTTGCGCAGACAGATTTATCTCCAGTGCAACGTTACAACTATCTCGACTAAAGGGATGCCTACGGCTATGCGCCGTCCGGAGGATACGGCAAGGGCTGCAGGGTCAGCAGGAACCTCCAGGGCCGACCGTTTCCGGCTCCACGTTGCTCCTGGATGCGGCGGCCGCGACGATTCCAGACGAATATTACTACGCTGGAGCGCTGCCCCAATGGACTCAGCGAGCCGATTACGCCGGCTACGATGATGGAACGAGTGTTACTTCTATCGCCACGATCGATTCGGTCCTCTATGTGACATTCCAACAGGGCACGGTGGATATGTATGACCTGGCCAGCGGGAGTTGGTCCCACCTTCAACCCATCCCGAACTCTCCGGCTGCGCCGGTTGCTCTGTCGATTGCCGGCAAGCTCTATGTGTTTGATGTGCAGGCGCCGGCCGTCGAATTCCTCGATCCAGCAACCGGGCAGTGGACGACCGCGGCGACTCTCTCGGCGGGAGGATCTCCCGCTTTTGCCGGCGCGGTGGTGAATGGCCACGCCTTCCTGATGCTCGACTCACAAACGCAGGGATACGATCCGATGGAGAAATCCTTCACAGCGCATCCGGCGATGAATCCTCCCCGATCGCACATCGGAGTCGCCGCGGTGGGGACGAATATCTACGTGGCCGGCGGCCGTGGCGGCACGAATTATTACGGAAGCAATTTTCAGGTTTACTCGACGACGAGCGGAACCTGGCAGGATCTTCCAAACATCCCGATCGGGCAGTACGATGCGGAGGCTGTGGCCATTAATGGAAAGGTGTACGTCTTCGGCAGTTCATTTCCCGTGATCCAGGAATATGATCCTGCGGCCGGAACCCGGGCTGTAGCCGGGCAGACGCCTGAACCCGCTGCCACCTTCCTTGTTGGCAGCTTTGGAAATAAAGTCTTCCTTATAGGGACCACCTTTCAACTCGGAGGGCTGGATCAAAACCTCTGGCAGGGCTTCGCTCGACAGCTGAGCATTTTTATTCATCGATAGAAGCAGGACTTCAGGACACTAGAAAGCAGGGTGTATCGCTTCAGTTGGGCGTCGCGCCAGGTCAGAGGCCCTGACTCGTTACGGCTTTGGAATCTCCAGCGCTTTGCAGATCGCCCATGCAGTGGGATTTTTTACCTCCTTATGTCTCGGCACGGCGGTTGTCTTTCGATTCGAGGGATTCCACCACACGGAATGGCGAGAGCCTTCACGGTAGAGCTCGCAGCCATGTGTACGAAGATGGCGTTCGAGATCCGCGAGCCTCACACCGTGGAGAGTTCCAATGGCTCGCGAACCGCCGCGGATACTGCTTCTTTCCGGGCAATGTCGCGATTGCATTCCAGCACCATTCGTAATGCGTCGGCTAAATTTTCGCGGGCTTCCTCAATAGTCTCGCCTTCGGAGATTGCCCCAGGCACTTCTTCAACGATGGCAGTATAGCCGCCCTCGGGAGCTGGGGTAAATACGGCGGTTAGATTCATTGCGCCACTATGCTTTCAATTCAATCCGGTTGCAAGAGCGTGAAAATCTACACTTGCACCAATCCCCGCTGGATGCCGGTGACGGCGGCCTGGGTATGGTGGTTGGAGTCGAGTTTGATGAAGAGGCCTTTCATGTGCCATTTCACGGTGTCCTCGGAAAGGAAGAGGGTGGAGGCGAGTTCCTTACTGCGTATTGCCGGTGGACCTTGAGGGGAGGCCCGGCGGAAACGGACTGGAGAATGGAGAGGCGCTTGCACCGTTGGTTTTGAACGTGGCAAAACTCTTCTCACCGAAGTCGTACTGGGAGATGTCGTCGTTCGGGTAGATTTGCGCGACGGCTTGCTTTCCTTCGCCAATCACGATGATGACGTGAGCCCACTTGTCCTTTGCCTCGCTGGCGCGGGCAGTGATGGGAAAGCAGGCTTTGTAATATTCCTTGGCTTTGAAGTAATCGGGAATCGAGGCGTAGTTTTGATAGTCGTCCGAGCCGCGCGCGGGCGCGTCGAATTTCTGAATCACCGCCTTTTTATGGTTGTAGAAATATGCCTTCACGTAGGGATGATTCTTTTCCGTGTCGGTAGTGAGACGGACGTCGGCTTCGACGCAAGGCGCATTGTCCTTCCAGGAGTTGTCTACGTCCACCCGATGTTTGACGATGCGCTGGATGCTGCGGATCTCATAGGGCGCCGCGGGAGCCGTGGGCGCGGGAGTTGCCGGCGCTGGAAACTGGCACAGCGCTGTGCGGGCGCCCAGGAGCAGAGCGACCATGCAAAGTGGGGGCATTTTCATAGGGACAGGTTGAAATGGAGCGGTTTCAATCGCAATTCCAATCCGCCCGTCTTATTGGGGAAAAAATACCACGTTAGGTTGCCAATTACACTTGGACCAACCCGCGCTGGATGGCGGTGACGGCGGCCTGGGTGCGGTCGTTGGCGTCGAGTTTGGTGAAGAGGCTTTTCATGTGCCATTTCACAGTGTCCTCGGAAAGGGAGAGGGTGGAGGCGATTTCCTTGTTGGCGCGGCCGTTGACGATGAGGCGGAGGATTTCCATTTCGCGCGCGGTGAGGGAGGGATGGACGACGCGTTGCGCAAGGCGTGTGGAGGCGGCGGCGGACATCCAGTGGCCGCCGGCGTGGACGGCGCGGATGCCTTCGATGAGGTCTTCCTTGCGCATGTCCTTGAGCAGGTAGCCTTTGGCGCCGGCTTCGAGCGAACGGTAGATGTCTTCCTCGCGGTCGAGCGTGGTGAGGACGAGGATTTTGGGTTTTTCGAAGCGCTCGTGAAGCGCGGCGATGATCTCCAGGCCGCTCATGCCGGGAAGGCGAAGGTCGAGCAGGACGACATCGGGCTTCACGGTGGCGTAGGCTTCCAGCGCAGCGGGGCCATTGGCGGCTTCGCCGATGACGGCGATGTCGGGCTGATCGTTGAGGATCGTGGTGAGGCCCAGGCGCACGGCGAGGTGATCGTCGACGAGCAGGATGCCGATCTTGCGCGGCGCGGGGGAAGAGTCGCTGGGGGTCACGGGGAGGGATTGGGCGGTTGGAGCGGGGAGACCACGGCGATGGTCGCGCCGTGGCCGGGTTCGCTTTGGATAACAAACTCGGCGCCGATTTGTTGGGCGCGTTCGCGCATACTGATCAAGCCGAAACCGCTGAGATCGGAGCCGGCCTCGGAGCGGGTGGAGGCGGCGTCGAAGCCGCGGCCGTCGTCGCGGATGGACAGGCGGCATTGGTCGCCGGCGCATTCCAGGGAGAGGACGATAAGCCGGGGCGCGGCGTGTTTGACGGCATTCATGAGCGCTTCCCGGCCGATGTAGAGCAGGTTGTTTTCCACCTCGGCGCTGAGGTGGGAGAAATCGCCGGCGGTCTCAAGGCGGGTCTCGACGCCGGCGCCTCCGGCGATGCTGCGCGCGCTGGCCGCGAGGGCGGCGGCGAGGCCGGCGGAGACGAGGGCGTCATTGTGCCAGGCCCAGATGGATTTGCGCGCCTCGGCCATGCTTTCGCGGGCGAGCACATGGGCGACTTCGAGGTGGCGATTGAGGACGGTGGCTTCGGCCGGAAGCTTGCCACGCACAGCCTCGAGTTGGAGGGAGATGCCGGCGAAGCCCTGGATGAGCGTGTCATGAACCTCCCGGGCCATGCGTTGCCGCTCCTGCATGACGGCTTCGTGATGGATGCGCCGGCGAATGATTTCGGTCTGCTGGCGTACGCGGTGGCGCAGTGCGGCATTCCAGAAGATGGCGCCCAGAATGGCGAGAGCCATGAGGCCCAAGACCCAGGCCATGCGACGCGGCGTCCAGAAGGGCGGGCCGTGGAGAAAGGTGATATCCGCCGGCGAACGCAGCAGGATCTGGAAGGAGCGCGGGGCGAGGACCACGCCGGCCTCGAGGACTTCGCGCACGGCGCAGATGCCGGTGACGTTCAAGACGCTGCCGTGCGCGGGTAGCTCCGCCGCGGTGATCGGACGGGGCGTCGGGAGGTGGAGATCGATGGTGCGCTCGGAATTCGGGTCCTGCAATTGGCTCGGCGGAAGGGCGAGACGGCCCTCAAAGGTCACGCCGCCGGCTTCGAGGACGAGAACGTATTCGTCCTTGCGGGCCATGGTGTTGACGAGCACGGCTTCGATGGTGACGAGGTCGGCGTCGAAGCGTCCGTTGAGGGCGTCCGCGCTGGTGATGCGTCGCGGGCGGCTTTCGGGGCCATGGCCGGCGGGGCGGCAGATGGCTTGTTGCAAGACGGGGGCGTAGGTTCCCATCACGGGCAGGCCGGCGGCATCGACGATGGCGCCGGGGGCAAAGGGTTCGGCGACTTGGGTTTTGACGAGGAGACCGCCGGTGGCGTCGCGCAGGTAGAGCGCCTGGCCGGGCTGCTGATAGGTCACGGTGCCCTGCACGCGGATACGGCCTTGCAGGGGCATGGTGGAGAATTGCAGAAGTTTGCTCGCCGGTTGGATGGGCAAATCGAAGAGGTCGGCGGGGCCGGGTGAGATCACCGAGATGCTGGCCATTTCCTCGGCCTCAATGATTGGCCGAATGAGCTCGTGGCGTTCGTTAAATTTTCCCGAGGCGATGCCGACGAGGCGAATGCGGGCGTCGAGAAGGTCGTCGTAGGAGCGATCGTTGGGGGTGTCGTAAATTTGGGCGTCGAGGCGTCCGCCGGCGGTTTCGAGCTGGAGGTCGAGGCGGTGGCCGCCGTTCCAGCGCCAGTCGGCGGCGCGGACGATGCCTTCGACGGCCACGCGCTGGCAGTGGTATTTGCGGGCGGCGAGTTCGGCGACGGTGGCCTCCTGCGGAGGCGGCAACGGGTCTGTGCCGAGGATATTGACGCGCTGCTCGAGGACTTCAGGGGCGTAGAGGCCGCGTTCGGTGATGCCAAAGAGTTCCACGCGCTGGCCTGCGGCGAGGTCGAAGGTTTCGCGCTGGCGCATGAGATAGATGGCTCCGGTATCGTCCTCGGCGAAGCAATACCGGCGGGTATTGTGGAAGATGATGAGGGCGTGGAGGTGGACGGGGTAGCCGCGGGTGGCTTCTTCGGTGGAGAGGGCGCGGATTTGGGCGACGGTGGTGAGGGTGGGGAGGGGTGGAGGCGGGACCGCCGCGGCGTTGGTCGCCAGACGGATTGCGACGAGGAAGAGGAAGCTAAGGAGCGTTATGCGCCGGGGCATGGGAGGATTGGGGGGCACGCCGTTTCGGAGGGGCGAGGAGGCTAGCATGCACCGGCGATGGGTGTTGGCCAATGTTGAATCCAGGGAGGCGCCCAAAGAGGGCCGAGGGCGGCGGTCCCTGTCCCGAAAGCACAGTTGGGCGCCGAATGATCTTTTTGGAGCGCAGTGGATCTCTCGATTCACTCGAAGCGACATCTTGCAAAGGCCGAGTGGCATTTTGCTTGGCAACTCACCCGGACTGGTTGGGCCCTTGGTTTGCGCGAAATATACCCGGACAAAGCGGGAGCAAGCACCCGCACTTGCTCCAAAAAGCGGTCGGTGTTCGGGGACCGTTCTCGTGGGCTAACCGGCAATCGGAATGGGCAATTGCGTTTCGAGCTGCTGCTTCGCAGTTCGCTCTTGTGGGCGGCAGGATGCCTCCCTTCCCTTGGGGGCGCGCCTTCACGCTGGTCTTTCAGGGATTGCGGCCGGGCATTGCCATGGCGCGGAGAAGTTCTATAGCATCCCGCCGCTCTCCCCCATGCCTGAACCCATTCTTGCCGCCCGCAGTCTCACGAAACGCTTTCCGGGCGTGGTGGCGCTGCGGGATATTTCGTTTGATCTGCGGGCGGGGGAGATTCATGCGCTTTGCGGGGAAAATGGGGCGGGAAAGTCGACGCTCATCAAGCTGCTGTCGGGGGTGCATCCGCATGGAAGCTATGAGGGGGAGTTGCTGGTGGAGGGGCAGGCGGCGGCCTTTCGCTCGACGGCGGATGCGCAGCGGGCGGGGATTTCGGTGATTTATCAGGAGCTGGCGCTGGTCGAGAATATGACGGTGGCCGAGAACATTTTTCTCGGCGCGGAGCCTTGCCGGTTTGGGTTGATCGATTGGGATCGCATGTTTCGCGAGGCGGCGGAATTGATCGGGCGCTTTGGGTTGAAGCTGGATCCTGCGGAGCGCTGTGATCGGCTGGGCATCGGGCAGAAGCAGCTGGTGGAGATCGTGAAGGCGCTGGCCAAGAATTCGCGCATTCTCATTCTGGATGAGCCGACGGCGGCGCTGGCGGAGCATGAGGTGCAGACGTTGTTAAATATTTTGAGGGATCTGCGGCAGCGCGGGATGACTTGCATCTACATCTCGCACAAACTGGATGAGGTTTTTGCCATTGCCGACCGCATCACGGTGTTGCGCGATGGCTCGACGATTGCCACGCAGGACGCGGCGAAGACGAATTCCACCGAGCTCATTCGGCAGATGGTGGGCCGGGAAATCCAGGATCTTTTTCCGCGGAAGGCGACAGATGTCGCAGCGACGCAGCCGGCGCTGGAGATCGCGGGGCTTTCGGTGGCGGATCCGCACACAGGGCGGATGGTTTTGCAGGATATTTCGCTGACGGTGGCTCCGGGCGAGGTGCTGGGCATCGGCGGGCTCATGGGTGCGGGGCGCACGGAGCTGCTCATGCATGTCTTCGGGGCCTGGGGAGAACGGCGCGCCGGGCGGGTGCTGCTGGGTGGCAAGGAGCTGCCGCCGGGGGATCCGGTGGGGACGCTGCGGCGGGGGCTGGCGCTGGTCTCGGAGGATCGGCGGCGCTATGGGCTCATTTTGGACGAGACGATCAATTTTAACTTATCGCTTTCGTCGCTGCCTCGATTGGCGGCGGGCGGGCTGCTGGATGGCCATCGGGAGTGGCGGGACAATGGCCGAATCTTCAGCGCGCTGCGGGTGAAGGCGCCGGGGCTGGAGTCAGTGGTGGGGAAGCTTTCCGGCGGAAATCAACAGAAGGTGGTTTTCGGCAAGGCGTTGCTGACGGAGCCGGAGGTGGTCTTTCTCGATGAGCCCACGCGCGGCATCGACGTGGGAGCGCGAGTGGAGATCTACGAGATGGTCAATGAACTCACGGCGGCCGGCAAGGCGGTGATCCTGGTTTCGAGCGATTTGCAGGAGCTGCTCGGGCTCAGTGATCGCATAATGATGCTGCACGAGGGGCGCATTGGTGGGACTTTCGCCCGTGCGGAAGCGACGCAGGAACGCGTGATGGCGGCGGCGCTGGGGCTGGCGCCGAAGGCGGTCTGAATTTTTCACATTTTTGCAACATGCATAACAAACTCACCCTCCGCGATTTTGCGCTGGCCCTGGCTCTGATACTCATCTGCGGATTTTTCGCCGCGGCCTCTCCGCTCTTCCTTTCGTCGCGCAATCTATCGTTGCTCATGGTCGATCTCTCGATCACGGCGACGCTGGCGATCGGCATGCTGCTGGTGATTTTGCCAGGGCACATCGATCTGAGCGTGGGGAGCGGGGTGGGGCTGATCGGTGGGGTGGCCGCGGTGCTGATCACGAATCATCACTGGCCGGCGGCGGCAGCGATGGGAGCGGCTTTGGTGGTGGCGCTGGGGCTATGGTTTGCCATGGGGAGTTTTATTGTGCGGGAGAAGATGCCGGCCTTCATCATCACGCTGGGGGGAATGTTAATCTTCAAGGGGTTGTTCTGGAAGGTGATCAATAGTCACACGGTGCCGGTAGTGGCGGGCGGGCAGAGCAATCTTCTTTCAATGCTCACGACTTTCTATTTGCCGGCGGGATGGGGCTATTTTCTCGCGGGAGTGGCGGTGGCGGCGCTGGTTTGGGCGAAGATCCGGAGCAACCGGGGGCGTCGGGCGCATGGGCTCGAGGCGGAGGATGGGGAACTGGCGATTCTGAAGCTGTTTCTGGCGGCGCAGCTTTTGTTTCTGTTCGTGATCATCACGAATCAGTTTCGCGGGGTGCCATTTCCGGTTTTGATTCTGACATTCGTGGCCTTGACGGCGTGGGTGTTAACGCGGCATACGCCCTTTGGGCGCTATTTATATGCGATCGGCGGGAATGAAGAGGCGGCGATCATTTCGGGGGTGCCAGTGAAGAAGGTGACGGTGGCGGCCTTTGTGCTCATGGGGGCGATCGTGGCAGTGGTGGGGATGATGCAGACGGCTTACGGCGGGGCATCCACCACGACGGTAGGAGATCTCATGGAGTTGGATGCGGTGGCGGCGTGCGTGATCGGGGGCGTGAGTCTCAAGGGCGGCCGCGGAACGGTACTAGGGGTGTTATTTGGGGCGCTCATCATGGCGTGTCTGATCAATGGGATGTCGCTCATGACCGTGGAGCCGGAGAACAAATACATCGCACGCGGGATCGTGTTGATCCTGGCGGTGTGGATGGATGTGCGGTTGGCGAAGTAAGGTGGAGGGACTCACTGCACCTTGTACACGCAGACGATGTGCTCGCCCTGGTCGCCGACGTAGGCAAATTTGCTGTCCGGGCTGAAACAAATTGTGGCTGTGCCGGGCGGTTGGAAGAGCCCCACTTGCTGAGAGCCGACGCAGGCTAACTTGCCGGTGGCCGGGTCGCGGCTCAAACGGAAGAGCCGGTCGGAAGTCGTGGCGGTGGCAAAGACCCATTTTCCATCCGGGCTCACCGCGATTTCGTTCCCACCTTCGAACCCATCGAAGTCGTCTTGGCCATTCAGGAGTTGTTGGACGAACTTCACCTGGCCGTCGGGCTGCACCGCGAAGGCGCCGACCGCCTGGTCGCCCTGGTTGCGACCCGCGCTGGTGTAGACGTATTTTCCATCGTTACTCAGGGCGAGGCGAAACACTCCGCTCAAGGCAGCGATGGCGGCCTGTGAGTTATCCACCACTTGGCGCGCGGCGAATTCACCCGTCGCTTCGTCGCGATGATAGACGGTGAGTGTGCCCGCTCCTTCGGATACGGCGTAGAGACAGTGGCCATCCGGACTGATCACGAAGGGGCGGAATTTTTTGAGGTCTTTTTCCCTTTGAATTTGCGAGAGCGCGCCATTCTCGAATTTGAAGGCGGCTAACTCCTCGTGACTCGAGAGATAGAGAAAGTGATTATCCGGACTCAAGATAGCATCCTGGACGTGAGCTTCGGGATCCGGCGTGGACGCGACTTTGGTCAAACTTCCGGTTCCCGGGTCGCGTTTGAATATCGTGGCCGTGGCGGATTTCGAGTCAGCCGTGAGGACATATTGATCGTCCGCGGAAATCCGCACCCGCGTCGGGCCTTTAACCGCGGGATCTTTGAATTGCTCGGAGAGGGTTAACTTTCCCGTTTCGGCATCACGCTGAAAGATCCCTACTTCATCGACCGAACTCGAGGCGGTGTAGGCAAACTTGCCGTCGTGGGAGATGGCGATGCAGTTGATGTTGCCGATGTCTGGCAAGGTGATGGTCTGGACGCATTCGATTTCATTATCCGCGGCGATGGCGTCGAGAGGACTGATTTCATAGGTCCCAATCTCTGTGCCTTTCATTCGGGTAATGGCGGCCTTGACGTGTCGCTCTTGAATGGTGGTGGGGCCGGCTTTCGAAACGGCGAGGAACTCACCCTCCGGGTCTTCATCATAGACGACCCAATAATTCCAGCCGCCATCGGACGACAAGCTGACGATGACGAAACGGCCGGCCTCGAGTTCGTCGTGGATGGCGGTGAAAAGCTTCTCCAGCGGGAAGTCGTTGTTGCGCGGGAGCCGGAACTGCAAATGAAAGGTCACTCCCTTGATCGTTTTCCCGTCGAAGTCTTTGAAATTGCCATCTTCCTTATTTTTCCAATCCATCTGGAGATCGAAGTAGGACGCGGGGACGCGGTCTACGAGCTTCAGAACCATCTCGACAGAGCTGGGAATGGACGACTGTGGGAAGCGTTGGGTGTGGGAATCGATGACCTTCCCATTGAATTTTGTCAGTTCGCGGCCGGCGGAGGTCGCGATTTTGGCGCTGAGGTCATTCGGTTTGGTGGAGGGAAGGTCCTCGCAAAAGGCAAAGGGGAGGACAGAGAGATAGATAAGAAAGGCCGTGAGTCTCATCTGGTATTTCGTGGGAGGATCGAACCGCGCAGCATGATCTAGCTAGGGCATGTTGGCAAAATCCATTTCGACAATTCCGCGGGTCTTTTGGCGCTGGTCCCGCAGTTGCGGGATCGTCGCGCTGGTATTAATTCAAAAATCAGCGCTCCTCGCTCCTTGCCCAGCGTCAAAATCCATCGCGGCCTTGCCGAAAGCGATTTCACCAACACGCCCTAACTAACACAGCGCGCGAATTCGCCGCAGCAAATTTGCCAGGATGTATTTGCCCGCTACCGCCCGGGTCCCAGATCGACGATGGGAGAAATCTGCCAGGCGATGAAGGCGATGGCTACAAAGAGGCAGATCCCCAGGATCGCCACGAAACGCCGGCGAAACAAAATCCCGTAGAGCCAGAAGAGCTTAAGATCGAAGAC
>FTCB01000663.1_pt1 | contig 10458 bp, 7 predicted proteins | sample 1639431 | NCBI WGS metagenome assembly FTCB01 (sample SAMEA3914864, study PRJEB12502) | metagenome | biome: forest; material: soil | place: USA | collected 2012-03-12 | depth 0.3 m
AAGGCGGTCTGTACCTCTGAAGAGTCAAACGCTCTTCACAGCCCAAAATCGCACCCCTCCTTTGCCTCATCCGCCCCCCCTTTCCCACTCGCCTTCCCCCGCTCCGATTTCCTAAACTCACCCAAACCATGTTCCGGCTCCTGTTCCTTCTCACCCTCTCGGTTTGCACTTTTACCGCCGCCTGGGCCGCCGATTTCTACCCCGACAAACTCACCGAAATCGACGCCGCCATTCGCCTCGCCATTACCGAAGGCCGCACCCCCGGAGGGGTATTTTGGCTCGAGCACGGAGGCACCACTTACCACAAAGCCTACGGAAATCGTGCTCTCGAACCCCAGCCCGAACCCATCTCCGAGGACACCATTTACGACGCCGCTTCCCTGACCAAAGTGATGGCCACCACCCCCTCCGTGATGAAGCTCGTGGAGGACGGTAAAATCGACCTCGATGCCCCCGTCTCCAAATACCTTCCCGAGTTCGCCGGCGGCGCCAAAGACAAGGTCACCATCCGCAACCTCATGACCCACACTTCCGCCACCGCTTCCGGCGTCGGCGGCAACTGGACCGGCTACGAAAACGGCATCCACCAAGCCTGCGTCCAACCCCTCCAGGGCGAGCCCGGAAAGCTCTTCCGCTACGCCGACACTAATTTCATCTTACTTGCAGAAGTGGTCCACAAAGTTTCCGGCAAAATGGTGGACGAATTCGCCGCCGAAAACGTCTTCAAACCCCTCGGGATGCGCGACACCGGATACCGCCCCGCTACCACGCTCAAGCCCCGCATCGCCCCCACCACCCGGGATACCGAGCGCGGCATCGTCCACGACCCCACTTCCCGCAAAATGGGCGGCGTCGCCGGCCACGCCGGACTCTTCACGACCGCTGAAGACACCGCCAAATACTGCCGCATGCTGCTGGGTGAAGGCACCCTCAACGGCGTCCGCATCCTCAAGCCTGAAACCGTCCGCCTGATGATCTCCGTGCAATCCCCGCCCACCGTCCTCGCCCGCCGCGGTCTCGGCTGGGATCTCGACACCGGTTACAGTGGCCCCCGCGGCCGCTGGTTCCCCCTCGGCAGCTATGGCCACACCGGCTGGACCGGCGGTTCCTTCTGGATCGATCCCTTCTCCAAGAGCTTCGTCATCTTCCTCAGCAACCGCAATCACCCCACCGAAGCGGGCAATGTTCTCCCCCTCCGTCGCACCCTCGGCACCATCGCGGCCGAGGCCATCCCGGACTTCAATTTCCTCCACGTCCCCAATGCCCTCAAACCGACCGAGGTCACCATCACCGACCCTCCGCGCGGACTTTCCGGCACCACTGCCACCGTCTTCAACGGCATCGATGTTCTCGCTCGCGAAAGATTCGCCCGGCTCAAAGGTCTGCGCGTCGGCATCATCACCAATCACACCGGCATCGACCGCCAGCGCCGCCGCAATATCGATCTCCTCGCCAAGGCCGACGGCGTCCAGCTCACCGCCATCTTCAGCCCCGAGCACGGCCTCGCCGGTAAGCTCGATGAAAAAGTCGGCGACTCGAAAGACACCGCCACCGGCCTGCCCATCTTCAGCCTCTACGGCGAGCACCGCGCGCCCACCGCCGAGCAGCTCAGCAACGTGGACATTCTCGTCTACGATATCCAGGACGTCGGCTGCCGTTTCTACACTTACAGTTCCACTCTCGGCGAATGCCTCGCCGCCGCCGGCAAGGAAAAGAAAAAGTTCATGGTGCTCGATCGCCCCAACCCCGTCGGCGGCCTCGCCGTGGAAGGCCCCGTGCGCGATGGCGAGAGTTCCTTCGTCGCGTGGCACGATGTCCCCCTCCGCCACGGCATGACCGTCGGTGAGCTCGCCCGCATGTTCAACGACGAGCGCCACCTCGGCGCCGATCTCTCCGTGGTCTCCTGCGAAGGCTGGACCCGCGGCCTGTGGTTCGATGAGACCACGCTCCCTTGGGTGAACCCCTCGCCCAATATGCGCAGCCTCACCGCCGCCGCTCTCTATCCCGGCATCGGCGTCCTCGAGTTCTGCAACATCAGCGTGGGCCGCGGCACCGATCGCCCCTTCGAATACGTCGGCGCCCCGTACCTCAACGACCGCAACCTCGCGAACCTCCTCAACGCCGCCAACCTTTCCGGCGTGCGCTTCCTCCCCGTCCATTTCACCCCCACCGCCAGCGTCTTCGCCAGCAAGGAATGCTCCGGCGTCCAAATCCTCGTGCTCGATCGGCGCACCATGAATGCCGTCGACGTCGGCCTCGAAATCGCCCGCGCTCTCCAATCCGAATCCGGCAAGGAGTGGCAGGCCGAAAAACCCACCAACCTCCTCGTCCCCCCCGCCACTTTGAAAGGTATCCTCGATCAGCGCGATCTCTCCGCCATCAAGACCGCCTGGGTCGATCAGCGCGAAGCCTTCGCCGTCCGCCGGCTCAAGTACCTCGATCCCACCTACGAATCAAAATAGCCCCGTAGAAGCGCCTTCCAGGCGCTTTCCAAATTCCTGCCAGCGGCTGCCGCTTCTACCTACTGGCACTTGGCAACGCCTTCCGAAGCTGCTATCGCCGCGCCCCATGGCAGACGCACCAGAAATTCCCGAAGCCACCGACCCCTTTGAAAAGCGCGTGGCCATCAGCATCGCCGTTCTCGCCGTCGTGCTCTCGCTCGTCGGCAACCTCGGCGATAACGCCAAGACCGATGCCATCCTGAAAACCAACGAGGCCTCCAACAAATGGGCCTACTTCCAATCGAAGAGCCTCAAGGAGCAAATGGTGACCATGCACGGCGAGCTCCTCCAGGAACTGAACGCCGCTCCGGCGAATGAGACCCGGGAAAAAGCCCTGGCCCGTCTGCAAAGCGAAGCCGCCCGCTACGAGAAGGAAAAGAACGACATCAAGAACGAGGCCGAGAGCCTGCAAAAAGAGGCCGCGCTCGATTCGAAAATTAACGACCTCTGCGATCTCTCCTCGCTGCTGCTGCAAATCGGCGTGGTGATTTGTTCCGTCGCCATCCTCTCGCGGTGGCGCGCCTTTTGGTACGTCGGCCTCGCGCTCGGTATCGCCGGCACCGGCTGGGGAATTATGGCATTTTTGAAATAGCACGGCCAGCCGACGCACGCGGGCCGATGGAAGAGGACTCATCAGGCCCATCATCTCGTCTTGTCTCTCATGCCTTCATTCGCCGCTCGCCGCGCCGGCCTGCTCTTCGGCTCCTTCACTGCTGAAGCGCTCTCGCTGGGCGTGCACTGGATTTACGACCCTGCACTACTCGCCGCCCAATACGGCCGCGTGACGAACTACGTCGCTCCCGCGCCCGGTTCCTACCACCCGAAGAAGAAAGCGGGTGATCAAGGACACGTGGGCGATCAAGCGCTGTGCTTGCTGCAATTTCTGCTCCGCGAAAAACACTGGGACCCCGCCGCGTTCCGCAAGGATTGGGTCGCCATGTGGGACGGCTATCCCGATTATTTTGACAAAGCGACCAAAGGCACGCTCGCGCGTCTCGCCGAAGGCAATGATTCCGGCTCCGCCTCCGACGAGCTGGCCGGCCCCGCTCGTATCGCTCCGCTGGCGGCATTTCTCAGCGAGGCCGATGAAGCCACGCTCGTCGCCGCCGCGCTCGAGCAAACCGCCCTCACGCATCATTCCTCCTCCGCCGCCGAGACCGCAGAGTTTCTCGCCCGCAGCGCGCACCGCTTGCTCCACGGCGCGCCGCTGGATGAAACGCTCCGCATGCTCGCTCCCGGCTGGGCTTGGAATGCGGCGGCGAAAGTGCTCTCGCTCGACGCCGTCGAGGCCCTTGGCCACCTCGGCCGCGCCTGCCCGATTCCTGCGGCGCTGCCGGCGGTGATCTATCTCGCGCGCCGTCACGGCGAAGATCTGGAAACCGCCTTCATCGAAAATGCGATCGCCGGCGGCGACAACTGCGCGCGCGGTCTCGCGCTCGGCCTGCTGCTGGGCGCCGCGCATGGCGTGGACGCGATCCCCAAGCGCTGGCGCCAGGAGTTGCGCGCCGCGCCGATTCTGGAGAGCTTCCTGGCTGCCAAGTCATGAAGCCCATCATTCTCATCACCGGCGCCACCCGCGGCATCGGTTTCGCCGCCGCCAGGTTGCTCGCGGGCCGCGGCGCGGAAGTCATCATCGCCAGCCGCGAAATCGCTCGCGCTCAAGCCGCCGCGGAGCGCACTGGCAAAGGCACCTCCTCGGTAGCACTCGACCTCACCGACGCGAAGAGCGTGCAGGCCGCCGCCCGCCAAATCGCCGAGCAGCACGGCCGCCTCGACGTGCTGGTGAACAATTCCGCCATTCTTCTCGATCACTACGAAGGCCTCACCGATCTGAAACCCGAGACACTGCGCGAAACGTTCGACACTAACGTTGTCGGCACGCTCCGCGTCACGCAGGCCTTGCTCCCGCTGCTGCAAAAATCCGCCGCCCCGCGCATCGTCAACGTTTCCAGCGGCGCCGGCCAGCTCGAGGGCGAGCCGCAGCCCTGGGCGCCCGCCTACAGCATCAGCAAAACCGCGCTAAACATGCTCACCCAGCAACTCACCGCCGCGCTGCCCGACGTCATGGTGAACTCCATGTGCCCTGGCTGGTGCCGCACGGAAATGGGCGGACCGGAAGCGCCCCGCAGTGCGGAGGAAGGCGCCGACACGCTCGTCTGGCTCGCGCTCGATGCCCCGCACTCCCTGCGTGGCAAGTTCGTGAAGGATCGCGAAGTGATCCCCTGGTAAGCAAACACCCCTTGTGAAGTTCATGCCCACTCGGAAAACCTCCCGCCGCCAGACCGCATTCGACGTCGTCGTTCTCGGCGGAGCCAACTACGACTACAGTGGATTCGGCCCGGAACTGCCCGGACCCGGCGATACTCTGCGCGGCGAAGGAATCGATGACGCTCCCGGCGGCAAAGGCGCCAACCAGGCTGTCGCCGCCGCGCGTCTCGGTGCCCGCGTGGCTTTCATTGGACGCGTCGGACGCGACGAACGTGGCGACCGCATTCTGGCTGCATTGCAGCGCGAGGGCATCGACGTCTCGCAGGTGCAACGTGACGCCAAAGCCCCGACCGGCGTCGCTCTCATTCATGTGAATGGTCACGGCGAAAAGCAGATCCTCGCCATCGACGGTGCCAATAAGAAGGTCTCCCCGCGCGACGTTCGTGCCGCCAAAGCCGTCATTCAAGGGGCCAAGGTCCTCATGCTGCAATTGGAAGTGCCCCTCGCGGCGACCATGGAAGCCGCGCGCCTCGCTCACCGCGCTGGCGTCAAAGTGGCACTGGATCCCGCACCCGCGATTCCGCTTCCCGAAAGCCTCCTGCGGATGCTCACCATCATCAAACCCAATGCCGGCGAGGCGAGGGCCCAGACGGGCGTGACCGTAAAAGACCGCCCCTCGGCTCGCAAAGCCGCCCAAATGCTGCTCGCGCGTGGCGTCCAGGCGGCCGCCGTGACCGCCGGCACGCAGGGCAATCTCCTTGTCTCCGCCGATGGCGAGTGGTGGATGCCGCGCCTGCGCGTGAAGAGTGTCGATGCCACCGGGGCCGGCGACGCCTTCGCCGCCGCACTCGCCGTGATGGTTGCCGAGGGCCGTTCTCTTCAGGAAGCCGGCATCTTTGCCAACGCCGCCGCCGCGTTAACGACCACCGTGGTCGGCGCCCAGGCCAGCCTCCCCACGCGCCGAGCCGTTTTGGCCCTCACTCGGCGCTAATATACGAAAAAATACTATATTGCGCACTCAGATAGTAGACGCGCATGAGGCCTGCTACTCGCAGGCGCGCTTATGGTATCCAGAGAGACCGCTCGTCTTATTGCGTCGGGACAATCCGCTATCCAAGAGTGCGCTCATTGTCGCACTCGCGTCGACGTCTCCCGTTTCGAGCCATTGCACCAAATCGAGTGTCCCAATTGTGCCAAGCTCTTCACCGTGCAAGGCAACATCGACCGCTTTCGCCTGGAGTCCATCGCCGGGCGAGGCGGCGCCGGCTTGGTTTACCAGGCTTTCGATCCGCACCTCGGACGCCGGGTTGCGCTGAAAGTCGTGCGGCAGGACAAAGCTTCGGATGAATCCTTTCAGCAATTAGCGGCTGAAGCCGGGGTTACCGCTCAGATCACTCATCCGAATGTCGTCCGCGTCTATTCGGTCGGCAACGTCCACGGTCGCGTTTTCATCGCGATGGAAATCATCACCGGCGGCTCCCTCGACGATTTGATTGAAAAGAAACGTCCCCTTATGGAAGCGCAAGTGCTCGATATGGCCATCCAGGTCGCCTCGGGGTTGGAGGCCGCGCAACGCGTGGGGCTGGTGCATCGCGATATCAAACCTGGGAATATTCTCTTCGATCATGCGAAAGCAGCCAAGGTCGTGGACTTCGGTCTCGCCATCGCGGAGCAAAACGCCGCGTCGGGTGAAATCTGGGGCACTCCCTACTACTTGCCGCCGGAACGCCTGCAGGGCATTGCCGAAGATTTTCGTGCCGACATTTACGCGCTCGGCACCACGCTCTTCCACGCGCTCACCGGCCGTCCGCCTTTTGAAGGCAAGGACGGCACGGCCGTGGCCATGAAGCGCCTGCAGGCCACCGCGCCGAGCGTGCTTACCTACGCGCCGAACGTCTCGAATGCCACCGCCTTTGTCCTGAAAAAGATGATGGAGCGCGACGTCAGTGCCCGCTTCCAAAGTTACCAGGAATTGATCGAGAGCCTGCAATTCGCCCGCAGCGAACTTTCCAAGCCGGTGGCGAAAACACGCGTAGTGGTGGACTCGCAGCAGGAGAGCAAAGCCGGCATGTGGGTCGCGCTGGCCTGCATCGGCATCCTGCTGCTCGGCGGTTCCACTGCTTTCTTCCTGATGCGCAAATCCGGGAACAAACCAGTGGCCACCGCCCCTGTGGAAGAGACGCCGGTTCCCGAGAAAACCGAAGAGCCGCCCAAGGTCGAAACAGCCAGTCCCGAACCGCCGAAGTTGGAGACACCCAAGGAGGAAACGGCTAAGACCGAAGCGCCCAAGACCGAAACGCCCAAGGTGGAAACCGCCAAAAGCGCGCCGCCGAAAACGGAGACCCCGCGAAAAGCTTCGACGAAGGAAGCCCTGCGCACCCTCGGAACCAGCTTCGTTCCAAGCCCGGGCGTGTATACGCTCATCAACCGGGCGAAGAGTGGAATGCTGGAGTGCTCGGCGACCACGATGACCAATGGAGGCGAAGTTTCGGTCAGCGCCCCAACCAAGGCCGATAACCAGCGCTGGATGATCAAGAACAACGCCGATGGCGCCTGCCGGCTGCTCTCCTTTCTTCACTGCAAAGCTCTGGATGTGCGGGGCGGCAGCGATCAGGACACCGCGGTTCTTTCCATGTATACGCCCGTCAGTGGCACACGCCAGCGCTGGGTGTTTCGCGAAGTCGAGCCGGGCTGGTATGCGATCCTTGCGGAAGGCAGCGGCAAGGCCCTCACGGCGTTGTCCACGGAATCCCCCGGCACCGGCGAGATCGGACAGCGTGAATATGCGGCCAAGCCGGAGCAGCAGTGGCATCTCGATGTCTTGGGCGCTCTGCCGGAGGGAATCGACGTGCTGGACCCCGTGCTGACGCCCCAAATGCCGGTGGCCGATCCGGTGACGTACCGCCCGATTTCGACGGTCAATCCTCGCTTTGTCCCCCTGGATATCGCGGCCGTCGCCACAGCGGATTCGCGCGTGGGCATGTATTCCATGGTCGACGACAAAAACGGTTCGCCACAGCCCAGGCAGCGCGGGTTCCTGGAAGTAGCCGGAGTACCGTTCAAAATTGTGGTTCCGACGAGCCCCACGGCCAAAGACAACGTCACCCTGCGAGGCGGAAAAGGCCAGTGCAAGGAGTATGCGCAACGGGTGGAGATTTCGGTCGGCAACGTGCCGCTCTCACGGCTGCACGTCATTGGCGGAGTGAGCGGCTGGGCGTTTCCGTGGAATGCTGCGGAAAACCCGCTCGGCGTGGAGGCCGCAAAAATTACCGTCGAGTACAAAGGGGGAAAGACGCAGGAGATCCTTTTGCGGAACGGAATGGAATTCATGGATCACCAGGCGCCGGCGGCAGGAGTTGGGGTATCAGGCTCAGCGCATATCGAAGGTCTGACGCTCTCGTCGCGTCAGCAACTGCGCTATTTCGCCAAGCCGATTCTGGAGCCGCAGCCGGTGGCGAAGATCGTCATCGAGAGTTTCGACAATCATCTCGCACCAACCTTCTTCGCGCTCACCGGCGAGAAGAGGTAGTGATGATTCAGTGCGCCTGCACCACGCGCACCACACGATTGCTCACATTGTTTCCGTCCGCCGGTTGGAGCGTGCGGAAAGTGAGCGAAGAAACGATCGTAATTCCCGCCATCGTCAGAAACGCCTTGTGCAGGGCCGGAATCGTCTGCGTCGGAATCGTCTGATCGACGTGGCCGAGATACCAGGCGGTGAGCAGGGCACCGAAGGCCACGCCAAAGCTCAGCGACATCTGCTGGCCGGTGCTCGCGATACTGCCCGCCTGGCTCGCATCGCGATCGTCCACGTCCGCGTAAACGAGCGTGTTCATGCTCGTGAATTGCAGCGACGCGATGAAGCCCATCGAAAAACCAAGCAACAGGATGCACCACAGCGGCGTCTCCGGTCCAACCAGCGAGAAGAGTCCGATGACCACGCCGAGCAATACCGTGTTGGAAATCAAAATGCACCGGTGCCCAAAACGCGTGAGTAATTTGCGGCCCACCACTTTCATCCCCATCGCCGCGATCGCCTGCGGCACGGTGAAAAGGCCGGCCTTCCACGCGGGGAAGCCGAGGCCCAGTTGGTAGAGCAAGGGCAGCAGGAACGGCATGCCCCCCAGCCCGAGCCGCGTGACAAAGCCGCCGAGCACCGCCACCCGGAAGGTGCGAATCCGCAACAGCCGCAGTGAAAGCATCGGCGCCGCGGCGCCTCGTGCATGCCAGGCATAGGCCACGAGCAGCCCGAAAGATAGCATCGCGAGCCCGATGATGGGGCCGACCGAGAGCCGATGCTCGCCGAATACTTCCAGCACATAAGAGAGCAGCCCGACGCCCGCGCCGAAGAGCAAAAAACCCACGTAATCCAGCGGCGGCGCCGACTCATGCCGAAAGTCCGGCATGTAACGGAAAATCAGCCAGAGCCCGATGATCCCGAAGGGAAGATTCACGAAAAAGATCACCCGCCACGGAAGCCAGTGCACGATGAGGCCGCCCACCGACGGCCCAATGAGCGGACCAATCAGCGCCGGGATCACCACGAACTGCATCGCCCGCATCAGCTCCGAGCGCGGAAAGGTGCGCACCAGGGCCAGCCGTCCAACGGGCGTCATCATCGCGCCGCCAATACCCTGCAAAATACGGGACGCCACCAGCATGGGCAAATTCACCGAAAGCCCGCATGCCAGCGAGCCCACGGTAAACACCGTCACCGCCGCCGTGAACACCCGCCGCGTGCCAAAGCGATCGGCCATCCATCCGCTAATCGGGATAAATACGGCCAGGCTGAGTGTATAGCTGGTGAGCACCGACTTGAGGCTCAGCGGCGCCACGCCGAGCGCGGCGGACATGGTGGGCACGGCCGTGTTCAGGATCGTCGCATCCAGATTCTCCATGAACAGCGCGATCGCCACGAGCCACGGCAGGAAGCGTTTGACGGCTTCGCTGCCGCCATCGTTTCCGGCCGCGCGCAGGGACATCCCGATGACAGACGATGCTCTCATGCCTCTCTATACGCATGAGACACGCCGATCGCGCCGCTGACAATCATCGAACGAAAGCACGTAACGACAAGCCGTTCGAACGGCAGGCCAGGCGCCAAGGAGCGGCGACATTCTTGTCGCCGTCACAGCACGTGGCGGGGCGACATTATTTTTGGAGGGGTCGCTGTGGGGCGCGCGGAGCGAGTCGGTAGAATGGCGCTTCGCGCTTTGGGGACGGCGACAAGAATGTCGCCGCTCCTTGGCATCGCCTAGTCCAACGCCACCGCTTTGATGTTCCGGAACTCGACCTTCATCTTGAGCTTCGGATGGATCTGCAAACCGATGGGCGCGGCACCGGAATACTTTGGATCCTTATATTCCACAGCCTTCTCGCCGTTAATCCACACGGTGAAAGTATCCCCTTTTGCCTCCAGCCGCAGCTTGGTCCATTCGCCCACCTTCACCAGTTGCGCGGCGTTCTTGGCCTGGCCCTCTTCCGGGTATTTACCGATGTAGAAAGAGCCGGTCATATCCTTCTTCAGGCTGCGCGAAACGCCGATCTGCAATTGAATCTCCGGCTTGCGGACCATGATGCCGCTATCGATTTCGCCGCTCCACCGCGCCTCCGCTTCGACGACGACATCGTGATACGATTTCTCCGTGTAGAGCATCGAACCGGTCTGCGCGTCATCGCTTTCACCCACGAGCACGCCATCCACCACTTTCCAAAACGGATTGTTCTTCGGCACCTTCCAGCCGGTGAG
>FTCB01000247.1_pt1 | contig 10445 bp, 8 predicted proteins | sample 1639431 | NCBI WGS metagenome assembly FTCB01 (sample SAMEA3914864, study PRJEB12502) | metagenome | biome: forest; material: soil | place: USA | collected 2012-03-12 | depth 0.3 m
CGCTCACCGCGGGAGGCAGGGCGCCGTCGACGGCCAGGTTGTAAATCGCCGGGACGAGCTTGCGATGCGTGAGATCTCCGGTCGCTCCGAAGATGATAATGGCACAAGGCTCGGGCATAGTCCGGCTGGACAGGCCTTCGCGCAGAGGATTTACGTCTTTGATGTCAGGCATTGGATCAGCGATAACTCTCTCAAGAATGAACGCAACGGTGAAGTCCTAAAATTTGCCGCTCAATATGAAATACGAAACCCTGGCCGAAATGGCCGACAAGGTGGTGAAAGACACGCTGCAGAGCCTGCCGCGCGAGGTGGCGGAGGCGGTGGACAAAGTACCGGTGTTTCTGGAGCCCGAGCCGGCGGAGGATGACGTGGCCAGTGGGATCGAACGGGACACGCTGGGGCTTTTTGACGAGGGGGAAGCCGAGGTGCCGACGCCACGCATCCGGCTGTGGCTGTTGAACATCTGGGACTACGCAAAGGGTGACGAAGAGGTGTTTCGCGAGGAGGTCTCCATCACGCTGCTGCACGAGATCGGGCATTTGGTCGGGTGGGACGAGGAGGATGTGGAGGAGCGGGGGCTGGGGTAGGATTTTCGTCTCGCTTTATTTTTTCCACAAAATACGCATCCTTGGCCGGAGGCCTTTTCATGAAGCTGCACTACATTCTCGTTGTTTTTGCGTGGGTTGCCGCGCTCGGCAGTATCCGTGCGGCGGGGCCGAGTGTCGTGCTCTACCAGCCGAATAATGTGCTTACCATGCGGCTGGGCGACGATGTGGGCGTTTTTGCGAAATACATCAAGGCTCTCGAGGCCGCGGCTGAGCCATTCCTTGGCAAGGATAGGGCGGAACTCCTCGATGTCTTTGTCGTCATCAAACCCGGCACAGTCGGGCCCGTGCAGCGCTCCCGGGTCTGGTTTGTTTCCAGTCTGTCGCCGCAGCCTCCCACCGCGGATTTGAAAAAGGCGCTGGAGGAAGTGCCGCCGCCGGAGGTGACGGATGGGCCGGTGGTTTTTGCGATCTGCTACGCGCTCAATGGAGCCCAGCCCCGCGACACGAAAAGTGAAGCGGGCAAGCCGCCTCTGCCCGGCGAGTGGCGCGAGTTTCTTCCCAAATCCGACGAGCCGGTACCGCTGTCGGATACGCTGCTGAAGAACGTCTGGCCCTAGAGCATTTTCAGCTAATAAGTCGCAGCGGCCTGGCGAATCTAAGCTGAGCGTGATTACCGCCACGCGCCGGCAGGCGCTGTAGCAACGGTGCTGTGCGCCGTTTCGCCCAACGGGCGATCTCCCAGGTCTCCTTTCTAACGAGACGACAGATCAAAATGAAAACGCCCTAGCGGTCGTAGTGCCCGGCCTTGAAGAGCTTGGCGTAGGAGCCTTCCATGGCCAGCAATTCCGGGCCGGTGCCCTGCTCGGCGATCTTGCCATGCTCGAGGACCACGATGCGGCCCAGCGAATGCACAGTGGCCAGGCGATGGGTGATGATAAGCGTGGTGCGGCCGCGCATGAGCTCCTCGATCGTCTCCATGATGGCGTGCTCGGTGCCGGGATCCAGCGCGCTGGTGGGCTCATCGAGGAGGAGGATGGGCGCATCCTTGAGGAAGGCCCGGGCGATGCCGATGCGCTGGCGCTGGCCCACGCTGAGGTGGCTGCCACGCTCGCCGACGGCGCTCTCGAAGCCCTCTGGCAATTGCATGATAAAATCGTAGGCCTGGGCGCGCTTGGCTGCTTCGATGATCTGCGCATCGCTCATGCCGGGGCGGCCATAGGCAATGTTTTCCTTGATGGTGGTGGAGAAGAGCACCGTGTCCTGCAACACCATGCCGATCTGGGCCCGGAGGGATTTCTTGGTGATGCCGCGGAGATCCTGGCCATCGAGATGCACGGAGCCGGACGAGGGATCGTAAAAACGGGGGATGAGGCTCAACAGCGTGCTCTTGCCCGCGCCGGTGCCGCCGACGAAGGCCACGCTCTCGCCGGGAGCGATGGTGAGGTTCACGTCCTTGAGGATGAGCCGATCCGGACTGTAACCAAAAGCGACGTGACGGAGCTCGATGGCGCCAGTGGTGGCGGTAATCGGCGTGGCGTTGGGTGCGTCGGGCACGTCGTCCTCGCGGTCGAGCACTTCGAAGCAGCGCTGCGCTCCGGCGGCGGCGCCTTCCAGAGCCCAAGCCGTGTAGCTGAGCTGCTCCAGCGGCTGATAGAGCATGAGCAGATAGGTGACGAAAACGGTGAGATCGCCCAGCGTGAGAGCTCCGTTGAGGACCTGCACCGAGCCCACGTAGTACAGCAGGGCGGTGCCGATGGACATGAGGGTGCCCACGATAAAGGAGCTGACGATCGAGGTGACGTTGAAGCGCAACCCTGCCTCCAGGCTGCGGGCGGCGCGCTGGCGAAACTGCTTGATCTCAAAGGTCTCCCGGCCAAACGCGTGCACCATGCGGATCTGGCTGATGCCTTCCTGGGTCTGGGCGAGCAGGTCGCTTTCGCGCTCCTGGATGGTGGTGGATTGCCGCCGCACGCGGTCGGCGAAATAGCGGATGGCCCAGGCCACGAAGGGCATCACGGCGAGCGAGGTGACGGCCAGCGGCCAGTTCATCCACAGCATGATGCCGAAGGTCCAGACCAGCATCACGATGGAGGTGAGCGTGGTGGCAAAGCCCTTGTTGTAGATGGTCTGGATGCTCTGCGAATCGTAGGCCACGCGAAAGCTGGAGTCCGAGCTGCGCCGGGCGTCGTGATATTTGAGCGGGAGAGATTGCAGGCAGGAGTAGAGATCGGTGCGCAGGCGCAGGAGGGATTGCAGGCCGACCCGGATGAAGAGGTAGGTCGACCCAACGTTGATCACCCCGGCGACGATGCTGATGACCACCAGGATGATGCAGAGCCAGAGAGCGGCGCTGGCGGGATTGGTCCCGAACCAACGGAGGACGAAATCGCGCGCCTGGGCCGTACCATGCATGGCATCGGAAGGCAGTACGCCGTCGATGATGTACTTGAATGGCCAGGGCTTCAGCGAATTGAGAATGATCGAGGCAAAAGTGAGCAGCACCGCACCGAGGGTGGGCAGGAAATACGGGCGGAAATAGCGAAGCGCTCTGGCGTAGACGGACACGGACCTCCGTTGGTACGCGAAGTGCCGAGGTTTTTCAACGGGGGATTGCGTTGGGAGGTACAATGCGATTACAAAATGCCTACAAGATGCAAACATCTCAGAGCCCCTCGCTGAGAACGATGGTCGCGCGAATTTCCGCGGACGACATCGTGATCTATGCGAATGGAGCCCTCTCCAGCTACCTCAAGGTCAGAAAGCGTGACCTGATCGGTTCGCCGCTCGAGGTCGTGGCCCGGCGGTGCAAGGGCGAGATCTCCTCGTGTTTCTCGCGTCCCGATACCGGTCGCAGCAGCAACCATCTGGTGACGGATGAAGAGGGGCGGGTTTTTGAGGTCAAGGTCTACTCCGACGGAGGGGTGCTCGATATCGTGCTCGACGAGGTTACCAATGCCGAATTCATCGGGCGGGAACTGCGCGACTCCAGCGGCACGCCTTTTGAGAGCCTGAGCGAGGACGAGTTGCGCACCACCCGCCACCCGGAGCGGCGCTATCTCACCATCAGCTACACCAAGCTGCTGGGCATTTCCCAATTGGCCGAGCGGCTCGCGCCCATGGAGGTGCGGCTCATGGTCAATTCCTTCGTGGAGGAGGCCAGCGATGCGGTTTTTGAGAGCGGCTGCACGGTCGGTGAAACCTCCGGCGACTCGATTTTGGGAATCTTTGGCGCGCCGCGCTATTATACGGACCACCCGCTGCGGGCGATCCTCGCGGCCTGCGACCAAATGCGCAAGGCGGCGCAGCTTCATGCGGGTCTGCATCGCGAGGGCAAGGAACTGCCGCCAAACACCTGCGGCATCTGGACCGGCGACGTGCTGGTGGGCACACTGGGAAATTCCGCCTGGCAGCACTACACCGCCCTGGGGCTCCCCGTGGAGCTGGCGCAGAAGCTCGCCGAGCTGGCGCGCCCCGGCGAGGTCCTTCTGCCCGAGCATACGCTGACCCATTTGTTGCGGGTGCTGCCTTCGGAGTGGCAGCACGTTCGGGCCGAGAGCGAATTTGAACCGGACCTGAGCGATTTTCAGTGGGCGGGCGACGACATCGCTCCGGTGGCCGAGCATCTGCGCAAGGTGGTCTATCTGGTGGGCCGGGGCGTGCAGGAGCATGCCGACCAGGTGGAGCTCTATTTTAATTATCTCTGGGCGCTGAAGATCCCCGGGCGCGATCAATTTGTGCCCATCCTCAGCGTGACGCGCCCCATGGAGGTGGGCGACTCGCTCGAGCTCAGCGAGGACAATGTCGTGACCACGCAGGTCGCGCAGACCCTCGGCAAATACAAGCTCATCTCGGTGATCGGATCGGGCGGCATGGGCAAGGTCTGGCGCGGCGTGGACCGCTTTGGCAATGCGGTGGCCATCAAGGTGCTGCACTCCGGCGAGAGCGTGACCGACGCCACGCTCAAGCGTTTTCGGCGCGAAGCCGAGATCATGGCCCGCCTGCCGCACCGCAATATCTGCCGCGTCTTCGAGATGAACGAATTCGACGGCATCCAGTTCCTGGCCATGGAGTTTGTCGATGGTCTGACCCTGTCGGACCTGCTTTACGAAAAGGCCGATTCCGAGGTGACCACGGCTTCGGCCAAGGTCGACCTCAAGTCCCTGATTCATTCCATCCGTTCCGGCCGATCCTCGCGCGAAACCGCCTCGGTGGAAGAAGGCGAATCGATCGAGGCCGAATCCGCCGTGCGCCCCAAGAAGAGCCGCATTCTGCCGGTCGAGCAGACGATGAGCATCTTCCTGAAAGTCTGCGAGGCCGTGCAGTTTGCCCACGAACACGGCGTGCTGCATCGCGATCTCAAGCCAGGCAACATCCTCCTGCGCGAGGACGGCGAGCCGCTCGTGGCCGACTTTGGCCTGGCCAAGCTCAACACGGCCGATGCCACGCAATCCCTCTCGGTGAGCGGCCATGTCGTTGGCACGCTGGAAAATATGTCGCCCGAGCAGGCCGAGTCGAGCAAGACGGTCGACGAGCGCGCCGACGTCTATGCGCTGGGCACCATACTTTACCAGATGATCACGGGCCGGCGGCACTTCGAGGCCACCGGCAACATCGTGGTCGACGCCCAGGCGCTGCGCATTCACGAGCCGGTGCGCCCCCGCGCGCTCAACCCCCGCATCGATCTCGACCTCGAAATCATCACGCTCAAGGCCCTGCGCAATGACCCCGTCGAGCGCTACCGCAGCGTGGCCGCGCTGCTGGCGGATATCGAGCGTTATCGGCGAGGCGAGGCCATCAGCGCCCGGCCGGTCTCGCCGTGGGAGCTGATCCAAAAATTGGTGCAACGCAATCGCGCCGTTACGGCGGTAACGGCGGGAGCGATCTGCGTGCTCGTGCTCGGCGCGTTGTTTACGATTTACCTGCAAAACGCCCAACTGACCAAGATCCAACAAGCCAATAAGGAGAAAGACAGTGCGCGAGGTGAGGCGCTGGCGAAAGCGGCGCTGGCTGAGAGTGCGAGCGCTGAAGCCAAAAAGCAGGCTAATAATGCGGAGCAGCAAAAAACCGCCGCCGAGGAAGCCACCGCTCGCGCTTTGGCCCGAGAAGAGGACCTAAAGAAAGCTCTAGCTGACCTTGATGTGGCTCATACCCAGGTTTCGCAAAAGGAGGGTGACGCAAAGGCCGCACAGAAACAAGCGGCTGAAGCCGAAGCACAAAAGGAGGTGATGAAGGAGGAATTGGCGAAAAAGGAGTTGGAAGATGCCAAGCGAGCCGCAATGGGCTCCGGACCGGGAAGAGGACCCGCCTTATTGCGGCCTCGGCCAAGGAATGAGCAGGATGGCCCTGGCCCGCAGGACGAAGGGCAGCAGGAGTTCTTCAAGGCGATGCAAATCTTCAACCTTGGTCAGCTCGGCTATCAAAGCACGCCGCCGGATAAAGCCGTGGCCGATCTTTCCGAGGCGCTCGGTTATCTGGCCAAGACGCTCTCGGCCAACCCGGATTTTCTGCCAGCTTTGATGATGAAGGGCCGCATCCACCTTTGTTTGCAGGAATATGACCAGGCGGCCACGGAGTTTGCGAAAGCGGTGGAGGTCATTGGCCGTGGCGCTCCCGACATGCCGAACGATGACCCCAAGGAAATGGTGCAACTGATGAAGAATCTGGCCAAGGAGAGCGGGGAAAAGAGCTCCAAAGCGAGCGACCTTTTGTCGAAGGCCTCAGGGCCAGGGCCCCTGGGTGCCACCAATCAAAATACGGCGAGCATTCTCCTCAATGTCGCGAAGGCGAAAAAAGTGAGCTTTGCGTCACCAGCAAACCCTCTGGCTCGATCGGTTACCCCAGAGGAGGTGGCCCTGAATATCATGGAGCGAAACGGCCCTGACACGCAGGTCTTTGTCAAAACCGGCCAGGATAAGAAGCCCATGATCATTATCTGGAATAACGAGCGGCTGGCGGACCTGACACCGCTCAAGGCTTTTGAACCCAGTGGAGTGGCTATCGTGGGGGCAAAGGTGATCGATTGGAAATCCCTGGGCGAGTTGCGGGCGCTCACTTCCCTCGATGTGTCCAAGAGTGTCCTTACCGGTAACTTTCCGGCGAATTTCGCGCGGCTCTTCAGCAAACTGCAATCATTGAATCTAGCCGGTACGGACTTGGCGAAACTGGAGTTCCTGCAGGGCATGTCCTTTATCCAGGCGCTGGATGTTTCCAGTACGGATATCACGGACCTATCCCCCCTGCTCAATTGTCCCTACTTGCGCGATTTGAATATCGGTGGCCTGAATCCGCCAAGTCTGGCCGTGTTATTCCGGTTGCCTCTTCAGTCGCTCACCATTAGCCCGCTCCTGATCACGGATAAAGCCGCCGTCAATTCCCTGCGCGGGCACAATTCGCTAAAGAGCATTCGCACACCGACCGACAAGGAAGGACAGACTTTCGTGGAATTTTGGCGCAAGCTGGATTCCGGGGGGTACGCGGAAAGCGACCAATAGGTCTCTCGCGTTGATTTGGTGATTTTGCCCTTTGGGGATTTCGGGATTTCTGTTGTGCTGGCTTTTTTCGCCTGTGGACGAGTCATTGATACCTGAGAGCAAACCTCCGCATGGAGGCCCCCTGAGAAGTTTTCTCGGGCTGCTGGGCGCCGGTGTGCTGGTGGTGATCCCGGTGGCCGCCACCGTGTGGGTGATCTCGATTTGTTACCGGTTTATCAGCGGGATCAGCTCGCCGATTTATGGCGCGATTGGCTGGCATTTTCCCGGTTTGGAATTTTTGACCACCATTATCATTTTGCTCGGCATCGGCTTCATGGCGAAAAATGTCTTCGGGCAGAGAATCATTTCGGGTTTCGAGTCCTTCGTCCTCGCCCTGCCCCTCGTTTCCTTGGTCTACGGCGCGGTAAAACAGGCCATGGAGTCTCTGCAATCCATGCGCGGTCCTCGCAATTTCAAGCGGGTGGTTTATCTTAAGTACCCGGATACCAATGGTTTGCTGATCGGATTTGTGACCGGGCAGTGCTACGATCCGGGATTGCAAAAGGAATTCACCCTGGTTTTTTTGCCCTTCACGCCGAACCCTGTTTCGGGCCGTGTCGTGGCGGTGGGACCGGAGGATATTATTGAGAGCGGCCTTACCACGGAACAGGTTATGAAGATGGTTCTTTCCGCGGGTTTAGTGGCTCCGGTGAGGCCGATAGGTAACGACGTTAAATAAATGGAAATTCTTTGAACGTTGGGACGAGTGGCGCGTCTAATCTTGTACGCACCTTGTGTGCAAACGAGCCATGAAAAATCCTTACACAAAGATCAATCGACGCAACTACTCATTGGGTGAGCTGGTGGAGATCGTATCCTCCTGCACCAGAGACAGTAAAGAGACTCTCGCCGCCCTCGTCGACATGTTCGAAAGCGGTCGCGTGAAGCTGGCCAACCACGGCCGGCTCAAACGCATTCGCGTCGCTGCTTAATTTTACCATTTGGCCTGCTTCGCTTGGGGGGTGTACTGGGTCTCATTTGAGCCCGGTATCCCGGGGGGGAACCCCCCAGCGAGGCGGAGCTAAGCTTCCGGTTTGTCTGTCGGAGTTGCCGGTACTTTTTAGTTGAGCGACTCGTTCAGTTGCTTGGTCAGCGCGAGCGCCTCGTCCGTCAGCTTTTTGCGGGTCGCTGCATTCAGGTCTTTTGCCCATTTGAGGCCTGCGGGAGTTCCTTTGGCCTCAGGATTTGCGACGGTTTTATCTTCGACGAGGGCAACTGTCGTGCCGTCCGGCTTGTAGTCGATTTGCTGGATCAGTTTCTCCTGGCTGTCATACAGAAAGCGCGTCTGGAGTTTTCCGTCCAAAAATAGCGCAATGGAGTGCCCGTTGGCATCCAGCAGCCTTCGACCCACCTTGCCGTCTGGATAACTCCACATGATGTTGTGTCCCGCCAGGTCATATTCGGAGACGCCCTTCAGCTTGCCTTCTCCATCGTATTTCTCCTCGTGTCGGCCTTTGGCCGTATAAGTGGTTACATTTTTGTAGGATCCCGCTTCCACCTCCAGAATCTTTCGGTCCTGCGTGTCGTATTTCACCTCGTATACTTTTTCCCCCGCTGGGTTCACTCTTGCCGCGATCCGGCCTTTTTCGTCTCGCACGATCGCGATTGTCTCTCCGTTTTTCGAGACGCTGGTCTGCTTTCCCTCTGCGTTGTATTTCGGCACGCTCGTATCGACCAATACTCCCTTATCGTACTTCTCCCGCTTCTGCACCTCTCCGGCCAGGGGACCATTCACGTACCGCGTTACCACCCACTTCGAGCCGTCCATATTCTCCGTGGTCTCCACCCCGGCCGCCGTGTCGTTGTACCAATATTCCCGCTGTCCCTTCGCATTGGTTCGGGTGATCGCTGCATGATCTATGGGCTTCGTCCCCGGCTTGATACTGTAGTTCCAATCCTTGTCCGAGAGGATCAATCGGCTCGCGGGGTCCCACGTAAAGACATTGTTGTTCGTGGTCAGCGTCAGGTGCATTTTTGCGTCGGTTCCGTAGCTGTATTTGCGCCCGCCTCCCTGACTCGGGTTGATCGCGCCCAAGGTACGGTCCTTGCCCCGGATCTCACTACGCCCGCCGATCAGGAAAACCTTCGGCCGATCAGTCCGCTCAAAAGTAATCTGACTTCCATTGAACTTCAGGCCGATCACCTCGGTGTTTGCCGCATTCCAGACCACCTGGACCTTTGATTCGTTGCCCTCCCGGATTTCCGTGATCCGGTTCCCTGCGTACAGGTAGCTAAAAGTGCGACCATTGGTGGTTACGGACTGAATTCGTCCCTTGTTGAAGACCATTGAGTCACCCCCGTTCGTGCGCAGGGTAATCACGTCGCCCTCTACCGTTCCCAGCCACTTGTTGGAGTTGATTTGATTGGGTGTACTGCTGGTGTGCAGCATGGCGTCCCAACTCCCTGGTTCCCGCACGCGAAATTGCGTCGCGTCCCACGGCGTGATATTCGACTCAAGCAGCGGGAAAAACCACCCTGCGCCCAGCAGCGAAGGCGTGTCGAGCGAGGAATCGAAGACCACTACCAGTGGAAACTTGAGATTGCCTCCCAGATCGACCTCCCCGATGCGATCGGAGTAGTAGAGGTGCCCCCGCTCATCCACCCCACGAAAATGATCAAGCGACTCCGACCACGGAATCCCTGCTGTCCAGGCCCCCTCCGTCGCTAGAAAAAGACAAACGGGAACTAGAAGCCGACGGAGGAAGTACATGGGAACCCCACCGTGCCCTTCCGTCATCCGCCATTCAAGCGTATCCGCAACTGAGGCTGCACCGGATGATGAGTAGAGTAGCCGACGCGATAAGGCGGGTTTCGAGTCATTCAGGACCGCCGCTCTTCCCATTTTTTCCCGTCTTGCTAGCCTTTCCCGATGGTCGAAGTACTTGTCAGTTTTGAAGGTGGTTTCCGCACGGTTTCCACGCATGGGCCCTCGGGCGCGGTGCTGCCCACGGATGCTCCCAAAGACAATCTGGGCGAGGGCAATGCCTTCAGCCCCACCGATTTGACGGCCACCTCACTCGTGACCTGCATGCTCACGACGATGGCCATCGTGGCGCGGAAAAATTCCCTGCCGGTGGAACTGGCCGGCGCCAAGGGGCGGGTGCGCAAGTACATGACCTCCGAGCCGCCTCGCCGCATCGCGAAGCTGGAGGTGGATATTGATGTGCCTCATGCGGTTTCTTCGGCCGATCGGGTAACTTTGGAAAAAGTGGCTTTGAATTGCCCGGTCGCCCTCAGCCTGCATCCCGAGGTGGAAAAAGTGGTCTCTTTTCATTGGGCGGACTAGGGCCTGTTAACCCTTTGAGAAAAGAGGAAAAAAGAAGGATTTTTGAGTCAAAAATGGGGTGATGAGGGGAGTCGAATTGAA
>FTCB01000049.1_pt1 | contig 10338 bp, 9 predicted proteins | sample 1639431 | NCBI WGS metagenome assembly FTCB01 (sample SAMEA3914864, study PRJEB12502) | metagenome | biome: forest; material: soil | place: USA | collected 2012-03-12 | depth 0.3 m
CCCAACCCGCTTTCTCCCTATGGCTATCACAAGTACGGCGGAGAAATTCTGGCGGAGTCCTACGCCAAATTTTTTGGTCTGCGGATCGTCCTGCTTCGCCTCTTCTCCATCTACGGCCCGCGCCAGCGCAAGCTCTTCCTCTGGGAGGTTTACCGGCAGATTCGGCACGCCGCCGCCCGCGTCGAGTTGATGGGCACCGGCAAGGAGACGCGGGACTTTCTCCATATTGATGACCTGGCTTCGGCTATTCTCCTCCTCTCTGGAATCGCGTTTGAAGAGAGTGCCCCTCTCCTGCTCAATGTCGCCCGCGGCGAGGAGCAGACCGTACTTTCCGTCGCGCGCAGCATTCTGCATTTGAGTGGTTCCTCGCTCCCCCTCATGTGCAAAGGCGAGGCCCATGCGGGCAATCCCGATCGCTGGGCCGCCGATATAACCAAACTGCAGGGCCTGCTTCCTCAGTGGCAGCCCCGCTCCTTCGAGGAGTCTCTTCGCGAAACCATTTCAGATTGGGGCAAACTGCCCGCTTAATTTTGCGTATCGGCATTTTGGATTTAAGTGTCACTGGCTGGACCGCCGGAGGCATCTTCACGCGGGTCGTTTGTCATGGCTTGGCCAGCGCGGCCGCGGCTGCGCCCGACATCGAGCTCACCTTTGTTTCCAATAGCGAGCCATCCAAGGGGCTGCCCGTCAGCCTTTCGACCGAGAAGCCTGTCAGTTGGCAACCCTTGTCCCTGGGCGAGCGTGTGCAACGCCGCTTTGGAGCTTTTCGCCAGCCCAATTGGCTCGAGTTGACGATGGAGCGCCATCGTCTCGATGCCATTTTGCCGGTCGTTTACGCGGCCAGCGTCGCTCCTACTCGTCCCGCCGCCGGCCGCCTCATCGGCTGGATTCCCGATTTTCAGCATCTCTACCTACCGGAGTATTTCGATCAGGCGGAAATCGACCGCCGCGAAGCCCAGTGTACGGTTTGCGCGGAAACCTCCGCCCGCATGCTCCTCTCCAGCGAGGATTCCCTCGATCATTTCAAGACTCGCTTTCCCGCGCACGCCGACAAGGGGAAAGCCATTCCCTTTCCTTCCATCTTTGCCTTTGAACCTCCCGCCGCGCCTCAAGGTGATGTTCGGCAAAAGTATAATCTGCCGGAGATCTTCATCATGGTGGCCAATCAATTTTGGGCGCATAAAAACCATCTTACGGTGGTCCGCGCCCTCGCCGCGCTGAAGCGCCGAGGGCTCTCCGTGACCTTCGTTTTCACCGGCCAGCTCGGTGACCACCGCAACGGTGCCGATTGCGTCCTCTCCACCCTGCTACAGGAAGCCGCCGCGCTCGGGGTGTACGAACAGATCCGCGTGCTCGGCCTGGTCCCGCGCGCCGACTTGCTCGATCTCATGCGATCTGCCGCCGCCGTCCTTCAGCCCTCGCGTTGGGAAGGTTGGAGCACCACCGTGCAGGACGCCAAAGCCATTGGCCGCCCCGTCATCTGCTCCGATCTTCCCGTCCATCGCGAGCAGGCGCCTGATGCGCTCTTCTTCTTTGCCCCACTCGATCCGGAAGATCTCGCGGAGAAGCTGGCCACCGCGCTCCCCCATTTTGTCCCCGGTCCCGACCCAGCCGCCGAGGCTGCCTCCCTGCTAAGCGAGACCACCTTGGCCCGCGACTACGGTCGCACCCTCCTGGAATTCTGCCGCCCCTGATGGCCAACCTCGTTAGCCGTGTGCAGGATCGTCTGGCCAACCGCAAGGGCCGCCAGGCCTTTGCCGAGTTTACCCGTTCGCTCAAGGTTTGCCCCGATGTTGCCGCCGTCGCCCGCGAGCGCGGCTGGAAATACGAGATCCTCGCCCCGGAAATTCTCTCCCGCCGAGCTCCTTCGCAAACCATCCCCGAGCAACTCGGCGACCAGATGTTCGATCCCGCCATGCGCGCGGCCCGGCTCGATTCCGCGTGGGAACGCACCAAGTACGCCCGCCTCTACGCTGGTGAGTACTATCGCAGTCCCGAGGCCGTCTACGTCGAGATCCCCGACGCCACGTTGCATCTTTCCTCCGGCGCTGTCTTCACCGCGCAGGGCGAATACTTTCCCCAATCCGTTTTCGTACCCTCCCAGTTTTTTGGCGACCAGCAGAACGGCCTGCAAAACCCTCCGCCGCGCCTGGAGGGCAGCTACCTCTCTTCTCTCACCCCATGGGGTTGGAACTACGCCCACTGGCTCTTCGATTCCCTGCCCAAGGTCGAAGCCCATCCCTTCTGCCCGGCGGGCACCAAGCTCCTTATGCATGCCGGCCTGCTCCCGTTCCATCGGGAGTCCCTTTCGCTGCTTGGTCTTGGCGAAGGCGACATCACCGAGATCTCCGGCCCGCTTATTAGCTTTGAAAAACTAGGCTGCTGCTTCTCCGCCGACCGCAGCGGCGCGCCCCATCCTCGTCTCCTCATCGGCCAGCGCGAGCGTCTGCTCAAGGCGGCGGGCGTTCCCCAGCCGGCTCCCACCGGCGCGCCCATTTACATCAGCCGCAAACATCGCTCCCGTTCCCGCTCCCAGCGCCGCATTGCCAACGAAGCCGATGTGCTCAAGGTCCTCGAGGAATTCGGCTTCGAGGCCTATGTTCCCGAAGAGCATTCTTTCCCCGAGCAGGTTCGCCGTTTCAGCACCGCTTCCGCCATTGCCTGTCCGCACGGCGCGGGCAGCTTCAATCACCTCTTCGCGCCGGCTGGCATCCCCATCGTCGAATTTTACAACCCATCCTGCTGGGAACACGCCCCGGTGCGCTTCACCAGCCTGCTTGGCCAAAGGCACTATCATCTTTTTGGGAGCAATGTTTCCGATGAACACGATTTTGAACTCGATTGCGCCCGCGTTCGCAAGGTCGCCGCGCTCGCCCTGGGCGGAAAATTCCTGCCCCTTGTGGCGGAAAGGGAATACTAAGTGGCCACGAAGTTTTCCATCATCACGCCCTGCCGCAACGCCGCGCGCTACCTGCCCGAGACTATCGAGTCGATCCTCGGCCAAAGTGCCGTTGCGTCTGGCCAGGTGGAACTCGAGTACCTCATCGTCGACGGCGCCTCGACCGATTCCACTGCCGAGGTCGAAAAAAAATACCAGCACCCCGCGCTCACCTTCTGCTCGGAACCTGATACCGGTGTCTATGATGCGCTCGCCAAGGGCCTCCAGCGGGCCACTGGAGATATCGTGGCGTATTTGAATGCGGGCGATTGCTACCATCCCAAGGCCTTCGAGGTGCTCGCGGAAGTTTTCGCCAATCCCGGAGTCGATTGGGTCACCGGCTACAGTGTTTTGCTCAACGAAAAGTCGCAGGTTACCGCAGCCTGGAAGCCGCCACGCTTTCGCCGCGAGTACTTCGAGACCGGCCTCTATTGCAAGGGCTTCCCCTATCCCTCCGTGCAGCAGGAGTCCACTTTTTGGTCTGCTAAATTGAATCGCACGATCGACTTCGCCCGTCTTCGCCAGTTCCGCCTCGCCGGCGATTATTTTCTTTGGACCAGCTTCGCGCCTCAGGCGCCCATGCATTCCGTTTTCAGCTATCTCTCCGCCTTTCGCATCCACGCCGGGCAGCTCAGCGAAGACATGAGTGCTTATAATAAAGAGGTCGCCAGCATCACGCGCCCCCTGACGCGAAAGGAAAAGCTCTCCGTCTATTGGGAATACACCTGCCACCCCCTGTTGCGTGGCCCGCTTTCGCGCTTCGTTCTCCCGCGCTCCGAGGCCTGCCTCTTCGAATACGATGGCAAAACCGATCGCTGGAAAGCCCGGTAAACCATGCCCAAGCGAGTCACCTTTCAATGGATCGAGAATTGCGCGAACGAGCGCCTGCGCGTGGCCCAACAGTGCCTGGTCGATAGCCTCACTGCTTTTGATATCGAGCCCGTTCTCTATCCCGTTGGCCGTGCCCTGGTGAAATTCGCCGACGTCCTGCGTTTCGCCCGCGAGCACCACTCCGGCGATTGCTTCGTCTGGGCCAATTCCGATGTCTCCCTCGTGCGCGACCCCTTCGATCTCGCCGACCGTTCGGTCGTCCACGGCTTCCATCGCACCGAGCGTCCCTCCGGCGATATCTGCTATGGCGTCGACATGTACATGGTGCCCAACCGACTGTGGGACGAGCGCCTCTCCGTCGACATCCCTGACCTCTGGTGCGGCGCCACCCATATCGATTGGTGGCTCACCCGCGCTGCCCAGCTCGAGGAAAAATACGAGACCCATACCGGCTACATTGACCATCTTTCCCACGAGCCATCCGGTGCATCCAAAGGCTCTGCCGACCAGCACTACCGACACAACGTTCGCGAGTACAACGCCTGGGCCGCCCGCCAGGGCGCAGGCCGGTACGAGGAACACCTTGAACTCCCGCTCATCGGAGCCTCCCTCTCGCCCATCACCGACTATCTCAAGCGCCTGACCGGAAAGCGCAAAAAGTAACCCCGCCGCCGCTTGAATATCGCCATTAGCAGTCCTGACGGCCTGGGAGACTTCATTCTCCGCCTTCCCCTGTTTCGCGCCTTGGAAAAAGCCGGACACACCTTGCAAATCTGGATGCTCTCTCCTGCTGCGGAGCTGGCTGCGATCGTCCTGCCCAATGCAAGGATCCAGCGCATCGCCACCCATCCCTACACCCGGGAGGCCCGGCAGGCCTGGCGCCCTTTTGTGAACGAGTTCGACCGCATCAAAAGTCTGCCCTCCGATCGCTACGTGGTGGCGCTTTATCAACCCAGCTTCTTCGACGAAATGTGGATCGACCATGGCGATAAAAACATCCCCATCGCCGGCCTTGTCTCCCGCGACGTTTTCTGGCCCTCCGAGACCATCCGGCCTGCTCGCGAACTCGCGGAGTCCTACTCCATCAGGGCTTTCGTCGACGGCGACCAGCCTGAGATCGAAAAAAACCGCGCTCTCGCCGAGGCAATCCTCGGCCACCCCTGTGGCGAAGATGCCTATCTCGAAGTCTCCCCTGCGGCTCGCGAGCTCGGATCGCACCTCCTTCGCGAACAGCATCTCGCCGGCAAGAAATTCTGGCTCGTCTGCGTGGGCTCCCGTCCCGGTCTGGATGCCAAGGATTGGGGGGAGGCCAACTGGATCGCGGCCCTGTCCGCGCTGGAGAAAACCGGAGACCACACCTTCCTCTTCATCGGCAACGAATCAGAATCCGCCTCTATCGAGCGCATCCGCCACTCGCTAGCTTCTCCTCAGAATCATCGAAATCTCGCCAGCACCCCTCTCGGGTTTGAGACGGCGCTCGGTCTCGCTGCTCTCTCTGAGGGCTACCTCGGCCGCGACTCCGGCCCCATGCATCTTGTCGCTGCGGTCGGTCGTCCGGTTCTCGCCGTTTTCGCCGGGGGCCACTGGGGCCGCTTCTTTCCCCAGGTCTCTCGTGCTATCGTTCTCGGTGCGCGCGGAGCCTGCCGCGGTTGCGCCCTGCGCGATGCTCCACACGATCCCTGGTGTGTCAAGAATCTGCCCGTTTCCGAAGTTCTCGAGGCCTGGCAGCGCCTGCCGGCAACGTCCTCCCTGGAGATTCGTCAGTGGAGGCCCGACGGTGCGCCGCTCGATTCCGATTTCGTCCGCCAGGCCCTCGAAAACCGCCGGTCCCGGATGCGTCAGGATCGCCCGCGCAATAAATTCCACGCTCTGGCTCGCCGCCTCGTTTCCCGATGAGCAACTGGATCCATCATCATCGCAACAATAAAGGCTGGCGCTCCGCCAGCGCCTGGCGCCTATTCCTAGTCGCCCTCCGGCGCTGGCTCAAGGCGCTCGCGTGGGATCTCACCGATTTCGTTCGTTTCGGGCTCTTCAAGGAACACCTTAAACCCAAGACCGCCGCTCCTGCTGAGGCAGCCGCGAGCCCGGTCCCTGCCGTCGCCCGTCCACCTGCCTCGTCCGCAAAGCCCGTCATCTTCGCCTCCTATGCCGTCGATCAAAAGTGGACTGGCAGCCATCGCTATTGCGGCGGCGAAAAAGTTCTCAACGCCCTCGTCAATCTCCTCCGGCTCCACGGCTACGAGGCGTACCTCGTAACTACCGATGGCAAGCAGGCGGGCTGGCTCGCCGCCGATGCCCCCGTCCTCTCGGTCGAGGAGTTCAAGGCGATGAAAGCCAAGACTCCCGATCATCGCTGCGTCACCTCCTGGATCGATGCCCACGCCTTTCTCGATGGCTGTGACACCTTCTACTATTGGGACATGGAGCTCGCCACCTCCGCCGATTACCAATTCCCCCGCCTCTGGGATTACGTCGCTTCCGGCCGCGTCAATACTATCGCCGTCCTCAATCGCGCCGCGCAGGCCTGGTTTCAGACCGTCCTCGATAAAACCTGCGCCGTTATTCCCTGCACCATAGACTCCCGCTACTGGCAGCCCGCCGACGAGAAACGCGTCCCCTTTCGCGTCGGTTACATGGACGAGGGTCCGCACACTGCCGCACTCATCGAGACTGTTCGTGCCCGCACTCTCGCCGACGGCCTCACTTTGGAATTTCACCTGATCGCCGGCGACGAGCCCAAGGTCATTGCCCAAATGCAAAGTTGCGAACTCTTCCTCGTCACCAATATCGGCAAGAGTCCCATCTGGGGCGAGGGCGGCCCACTTGGCCCTTACGAGTCCGCCGCTTGCGGCACCGTCTCCGTCAGTTTCGATCTGCTCGGCCCCTGGGAGTCCATCCAGCAGGATTACAACGGCATCGTCGTCCCGCGTGGCCGCACAGACCTCTTCGCCGAGGCCGTTTCCTCCATTTACCAGCAACCGGGTCGGCTCAAAGCAATGAGCGCCCGCGCCCTCGACATTTTCCGCTCCGCTCATAGCATGGAAGCCCGCTGGCCAAAGCTCCGGCAATTCCTGGACCTGCCCGAAACCGAATAGTTATGCCGATTGGAGACAAAATAGAGGATCGCGGTCACATCACCGGCTTTCGCGAGGAAATCGAAAAAGCCGCCGGCCGGTCCGCTGACGACTTCTTTACCTGGTTCGATGCCGCCGCCGATGCCGATGCCTCCTTCATCCGCGGCGAATGGGACTTTGCCCTCCACATCGCTAATAAGATCGCGCCTTACGTTAAGGAGCCGGAGAAAAAGACCATCCTAGAGATTGGCTACGGCGGAGGCCGCATCCTCGCCGCCGCCGCGCGCTCCTTTGGCAAGGCCGTCGGCGTCGATATCCATCCCAACCAAGCGCTCGTCGATCAGGAACTCAAAAAGCGGGGCGCGAATAATTTCCAGCTTTTCACGGCCGATGGCACCACTTTGCCCTGCCCGGATTCCTCCATTGATGTGGTCTACACTTTCATCGTCCTTCAGCACGTGGAGCGTATCGCCATCTGGCGCGCCTACTTCGAGGAGACCTGGCGCGTCTTGAGGCCCGGCGGCGTCGCCATGCTTTACTTTGGTCGCTGGGCCCCCTTCTCCCTCGGCCGCGAGCGCCCGCTTGCCTACTGGGCCGAGCGCATGGGCGAACGTTTCTTCCTCACCAAGGGCTATCTCGAAAAACCCGCTCACGTAAACGACACCAACCTCCTCGTCACCGTGCCCTACGCCAAGGGCTATGCCAAACGCCTCGGCTTTCAGGTCAAGTCCGCCACCGTCTCCCGCCGGAGAGTCCCCGACGGCCTCGCCGCCTACGGCTCTCAACACGGGCTGCTCCTGGTCAAGCCCCGGTAATGCCAGGCGACGCCCCCATCATTTTCATCCACTATGGAAATGCCAGCTACCTGCGCTATACCTTGGATACCGCCCGGCGCTCAAATCCCGGCAAACGCATCATCCTCCTTGGTGATGAGTCTAATAAGCACCTAGCCGGTCGCGGCGTCGAGTACCACGCCATCGACACCTTTGCTCGCGGGCCCCTCATCGAAACCTTCGACCGCGTCTTCCAGCTCATCAAGGGAGAGGGACACAATTACCGCAAACTGGGTGGCTCCGACTTCTGGACCCGTTTCGTCTTCCGTCGCTGGTTTGTCATTCGCGAATTCCTCGAGTCGCAGGGCATCACCTCCTTTTGGACCTTCGATTCCGACACTCTGATCCTCGCTCCGTTGGCCGATAGGGAAGCCCGTTTCGCCTCTTTCGACTGCACGGAACAGTGCCGCGCCGAATGCCTCAACGGCTTCGTGCCCGATACAGCAATCGTGACTCGCTATGTGGAGAAGATTAACGAGCTCTTCCAGCGCCCCGATTACCTCGCCGAGCAGGCGGCTCTGCTCAAACGCCACCAGAGCCTCGCCTTCACCGAGATGAACGCCTACGTCACCTTTCGCAATGAGGAAAAGATCAACAGCTGCTACCTCGCCCAACCTCTTGAAGAGGAAGCCTTCGACGATGCCCTCTGCTTCACCGAAAACTACGCCATTCACCCAAATAAGGTGAAGGAGCGCATGGAGATCAAAGACCTCCACCTCGACCCCCGCGGCGCCATCTTCGTAAAGCACCTCCCCACGGACACGGTCATTCGCTTCATCACCCTCAACCTAAGCTGGATGCCCGACTACATTTTCGAGCGCCTCATTCCCTTCGCCTCCGCGTCGGCTCAACCCTATCCCATCAATCCCGAGCAGTTCGCCTCCTTGCCTCGCCTGGAAGTCTCCGAGCCTCTCAGCTCCCGAGCCCGCCGCTGGGCGGAACTCGCCGTCTATCGTGCCAAGCAGTTGGTCTACCGTCGGCAAAAATAAATCCGCCGTTCGTTTGTCGCCAAGCGCAACTTCGATACCACTGGCGGATGCAGCACCAGACGCTTGATCGCCTCCTCGGAAAACGCTTCCCGATCCACCGTCTCCACTTTCAGCCCAGCCTTCTCCGCCCGCGACGCAAACTCGTCCCCGTACATCCGCACATGATCCGCCTGCCCAAATCGACGCAATCTCTCCGCCGCGTCTGCGACGCTGGAGTCCTCGTCCGTGGTCGCCGGCGAATCCATCTGCGGCACGGTCAGGATCGCGATGCCGCCCGGCCTGAGTACGCGGAAGATCTCCCGGAAAGCCCCCGCGTCGTCCGGCACGTGCTCCAGCACGTCGCAGCAGATGATCGTGTCAAAACTCGCGTCCGCCACCTGCGGCATCGCGCTGATATCCAGGCGCAGATCCGTATCTCCGCGATCGAAATCGGCCGTCACATACTTGCGGGCGGCGGCCTTGATTCGGTCGCGCAATTGCCGCTCGGGCGCAAAATGCAGCACGTCCTTCCCGAGAATCAGCGCTTCTTCGCGCAGGTCATCCTTTCCCGCCACTCCGTCAAAAATCGCCGTCAGCATCCGATGTCGCACCTGACTTTTGCAATTCGGGCAAATCGTTCCGGGATGCCATTGATCGTCCGCAAATCGTGCGCCCTTCCAGCCACAGATTTTGCATTCCACCGCATCCCCGCGCAGCGAGTGCAGCAATTTTTCCTTCCTGGCCGCTTCGCGCCGGCGTTCCCACGCGCCACCGAGCTGCTTGCGGATCGAAAGTGGAATAATGTCTTGAAGACGCATTGCCCGGCAGTATGAGCGAAAATCAAAACGCTGTCAGCATTGTCATCGCGTCGTACAACTCCGCCGCGTACCTTGCCGCCACGCTGGCCAGTTGTCTGGAGCAAAGCGTCCCCGCCCGCGAGGTCATCCTCATCGATGATGGCAGCACCGACGATACCTCCACCGTCATCGGTCCCTTCCTTGACCGCATCACCTACGTGCCCATCCCCAATGGCGGCGTCTCCGCCGCCCGCAATGAAGGCGCCCGCCGCGCCACGGGCGACTGGCTGCTCTTCCTCGACTCCGACGATATTCTCCTGCCCACGGCGATCGAATCCCTGCTCAAGGCCGCCACCAAAACCCCGGCGGGAGTCGCTTACGGCATGGTCCTCCAGCATCTGGAGCCTCCCTTGGAAGCCCGCCTTAGCGGCTTCAATTACTGCGAAGGCGCTCCTCCCTTTCCGGCCCAGAAAAATCTCTACCGCTGCGCCATCATCACGCCTGGATCCGCCATCGTGAAGGCCTCCCTCCATCAAAAAATCGGAGGTTTCATCAGCGGGTACGAACCGCTTGAGGATCGAGACTATTGGATCAAGTGCGGTCTGTTTGAGCCCGTTGCTTTCCATGATGGGGTCGTCCTCGACAAGACCTGGCGCCCCTTTTCCGCCGGCTCGCAGGATGCCAAGCGCGTTTTCCGCAGCCTTACCATGCAGCGCAACCTCCGCGCCTGGTGCGCCGTGCGAAAAATCGACTTCTCGTGGGCTCCGTCCGACGCCGGGTTTGCCGAGCACGCCGTTAAGGAAGCCCTGTACTTCCGCACCGACAGCGTCCTTACTCCAATTCTCGCAGAGTCACGCGCCTGCGGCTACACCGGCCTCTGGTACTGGCGGGCCAAGC
>FTCB01000311.1_pt1 | contig 10253 bp, 5 predicted proteins | sample 1639431 | NCBI WGS metagenome assembly FTCB01 (sample SAMEA3914864, study PRJEB12502) | metagenome | biome: forest; material: soil | place: USA | collected 2012-03-12 | depth 0.3 m
ACGCCGGGATTGGAACCATCGGCATTTCTTCCCACGCCGATGAAGTCGGCTTTCAGCGAAAGGTCCTTCCCCGCCGCCAAGGCGAAGCTCGTGTTGTGAATGTCGATCACATCCGCATTGCCACCGCGCCCATCGACCACGAAGTGGCCGGCCATCGCGGTGCCGAGGCCATTCAGGAAAAAGTAGTCCTGATCGACATTGTCGCCATTGAGGATGAGCGTGTCGGAGACGGCGCCCAGCTTCACGCTCTCCAAGCCGCCGGAGAAGCTGACCAGCGTATTCACACCGCCGTCCACCGCCGCCACCGTCGTGGTGACGTTCCCGGAGAAGGCATTCGTGGGATCGATCTGCACGGTGAAATTCGGAAAGGTGGCGCCGCTGAGGTCGACCGGTTCGAGTCCGGTGAAGGTCACCGTATTGGTGCCATCGAGCGTGAGAACTCCCGTGCCCGGAGCGCCCGGGCCGTAGACGCCACCAATGCTGAAGTTGCCATTAACCGCCAGCGAGTCGCCCGGCGTCGTCGCGGGCAGGCCGCCATTCACGCTGATGCCGCCGGGCGGGCAAATATCGCCATTGGTGAAGTCGAGGGCGAAAGAGTCAGCCTGATTGCTGCCGGTGACGGCGATCGAACTGATGCTTGCGATGGCGATACGGGCGGTATTCGGGTTGATCTGGTTGACGGGAGCAGCGGCGTTTACCGAGCGGACGGGATCGAACACCTCGAGGAAGGGGCCACCGGCGCCGGTGACGAAACGCAGGACGAGATTGGTTCCGCCGGAGGAGCCGGAGGCATCGATGCTCAACGCGCCGCCGGTCACCGAAACCACGATATCGAAAGTGGGGGCCGGCGAGTAGGTCACCGTGTTATCGGTACTGGTCGAGGCGGCGCTGTTGTTGCCGGCCGCATCCTGCGCGGCATTGACTTTCACGCTGGCGATGACGGTGCCGCTTCCGGTCATGCCGCTCACCGCGACGTTGTAGGTGGCGCCACTGCCGGTGACGCTGGCCGTGGTCGCGCCGGCGGTACCGCTGAGCGACACATCGGCATTGGTGAACCCGGTGACCGATTCGCTGAAGACGACGGTGAAATTAATCGGGCCGCTTCCTGTGGGATCCGCCTGGCCGGAGGCTTGATTGATGGTCACGGTCGGCGCGACGTTGTCAAAAGTGCGGCTGAATTGGGAGGCCGCGGTGTTGCCATTGCCTCCCGCGTCCTGGGCAATGCCGCCAGCGATATTCGCGGTAACGGAACCCTGGCCGCCGGGCACGAGGTCGAAGGTGTAGGAGGCGCCGCTGCCGGCGAAATTGGAGACGGTGCCGTTGCCGGCGGTGATGTCGCCTGCCGTAAATCCGGTCACCGATTCGCTGAAGGTGACCGTCACGGGAATGGGCGAGGTTTTGGTGGGATTGGGAGCCGCGGAACTCATCGCCACCGTGGGCGCCACGCTGTCATAGGTACGGCTGAACTGCGCCGCCGCGGTGTTTCCGTTGCCGGCGGCATCTTGGGCCAGGGCCGCGCTGATATTTGCCGTGACGACACCCTGGCCGCTGGGAACGAGGTTGAAGGTATAGGAGGCGCCACTGCCGGCAAAGTTGGAGACGGTGCCGTTGCCGGCGGTGATGTCGCCCGCCGTAAATCCCGTCACCGATTCGCTGAAGGTGACCGTGACCGGAATCGGCGAGACGTTGGTGGGATTGGATGCCGCGGAGCTCATCGCGACCGTGGGGGCGACGGTATCGTAGGTGCGGCTGAACTGGGAGGCGGCAGTGTTGCCGTTGCCAGCCGCATCCTGGGCCGCACCGCCGGCAATGTTGGCCGTGATCGAACCCTGGCCACTGGGCACCAAGTCGAAGGTGTAGTTGGCGCCGCTGCCGGCGAAATTGGAGACGGTCCCGTTGCCCGCAGTGATGTCGCCCGCCGTAAATCCGGTGACCGATTCGTTGAAGGTGACCGTGACCGGAATCGGTGAGACGTTGGTGGGATCGGCGGCCGCAGAACTCATCACCACCGTCGGCGCTGTCTTGTCCATGGTATAGGTATCACCGGCGAACGGCAAATTGGTGATGCTCTGGCCCGCGCCTGTGGCGTTGGCCATGGTCAGGGTGAGGGCGCCGCTGCCGGTGCCGGTGGTCACCGGCACGTTCCACGTGAGACCGCCATTGCTGGTGGTGGGCGTGCCCACGCTCGCTCCCGACGAGGCGGTGCCGCTGAGGCTGAAGTTGCTCGACGTCAGGCCGGTGGTGGCCGCGCCCAAAGTCAGCGTCCAGTTCACCGTGCCGGCATTCGTGGGCGAGGCATTGGCGCGGTTGAGCGAAGTCACCGTGGTCGTCGGGGTGGCGACCCCAAATTTCAACACGCAGCCGATCGTGCTGCCGGTCGTATCGCCAGCCACATACACCGCGTCGGTTCCGAGCGGCGCGATCTGGTGCCTGGTGCCGTTTATACCATTGCTTCGTACTCGATTATAGGTGGTGGACCACACCTCGGAGCCGTCGGTGAGCAGCAATCGGGTCAGCAGGAAGTCATGATTGTTCGACGCATCGATCGTGGTAGTGCCGACCGCATAAATGGAATCGCCGAAGATCTGAATGCACCGATAGCGCTCTTCGCCGTCGGCAATCGAGCCGTTCTTGCGATGCGTCCATTGCACCACGCCGCTCGAGTTGAGCTTGCAAATCATGCCCACCGCATCCGTCGAGGTGATGCGTTCCAATCCGCAGAGGTAAATGTTTCCGCTGCCATCGGGGACGATCATGGCGGAGATGTCCGAGGCATTGCCGGCGCCAGCGATGGGAGTTTCCCAGACCTTCGCCCCCGTGGCCGCCGAGAACTTCACCACGTTCATGTTATTGCCACTGCTGGTGCCGATGGACCGATCCCGGACCGTGCCGGAAACCACGGGATCGCCGTTGGAATCCAGGACGACGGTATTGAACGAATCGAAGCCATTCGTCGGCCCACTGTAGATCGTCGTCCACAGTGGGGTGCTCGTAGCCGATGGAAACTTGATGATGTAGCCGTTGGTGTCCTCGAGAGCCACGGGCTGAGTATTGCCGATCACGTAGCTGGTCCCGGCCGCACCGGCGACGACATGGCTGTGGTTGTTAAAAGAAGTGGAGGTCACGTGCGCCCACATTTCCGCGCCCGTGGCGCCATTGAGCTTTACGGTGCGCCCAAAGGGAGTGCTCCCGCTATCCTGAACCGTTCCGGTGACGACCACGTTGCCGTCAGTGGTGAGCGCCAGCGAGAAGCACTCGTCTTGTTGATTGGCGTGATTGTAGGTGTACGTCCACTTGATCGCACCGTTGGTGCTGTCAACGCGGTGGACAAACCAGTTCAGCGACTGACCGCTCACGGTGCCGCGTGAGCAGATGAAGAGGTCTTCCGTGGCAGGGTCTTGGACCACGTCGTTCGGATCGTCCGAGGTGCCGTTATCGAGGTTGGTGGTCCAGATCGCCGCCCCCGTCGCGGCGGCATGACGAATGACGCGAACATCCCGCACCGAGGGAGCGCCCGCCCAGCTGACGCTGAGGGCGTCGCCATTGCTAGTTTTGAAAACGTCTTCGGAGACGCCGGTACCGTTCGCCACGTCTACGCCCCAAGTGAGCGACGGGGCGGCCGCTGACGCGAAGGGAGCGAAAGCTAAAAGAAGAAACGCTAATAAGATACGATGCTTCATAAAGGATGAGGACGGCTATCGATTTTAGTTACTCGGTTCCGCGGTATGGGGGCGCAGCTAGCTGGTGCGCTCGGATACTTTTGCCGAGGCGCAACGACGGCAATACGGACGAGTAAAGCGGGACATACGGGTTGAGGTGGCGAACTGCCTTATTCCGGGACCAGGAATCGATGGCAGTCTGGTCATCTCTTGACCGTCGAGATTGATAAAAGCAAGCTAAAGTTTAGTTTGTGACGAGAATAAGTCACACTTAACCAGATTGTTACATCAGAAGGCTCGAAAGCTATCCGGACGGTTAGAGCGATGGCCAAAAGTCATTTCCGCTACCGACGAGTGAAGGATGGGAATGTCCAATGGGTGGTCCGAGTGGGCGCCAGTTCCTGAAGTGCGCCAGGCCTCTGGCGCTTTCCTTTGCTAATGAGATGAAGGTTTCACGCTCACCTCTGCGCCACGACCTCAAACTCGTCTTACGCGCGAGTTGTGGTAGATCCTGGCGGTCACCAGAAGCACTGTTGGCGCCGCAGCAGGACGCTGGCGAGCCTCGCGGATCCGGGACCAACGGGGATGATCAAAGGAAGGCGCCAGAGGCCTGGCGCACTCCAAGAACTGGCGTCCGCTCGCGAGCCCCATCGGACGCTTTCGGCGCTGAGCGCTTTTAGTATTCGCGGGCGAGGAGGTAGTCGGCGAGGGCGCGGAGGGTGGCGGCTTTGGTGCCGAAGGTGGCGAGCGCGCGATGGGCGGCGCGGGTGAGGCGGCGGGCTTCGGCGCGGCTTTTGTCGAGACCGTGAATGGCGGGATAGGTGGCCTTTTGTGCGGCGACGTCTTTGCCGGCGCTCTTCCCGAGTTTTTCGGTGGGCTGCGTGACGTCCAGGATGTCGTCGATGATTTGGAAGGCGAGTCCGACGCTTTGGCCGAAGGTGGTGAGGGCGCGCATTTGCGCGGGATGGGCGTTGGCGCTCATGGCGCCGAGGCGGAGGCTGGTGGTGAGAAGCGCCGCGGTTTTGCAGCGATGAATGTAGGCGAGCTCCGCGGCGTTGAGGGCGCGGCCTTCGCCTTCGAGATCGGCCACCTGTCCGCCGACGAGCCAGCGGCTGCCGGCGGCGTGCGCGAGTTCGCCAATTTGCGCGGCGGTGCCGTGGCGCTTGGTGGGTTTGGCTTTGGCGAGAATTTCAAAGGCGACGGTGAGGAGGGCGTCGCCGGCGAGGACGGCGATGCCTTCGCCGAAAACTTTGTGGCTGGTGGGCCGGCCGCGGCGGAGATCGTCGTCGTCCATGCACGGAAGATCATCGTGGATGAGCGAGTAGGTGTGGATGCACTCGACGGCGCAGGCGGCGGGAGTGGCGCCGGCCACGGAGCCGCCGCAGGCCTCGGCGGCGGCGAGGGTGAGCACGGGGCGCAGGCGCTTGCCGCCGGCGAAGAGCGAATAGCGCATGGCCTTGTGAATCGTCGAAGGCTTTGCGGATTCCTTGGGCAGAAAGCGATCGAGCGCGCGATCGACGAGCGCGGTGCGGGAGGAAAGATATTTAGCCAAATCCATCCCTGCGCGGATAACGCGGAAGATGGAAAGTGAGAAGGGAGAAGTGTGTGTCTATCCCCGGCGAGGCATTGCTTTCCACGATTGAAATGGGCGGGCTCATCCATTATCTCCATCAAAGATGAAAACCGCTTCCGAGAGCCCGGTTCAGAATTTGAGTACGGCGATTTGGGAGCGAGTCATTCGTCCAACGCGTGGCCGACTGGATCCAGCTACCGCGCGAGGACTGCTGACGCTCAAGCTGGCGAAACGTGATTTGGATCGGGCGGACGCATTGGCGCAAAAGCATGCGACTCGAGGGCTGACGAAATCAGAAAACGACGAGTTGGAGACGTTTCGAGTTATTGGAACGGCATTGGAGTTTTTAAAGTCCAAAGCGCGGTTCTCTCTCAAAGGCGGCAAGTAGCCCGGTGATCACGACCGCGGTCAAAGCATTGGTGCGGAGACGGGCGCGATTTCGTTGCGAATACTGTCACTTTCCGGAAAGCGTTTCTGAACTTCGCTTTCAATACGATCACGTCATCGCGCAGCAACATGGCGGGACAGACGAATCACTGAACCTCGCGTTGGCTTGTTTTCGTTGCAACAGCCAGAAGGGACCGAACCTTTCGGGGATCGATCCGGAAAATGGTCGATTGGAGCGACTGTTTCACCCGAGAAAGGACCGATGGAATGGCCATTTTCGCTGGCGAGGTGCAATGTTAGTTGGAAAGACGGGGATCGGTCGGGCAACCATAACACTGCTGCACATCAACCGCCCCGAAACGGTCATGCTGCGGAAGGCTCTTTTGGCTGAAGGAATTGATTTTGAGACCGGTGGAAGGCGTCAATCCGAGTAACGCTGAGCCACGGGCATTTTGCGGCCGATGCCGAAGGCTTTGCCGGTGACTTTGAGGCCGGGGACGGATTGGGCGCGTTTGTATTCGTTTTGCGCGACGCGGCGGGCGACCCAGCGGACGGTGGATTCGTCAAAGCCGCGGGCGATGATCTCCTCCACGCTGAGGTGATCTTCGACGAGGAGCTCGAGGATGGGGTCGAGGATTTCGTAGGGAGGCAGAGTATCCTGATCGCGCTGGTCGGGGCGCAGCTCGGCGCTGGGGGGCTTTTCAATCGTGGACCACGGGATGACTTCGCGCTCGCGATTCAGCCAGCGGGCGAGGCGGTAGATCATCATCTTGGGCACGTCGCTAATCACGGAGAGGCCGCCGCACATGTCGCCGTAGAGCGTGCAGTAGCCGACGGCGAGTTCGCTCTTGTTGCCGGTGGTGAGCAAGAGATGGCCGAACTTGTTGCTCAGCGCCATGAGCGTCATGCCGCGGAGGCGTGGCTGCATGTTTTCCTCCGTCACGTCTTCTTCGCGGCCGTCGAAGAACGGCTTCATCAACTCCTTGAAAACGGTGAAGGGTTTTTCGATGGGGATGGTGAGGCAACGGATGTCGAGGGCTTGGGCAAGTTGCAGGGAATCGGCCACGCTGCCTTCGCTGGAGTAGCGCGTGGGCATGGTGACGCCATGGACGTTTTCCGGGCCGAGGGCCTCAGCGGCGACGGCGGCGGTGACGGCGGAATCGATGCCGCCGCTCAAGCCGAGGACGACGGATTTGAAACCGCATTTGCGCAGATAGTCGCGCGTGCCGAGGACGAGCGCGGCGAAGAGATCGGCTTCGTCGCTGGCGAAGGCGGGCTCGGCGAGGGTGGCGGAAGCGCCGGTATCCACGAGAACGGAATCTTCGGCGAAGGAGGCAAGCTGCGCGAGGCAGCGGCCGGTGGCATCGAGGGCGAGTGAATTGCCGTCGAAGATGAGCTGGTCATTTCCGCCGACGCAATTGCAGTAGGCGATGGCGACCTGATGGTGCATGGCGCGCTCGCGGAGCATGGTGAAGCGGCGCCCGGGTTTGCCGACTTCAAACGGGGATGCGCTCAAATTCAGGATGAGGCGCGCGCCCTGCGACGCGAGATCGGCGAGCGGGTCGCGGGCATAGAGCTCGCGCGACAGATACTCGCGGCTCCAGATGTCCTCGCAAATCGTGATGCCGCAACGCTGCCCGGCAAGGTCCACGGGCGCGGTGGTGGTGGCGGGTTCGAAATAGCGCGACTCGTCGAAGACGTCGTAGGTGGGGAGGAGCGTCTTGAAAACTTTTTGCACCGGACGGCCGCGCTGGAGGACAGCGGCGGCATTGCGGAAGGGGCGGCCTGGGCCCTCATTCATGTCCACGTAGCCGACGAGCAGCGGGACGGAATCGATCTTTTCATGCAGCGCCGACAGGGCGGCGAGATTGCGCGGGACGAACTGGCTTTTGAACAGGAGATCGAGCGGCGGATAGCCGGGCAGAGCGAGTTCCGGCGCGAGCACGACTTCCGCGCCGCGCTCCACGAGGGCGTGATAGGCGGCGAGAATTTTGCCGGAGTTACCGGCGAAATCGCCGACGGTCGGATTGAGCTGGGCAAAGCCGATGCGCATAGTTGTCACGATACCAGTAAGCGAGATCGTGTAGCGATACAATGCGCTGCATGGCGGTATGATGCCCAGAAGAGGAGGCGCGCGGATCTGGAAAAAATAATCCGTGACGGGAGACAGCCGACCCCGCGGGAGGTGGCGATAAGCTTGCGCTATGAAACTACGCTCACTCGAAGACTTGCTCCATCACGAACTCAAAGACCTCTACAGCGCGGAAACGCAATTGGTGAAAGCCCTGCCCAAAATGGCCAAGGCGGCCACCAATGAAGACCTCAAGTCGGGATTCGAAGAACACCTCGAACAAACCAAGGGCCATGTGTCCCGGCTCGAGGAGATCGCCAAGATGCTCGACATCAAACTCGCCGGGCACACCTGCAAGGCGATGAAAGGACTCATCGAAGAAGGTGGGGAAATGATTGAAGAAGATGCCGAGGATACCGTGCGCGACGCCGGCCTGATTGGCGCGGCGCAGCGCGTGGAACATTATGAGATCGCCGGCTACGGCACGGCCCGCTGCCTCGCGGAAACCCTTGGCCACGACGACGTGGCGAAGATCCTCGAAGAAACCCTCGATGAGGAAAAGGAGACCGACGAGAAGCTCACCGAGCTGGCGGAATCGGCGATCAATGCGGAAGCGTCCGAACGTCCGTCCAAGGGCGAATAACTGCTGCTGAGAAAAATTCTGGCGGCGCGTCCGGGCTCGTGCAGGCCCGGGCGCGTCCGCCAAACCGCTTCGAAACCAATCAACCACCACGACGCCATGGCCAAATGTGAGACGTGCGGAAACGAGTACGACAAGTCGTTCCAAGTAACGATGCAGGGCGTGGCCCATCATTTCGACTCGTTCGAATGCGCGATCGAGGCCTTGGCGCCGCGGTGCGAGGCGTGCGGATGCCGAATCATCGGACATGGCGTGGAGGCGAAGGGGAGGATGTATTGCTGCGCGCATTGCGCGGGGGAGGAAGGAGAAGCGGGATTGCGGGATCGGGCGTAGGAGCTTTCCGGGATTGCGGGCGATTTTTTCTCCGCGAAACACGCGGAGAGTCGCGAAAGGGCGAAGGGGGTGAATCCTTTTTGGCGTATTTCGCGGATCCTTTGTATTTTCCGGACACGCTTTTTGGACAGGATTTAGCGATGGAGGCATCGCTGTCCGCGAGGACTGGAAAGTGGAGCGGCTTTTCAAGCCATGGCTTTTATCTCGCCCTCAGGGCAAAGCACCACGAGCGTTCAGAAGCCATGCCGCCACGGCTTGAAAAGCCGTTCCACTTTCTGGCATTCCGCTTGTTCTGCATCTCCTTAGCGCAGCTCCGGAAGAGGAGAGTCCATTTTTGTGGTATGACTGTATAGTTTCTACTTCTCTCCGAAGTGGTGGGATGAGCTGTCCTGATGAGCTCCGACTGATTTGTAACGAATATTTGCGGACAATCGGCGCCCGCGAAGCGGATCGGGCACGATTTAGGCAGCAAGAAGATACGATGCATGAACAACTTAACGGTGGTAAGCGAACCAGAAGGGTTGCAGAGCGGAAGTGATTCGCCGCCAGGGCACAACGCCGACGCAGACGAATCCATGACGCAGAAAGAGCCTTTCATGAATGGCGAAACAACGAATTCACCAACGAGGGTGCTGGTCGCGGAGGACCACGCCGCGACACGCTTTATGCTCAGCTCACTGCTGGAGCGGCATGGATACCAAGTGCAGGCGGTGAATGACGGCTATATGGCGCAGGGGATGCTGGCCGTGCCCGATGGGCCGTGCATTGCGCTCCTCGATTGGGGACTGCCCCGGCAGACGGGGCTGGAGATTTGCCGTGCGGTGCGGCGGCAGCCTCAGCAGCGATTCATTTACATCATCATCGTGACAGCGCGCGATACGGTGCAGGATCTCGCAGAGGCCTTCGAAGCGGGAGCGGACGATTTCATTCGCAAGCCATGCGATCCGGTGGAAATTCTGGCGCGGTTGCGGAGCGGGCAGCGTATTGTGGAATTGGAGCACCGGCTGTCGGCGCGCATCACCGAATGCGAGGAGGCGCTGGACAACGTGCGCCGGCTGAAGCGGCTGCTGCCTATCTGCATGTATTGCAAAAAAGTGCGCGATGACTCGCAATACTGGCAGGAGATCGAGCACTACATCCACCAGGAGACAGGGACGGATTTCAGCCACGGTATTTGTCCGGATTGCATGGCGGAGGTGCGCGCCGGCCTGGGGACACTGGAAGTGAAGCGCCCGCGATTGATCGGCTTCAACGCCGGCGCGCCGCAAACGCAGAAATAGTGCAGTTTAAAATTGAGTTTGGCCCTAGCATCCCAAGGCATGAGCGCGTCAAAAGTTCTGACGGCGCCCCTTACTTGAAATTGTTACTCTATCCGACAGTTTTGGGCCAAGGTGTATGCTTCATTTTGAAGTGAGGTCCTTCGACTCGCTCCGCTCGCGCAGGATGACAGTTTAGAGCATTTTTAAATAAGGTTGTGGCCGGTACGCGGGGCGCAGTCTGGAGTGCGGTGGCTTGCCACCGCTTTGCGGCATGGCGCGGCTCGCCGCGTGCGGTAGGAATACTTTCCGCACTTCGTTCGAGCTCCCCCTC
>FTCB01000933.1_pt1 | contig 10250 bp, 6 predicted proteins | sample 1639431 | NCBI WGS metagenome assembly FTCB01 (sample SAMEA3914864, study PRJEB12502) | metagenome | biome: forest; material: soil | place: USA | collected 2012-03-12 | depth 0.3 m
GAGCAGGTATGGGACTAAATTTTTCATGAAGGGCGAAGCAGGCTTCCGTGGTGTGGTGCGGTCAGCCGCTGCCGGCGGGGCAACGGAAATAGTAGTGGTGGGCGGTTCGATGGCGGCGCTCATTCGATGGCGGCCGGTGCGGCCATGATGGTTTTGAGGGCGGTGGTGATTTCGCGCGAGAGCGTGGCAAGCGAACCGTCATTGAACTCGCGCGGGCGCGGCAGGTCCACTTTGAATTCCTGCTGGATGCGGCCCGGACGGGGCGAAAAGAGCAGCACCCGATCGCCGAGGCAAACGGCTTCGCGCACGTTGTGGGTCACGAAAAGGATCGTCTTTTTGCGGGCCGCATGGATGCGCTGGATGTCGCCGTAAAGCTGCTCGCGCGTGAGCGCATCGAGCGCGGCAAACGGCTCGTCCATCAGCAGCACGCGCGGATTCGGTGCCAGCGCGCGCGCCAGGGCCACGCGCTGTTTCATGCCACCGCTCAGCTCATGCACGCTGGCGTGATGAAAGCCCGAGAGCCCCACGAGATTCAGGTAATACTTCGCCACCTCCAGCCGATCCTTGTCCGTGAGGCCGGGCTTCAACTTGAGCGGGAAGAGCACATTTCCCATCACGTCGAGCCACGGGAAAAGCGCGTGCTCCTGAAACATGACCATACGGTCGCGGCCCGGCTCCGTGATTGGCGCGCCGTTCACTTCCGCCACGCCGTTGAATTCCTTTTCGAGCCCCGCGACGATGCGCAGCAGCGTGCTCTTGCCGCAGCCGCTCTGGCCCACGAAGCAGATGAATTCCCCGTCGCCGACCTCCAGATTGATATTGTCGAGGGCGACCAGGGCTCCCCGGTTGCTCGAGAAAACCTTATTCACTCCCGCGAGGCGGATCTTCGCGGGCGTTGGGACGGCCAGTTCCGTGTCGAGGCTCATGGCTTGACGAAGAGTTTATCGAGGTCGGCCTCCGCGGGCAGCATGTCCACGGACTTGGCCGCTTTCATCGCGGCCGTAAAATCCTTCACATCCAGCGTCGTGGTGAATTTCAAGCGCGGCCAGGCGTGATCGAGCAGCGGTTGCGGAATTGCTTTCGTCGTTTGTTTGAGCAGCGCCGCGGCCACCGCGGTTTTTCCATACGTCGCATCCGCCGCCACTTTCGCGGTCAGTTCCTCATGCGCGGCCACGAGTTTTTTCAGCAGCTCGCGCTTCGTGCCCAGCGCCTTCACGCTGGTGGCGAGCAGCGTGATGAAGGTGTCGTCCTGCGACAGCAGGACTTCGCCGCCTCCTTCGAGTTCCAGGCGCGAAACCCACGGCTCCACGGTCCACACGGCATCGAGGCGATCCGTCTTGAAAAGGTCGAGTTGGTCCGGGTTGGCCGTCGGGATCACCTGCGCATCGCCGCCCGTCTGCGTGATGTTCAGCCCACCCGCCTTGAGCCACGCTCGCGCGGCGACGTCCTGCGTGTTGCCGAGCTGCGGCGTGGCGATTTTCTTGCCGCGAAAATCCGCCGGCGTTTTCAGCGGACTGCCCTTGTGCACCACGAGCGCCACCCCGCCCCGCGCCGATCCGGAGAGCACGCGAATGTCTTCGCCCTTGCTGCGGATGTAGCTGTTCAGCACCGGATTCGGCCCCACGTAGGTGGCGTCAATCGTGCCGATTTCGAGCGCCTCCATCGCCGCGGGCCCCGCATTGAAAGGATACCACTCGATCTTCGCGCCGGTGTGCGTCTCAAACCAGCCCTGCGCGTCTTTGGTATTCGTTTCGTAGACGCCCACGAGCGCCTGCGCGTGCGAGATGTTGGGAAAGAATCCGATGCGCAGAATCGGCCGGCCATCCGGCGCCGTGTCCGATTTTTTGTTGCAGCCCACCAAAACGGCGGAAACCGCAAGAACAGAGGCGAGAATAAATTTGCGACGATTGAAGCTCATAAGAGAAGGGCTGGTTTAGATGAAAAATTCGGGCTCCGCCTGCGCGGGACCGGGTGCCGGGCGGCCATGGCCATTGGCCGCGGCGTGCGTGCCCGCGGCTTCGGGATTCAATTTCGGCCGGAGGGCCAGTGGCGAATGGCGGATGAGTTCCACCACCGGCGGCAGCATGCCGTCGCGCCGCAGCCGCTGCAGCGTGACCTGCGCCAGGTGCTTGAGGCTGTAGCGATCCAAAATGCCGGCGATGGCATTGCGCACATCCACCATCAGCAGGCGCAGGCCGCAGTGCTCCTCGTCGGGGCACGAGCAGCGCTGGTAAGCCGTCACGCTCGCGCAGCCGATGGGCGCCAGCGCGCCATCGATGTGCCGGACGAGATCGCCGATCAAAATTTCCTCGGGCGGTCTCGCCAGCGAGTAGCCGCCGTACTTGCCGCGCGTGCTGGTCAGGAATCCCGCCTGCCGCAAGTCGATGAGGATCTGTTCCAAAAAAGTCGCGGGCATCCGCTGCGCCTCCGCCAGCGCGGTCAGCGGGACCAACGGGCGATCGAGATCGTGCGCCATGGTCAGATCGAGCATGGCACGCAGAGCATATTCGCCTCGTTTGGACAGTTTCATTTAAATCCGACCGAATTAGTTGGGATAAAACAAGTCTGGCGCAAGGAAAATCTTCGGGACCGGCCGTAACCTCACCGCTTCTTCGTGAGGCGACACGACCTTGGATGCCGGGCATTCTAAAAAATCGTTCATTCATTACTACCTCACTACCGATTCGTTACGAGAGATCCATCGACCCAAAAATTCCACCCGTTACATCCCCCGCGTTCCCGATCGAGCCCAACCATACCCAAATAATATGCGTGTACTTCTGATCGAGGACGACCCCAGTCTCGGCACATTCTATTCACGAGCGCTCAAGCGCTCGGGCCACGAGGTAGCCACCGAAGTGCGAGGCGACGACGGCTTGGACACCGCGCTGCAATCAGCACCCGATGTCGTGGTGCTCGACTGGTTTTTGCCGGGTCTGAGCGGCATCAGCATCCTCAAGCAGCTCCGTGCCAGCGGCTACCAAAATCCCATCCTCATGCTCAGCGGCAGCGGAGACGAGGCCCGCCATGAAGCCCTGGAGGCTGGCGCCAATGCCTTTCTCGCCAAGCCTTGCGGCCTTGCAGATTTGACCAATTGTGTGGCCATGCTCGTCCACCGCTCTCTCGCTCGGAGCCTGTCGGCTCCGGCGGCATGATCCCGCCCGTTAGCGGCGAAGTGGAGATTCTTGGCCCGGTTATTGCCTTGTCGGCAGTATCCTATAGAGTCAAGGAATCTGCCTCCATGCGAATACTCGTCGTTGAAGATGAAACGCAACTCGCCCTCCACGTCTCGCGCGCGTTAACCCGCGCGAACCACACGGTGGAGATTCGCCACGATGGTCTTGACGGGCTCGAAGCCGCCCGAAACGGCCAGTCGGATCTGATCATTCTCGATGTCAATCTGCCGTCGATGGATGGATTTTCCGTCCTGCGCAAATTGCGCGAAGCCCACATTCACACGCGCGTGCTCCTGCTCACGGCACGCGGCGAAGTGGGCGACCGCGTCAATGGCCTCAAGGCCGGCGCCGACGATTACCTCACCAAACCTTTCGCCATGGAAGAACTGCTGGCGCGGGTGGAAGTGCTCGGGCGCCGGACGGCCACCCCTGACAAGGTGACGCTGCTCGAAGCCGGCCCGCTGCGCATGGACGTGGTGCATCGCAAGCTGACGCGCAACGGCACCCAAATCGCTCTGTCGCCGCGCGAATTTGAGTTGCTGCAGATTTTCATGCAGGAACCCGGCCGGACGTTCAGCCGCGAGGAAATTTGCGAGCGCATCTGGGAGCGCGAACATGAGTACGACACGCGCACGGTGGAGATTTTTGTGATGCGTCTGCGGAAAAAACTGTCGCTCAGCGAGGATGACCCGCCGCTCATCGAAACGGTGCGGGGCGTTGGCTACACCATGAAGATCCCCGCATGAGACCTTGGTCGCTCAAGATGAAGGTGAGCGTGTATTGCCTGCTGCTCACCACGGGGGCGCTTCTTGGGACGGCCACGATCATTTTCCCAATCGTCTATAGCAAACAACTTGGCGTGCTCGACGACACGCTCACCGAAAACGCCAAACAGATCTACGAGGAGATCGACGGGAAGTACCCCAACTTCACCCCGACTCCCGCCGCCAAAAAATCGTTCAGCATCAAGATCCCGTCGTCGCTCATCCGCCGCTACATCGTGATCGAATGCGGGAACGATGAGCTCTACCGGACCAAATTCGCCTCGGGTGTGTTCAAGGATACCAACCTGCATCCCCTGGGCGAAGGCGCCCACACGGTGCGAGTCGACAAGAAGGATTCGCGTTTCGTGAAAACGCATTTTGGCGCGTTCACCATTTGGATGGGCACCCGCCTCGGCGTGCTCGAGGACACGCAGTCCATCATCCTCGGCGCTTACCTGTTCGCCATTCCCACGGCCATGGTGCTCGTATTTTTTGGCGCGCGCATCCTCGCGGGCCGCGCGCTCGCACCGGTCTCCGCCATGACCAATGCCGCCGAGCGGATTGGCGCCAACGCGCCCGACGAGCGCCTGCCGGTGCCGGAAGCCAGCGACGAGATCCTGCGCCTGACCCTGGTGCTCAATGCCTCCTTCGATCGGCTCCAGCGCGCCTACAACTCGGCGGCGCGATTTTCCGCCGATGCCTCGCACCAGCTCAAGACACCCATCGCTGTGCTGCGGGCCGGTCTCGATGAAATTCGCACCTGCGGCTACCTGGAACCCATGGAGCGGGAAACCGTGGATACGCTCGTGCAGCAGACGCGCCGGCTCACCACGCTCGTCGAGGATCTGCTCATGCTGGCCCAGGCCGACGCCGGCCGGCTGAAAATCGATCCTCAGCCGGTCGATCTCACGCCCCTTCTCTCCAATGTGGTGGATGACACCGAGGCGCTGGGCGAAGAGAAGCAACTCGTCGTCACCCTGCACGCGCCCACGCAGCTCTACGCCAAGGCCGATCCGCGGCGGATCAATATCATCCTGCAAAATCTCACCGAGAATGCGGTGAAATACAACCGGCCCCACGGCAAACTGCGGATCTCCGCGCGCCGCGAAGGCTCGTGGGTCTACGTGACCGTGGCGAATACGGGTTCCACGATTTCCGCTCTGCATCGCGACCGGCTCTTCGAGCGTTTCAATCGCGCCGGCATGAGTGAAAATATCAAGGGCCACGGCCTCGGCCTGAATATCGCCCGCGAGCTGGCCCGCGCCCACGGCGGCGATTTGGAACTGGTGCGCTCCGACGGCGAATGGACGGAGTTCGCCATCAAGCTCCCGGCCGCCGAAGCTCCCGTGCTCGAGCTGTCACCGCCGGTGCTCAGCAGCGCGGCAGCGTAGGCGAGGTTTTTAACCTCGCTCCAGTCGTCGGACAGCCCGAGGCCGGAAAACTCGCCCACTACTGCGGCCGCACGCGCATGAAGCGCTGCCCGGCATTCGGCAGGATCACATTGTCCCGATACGTCACGGTTTCCGTGCCATCGCCATTGTTCACCGGCTGGCCCACCTGCACGGCGCCCGTGATCCAGTTGGGCAGGTCGCCTGCGATTTCCACGTTCCACGTCACTTGACCCGAGAGCAGCGAAAGACTCCGGCGGAAGCTCAGCATCAAGTACGGTCCGTTCGCCCCGTCAAAACCGATGGAGCTGGTCGCCACGCCGAGCGTGTTGGGCACATAGGGCGAGAGGCCATGCGCGAACTCGGCAAAGTTTGAGAGCCCGTCGCCATCCGGATCGCCATTGGTGCCGCCAATGGCGGGGTTCACCTTCTCGACGTTGGTGAACCACATCACCTGCCACGTCGAAAAATTGTTCGGGCTGAACCGCGCCGGATTCCCGCCGCTCGCCGAAGACGTGCGCCAGATCGATTTGTCGTCGCCATAGCGGTACATCAGAACCCGCTCCAGGCTGCGCCCCGTTCCATTGCCACCCCAACTGACCGCATAGGTGACCTGCTCCACATCGATGTACGGCACCGTCAGGGTGCCCGAAGTTTCCATGAAAGGCGTTCCCGGCTTTTGCAGCGTGATCTTCTCGCTGGCATTGTCGAGGTCGCCGGCCGGAGTGAACGGGCCATAGACGAGGACGTTGTCCGGCAGCCCGTAGATCGCGCGGAACGCCGCCGGACTGTTGCCGCTGATCAACAGAAATTGCCCCGGCTGGAGCGTGATGCCCGTGGGCAGGGAAAAATTGATCCCGGCCACGCGCCAGGTGTCCGATGGATTCTCCGGATCGAAGAGCGGCACCGGCGAATTGCTGATATTCTGGATTTCGAGAAACTCGGGGCTGCTCCCGGTGGGGAAATACTGGATCTCCGTGAAGACCACCGGGCCGATTTTCGGGCCGGCATTGGGCGCGCCCAAAGTGGGCGTCTTCTGCGCGAGGAAAAATTTCCGCGGGCTGGCCTCGGTGTTGGTATATCGTCCAAACGTGACGCCCGGGTCGCTGGCTCCGAATTTTACAAACTCGGTGTAGCCCGTGAGATTGCCCGAAACGTCAGCAGAGCTCAGCACCGCTTCGTCACCATTCTGGCTGAAGGCAAAGGAATTGGGACCGGGGCCGGGATTGAAAGCCGTTTCGTAGAGGACCAGGTATCCGCCTGCGGGGATCACGGTGTTATCCGGAATCCGGTACTTTTGCGGCGTCACCAGATCATCGCTCAGATACCACCCGCCGATATTCGCGGGACTCGTTTCCGGGTTGAAGAGCTCGACCGCGTCCACATCGGGCAGGACGGAATTGGCGAGCAACTCGGAGATCTGCACTTTCGGCAGGCCCGGCGCCGGGTCGTCAGCGCCGGGAGTACCGCCCACGGCTGCGCTCAAGCGCCAGTTGGACGCGTCATTCGGGTTCGGGTTGATGTTGGGATAATTGGGGACCAGTGAGGAGCCGCCGCCATCCGCACCCGTCGGCCACGGGGCCTTGTCATCGTAGGTCACGGAAAAGATCACATTCCCCGCCACGTCGCTGAGCGTCACGGTCTCGCCGGCATTGTCCAGGCTGCTGCTCGGACCATACCCGCCCAGCACCGGCACTCCGGGATACTTTTGCGCGAAGAGCGTGGGATTCTTGGCCAGCACCACGAACCCCGCCGGATCAATGCTCGCCCCGGCGGGGAAGGCGTAATCGATTCCCGCCGTAAAACGCATGCCGAAGAGCGGAATCGTGGTGCTTCCCACATTCTTGATCTCGATGAATTCGTATTCGCTGCCGCTCGTCGCCCCGACATCCGGCGGGTGATACATGATTTCCGTGATCAACAGCGCGGGCTTTGCGCCGCCGACAAATGTCGCCTCATTGACCGGACTCCATTCGCCGTTGGAATTGAGCACCCGCGCCCGCACGGTCGTCGTCTGCGGCAGGCTGACCGGCCCGCTGTAGAGCGTGCCCACCGCGGCGCCGCCCGCCTGGCGCGGGTCGGTCCCATTGGTTGTGTAGTAAATGCTGCCCACCCCATTGGGATTGGTGATCGTCAGCTGAAAGTTGGCGCCAATCGTGCCGCCTTGCTGGCTGAATACGGGCGTGAGCGTCGCCGGCCACAGCAGCTCATCCACAAAGTGCGCATGCACCTGGACGCCACCAGCGGTGTCGTCGACGTACCCGTTCAGCAAAACCTGGCGGCGGCTCGGCGTATTCGTCGCCCCCGCGATCGTGTACCGCGTCTTGTCCCCCACCCCGCTCACCCACTGTGGAATCCGCGAGGAATTGAAACCGGAGACAAAGGGCGAAGCCTCATTGGCCAGCGCGGTGTTGCGCGCCAGGACCGCCGTATCCGACAGCGCGCCCCCATTGAAGAAATGCTTTTGAATCCGGTCCGCGCACAGCAGGCGAAATTCCGGGCTGCTGCGCAGCAGCGAATAAATAATCCGCGGCGCCGTGCTGATCGCATCCGTATTCGGCGTGGGCGTCACGATGATGCCCGAATTCACCGGCGGGAGAAAACAGTTGCTCCGGACGTTGAGCCCAAAATTGCCGAAGGCGCCCTCCGCATCCCACACCATGAAATGAAACTTGCCCGTCGTGGAGCGCTCGCGCGCCGCGATCCAGTTGTTATGCGGCCAGTCGCCGGTGGCGCAATACACATTCACCAGGACGTAATCGACAAAGTTCACCATGTTCAACCGGGCCTGCGTCCCCTGGTAGTTGGCCAGCACACTCTGCGGATTATTGCGCAGGAACGTGATCAGCTCCTGCATCGCGATCAAATCTCCGTCGGAAGGGATGGCCACCTGCATCACGTCGAAATTCAAATCACTGCCAAAGCGTTCCCGGCACCATTCCTCGCGGACATGCTCGCAGATGTTGTAGATGCCCTTGTAGATGCCGTTGATGTACAGGTTCACATTCAGCCCGAGGCTGCTCGGCTGGCCCTCGTCGGCGTAGAGCCGGCGCACCAATTCATCGAGAATGAAGGGGTTCAGATCATTGTGTCCCGCACGGAAGCGGAAGTCGCTGTGCTTGGTGACCGGCGAGAGCGGGATGACGGGAAAATTGAGTGGGTCGCCGCTCAAATCATCCCGCATGTAAAAATTCATCGACGGCTTGCGCAGCGCATTCGTCGCTGACCACCCGCCCGAATTCGGCGCCGTATCCCGATTCTGTTCCACCAGGGTGTAGCGCGGCCGCGTAAAAGCGCTGCCCGAAAGACGAAGCCCCATGTTGATGTTGAAGCCCGGCACATTGCCTGGATACAGCATCTGCCAGTTCACCGGGCGCTCCATGCATTTCCCGCGCACATTCGGATTGTTGTACTGCGCAGGATCGCCCAACCCGACCCAGGGATTCCCCTCGACGTCGAAATTTTTGCCGGCGCCGATGTCGTCCTTGTTGATCGCCATGACGCCAAACGGGCGGTACAGGGAGCGGCTTTCCGTGGCCGTCAGCGCCACCGACGGCAGATTGGCGCGCGCCCCTTCGTTGATCAGGTAATTTTGCACGGCGATGTCGGAGGGAATCCGGCCCGTGAGGTAAGCGCGGGCTCGAATCACTTTCGTCGCCGCGACGGCCACAGCCCCAGAATACGTAAAGCACCTTGGGTTGCTGTTGTTCGTCGGATCCAGCGGCTCACTACCGTCATCCGTGTACCGGATGGTGGCCCCCACCGTCGTGGTCGTGAGCGTCACGGATTGCGAACCCGAATAATAGCCGCCCGCCACGCCGAAACTGGGCGTCGCGACAAATCCGCTGAATTCGTTGCCCGAGTTCACCGTCCCCGGCGTGGCCAGATCCGAATAAACATACTGCCCCGAGGCATTGCGCATGTAGCTGTAGTGCGGAAATCCCTTGGGCACCGGGGTGATTTCCTGCACCAGCGTGCCGGTCCCGTTGTACAGTCCGAGATATTCTCCATCCGCGCTGAGCTTGAAGTTCGTGTGCAGATATCCGCTCCCCGCCGGGGCGGTGATGTCGAGCCCATCGCAGAGCACCAGCAAATATCCGCCCGCGGGAATGCTGATATTCGGAAAGGCCCACTTCGCCGTATCCCCGCCATCGTCGGTCAATGTCCAGCCATTCAGCGAAACTGCCGCCGCGCCATTGTTGAAAAGCTCCACCCAATCGACCACCGAGTCCGGAAGATCCGGGCTGTCGTCCTCCGCGCCATCCGGATCGAACACCGGCTCCTGGGTGCCGATGAAATACTTCCATTGCGCCGAGTTATTCGCCACCAGCGTGACGGGAGACGCGGACGCGATTTGCAGGCTGGCTTTGACCGCGATGTCGGAATCGCCAATGGCGACGTTGTGGACCTGGACGGCCAGCACATTGGCGCCCGGCACCAGCAGACGATTCGCGGGGTCGAGCGTCACCGTCGTGGTGCTGCCAAAATTCCGCGTCGCGCTCGAGACCGCTGTGCGCGGAGTAAATGTATTGGGCGTTTGCAGATTCGCCCGCGAAACCTCCACGCCATTAATGTAGGCCACGTACGAGTCGTCGTAATCGATCAGCAACTGCAGCGCGGTGGCGTCCGCAGCCTGAATATCCGTGACGTTAAAAACGATGCGCGTGTAAAGCGACGGCGTCACGCCCACGACGCCGCTGACCGTCGTCCCGAGGCCGGCGACACCCTGGCCAATGGGCCCCGCTCCCTGCACCCAGCCCGTTTCCAGATACGTGGTCTTGGCCCACGGCACGCTCAATTTTCCGGAATTGAGCAAGGATGGATCATAGACCCCGCCCGAAGGCTCCACCACGCCGACGAAGTATTTCCACTGGTCATTGTTGAGGACCAGATTGGCATTCGTGGTCCCGCCAATGCGGAGC
>FTCB01000398.1_pt1 | contig 10229 bp, 4 predicted proteins | sample 1639431 | NCBI WGS metagenome assembly FTCB01 (sample SAMEA3914864, study PRJEB12502) | metagenome | biome: forest; material: soil | place: USA | collected 2012-03-12 | depth 0.3 m
AAGGAAGTGTGGGCCAAGTCCATCGACCCCCTCGGCGCTTTCAATCTCGGCTTCAGTGGCGACCGCACCGAGCACGCGCTCTGGCGCATCGACAACGGCGAGTTTGACGGCACCAAGCCCAAGGTGATCGTCATTCTGCTCGGCACCAACAATATCGGCCATAAGTCCTCGAACCCGCAGCAAACTGCCGAAGGCATGAAGGCCATCCTCGAGCGTCTCTCGAAAAAGACCCCCGATGCCAAAGTGCTCCTCCTCGGCGTCTTCCCCCGCAGCGCGAAAGCCGACGAACCGCTCCGCCAGCAGGCCGCCGAAATCACCAAGCTCTACTCCGCCCTCGCCGACGGCAAAAAAGTCGTCTTCCTCGACATCGGCCCGAAATTCCTCGAAGCCGACGGCACCATGAGCAAGGAAATCATGCCCGACTTCCTGCACCCCTCCGCCCAAGGCTACCAAATCTGGGCCGACGCCATGCTCCCCACCCTCCAGGAGATGCTCAAGTAACGGGACGCCCCAAGGAGCGGCGACATTCTTGTCGCCGTCGAAAACAGAGCGCGAAGCGCCAAACTTTTTGCGCGCTTGGTCTCCGACTGCGCGTCGCGTGGTAAATTGGACTGCTCCGCAGTCTCATGGCCGACGGCGACAGGAATGTCGCCGCTCCTTGGCGCCTATAGACATTCCCCCAACGCCGCCGCTTAACGCTTCCAAAGCCTCCCGAAACGTGGCATGCTGCTCTCCGTCAAATTCAATGAGGAAGGCCCCACCCCGAAAGTGGTCCGCTCGACAAAGCGCCAGCAACTCGGCGTCGTATCGCCGGCATTTTCCGCCACCAAATAAACGCGAAAAAAGTCAGCAAAAAGCGGTCTGTACCTCTGAAAACCCAAGCCCTCTCCGGTTCCCGAAATTTCGCCCTCTCGGTCGCATAGGTCCCAAATCCCACCCAACCATCACCCCCTCCTCAACCGAAGGGAAGCGACCCCATGACAGCTGCCCTGATTTCCATTGCCGCCAAAAGAACGCTGCCAATGAAAAACCACGTGCTAAACACATGGAAACCTTTGTCGCCGCCCGCGCGTCTGACGCGCCGGGTGGCCTCCGAGGGGCGCCGGCAGCAGTGCCCTTTTTAGCGTGCATTGATGCAGGCGCCCGCCCATACACCGCTCTCTCATTACGGGTAAGAAACCCCGCCAACTCCAAAACTAATCGTCATGAAACGCAGACCGTATCTCGCACCTATTGCCGCTCTCGCGGTTGCCGTGAGTTTCGTCGCACCCGCAGGCGCGATTGAAAAATCCAGTCAATCCCTGCCGGGCACCGATGCCAAAAACGTGCTCGTGGCCGTGGCCACCGCGCCCACCGTCGATCGCGCGATCTACGGATTTGCCGCCCGCCTGCCGAAGGACGTGGAAGGATTTGGCGCCAACTACCGCGCCGGCGAAGTGGTGCGGAGCTTCCTGGCCTCCAAGTGGCTCGACACCTTCAAGAACCTGCCGCCGCTCAAGGAAGACCGCGACTTTCAGCGCTTCCTGCAAAATGTCCAAGGCCCGGATGCCCAGCAGGCATTGGGCATCATCGATGCCATCCTCGGCCAGGAATTCATCGTCGCCCTCCCGGCGGGTTTTGCCGAGAAGACAAAGCCCCTCATGGATGCCTACGTGGATTTCATCGGCGTCTATTTCCAGAACGCGATCATGGCCGGGATGAGCGGAAAGAAGATGGGGCCGAACGAGACGAAGCAGATGATGCGCAATGCGGCGCCCGATCTGATTCCCTCCTTCGCCAAGGCGGAAGTGCCGCCGCTCCTGTTCATCGCCAAAGCCGGCAAGGCCAAGGACCTCGTGGACGGCGCATTCGCGCAGCTCGAGGCGCAGGTCGGCAAGGGGCTGCCGCCGGCGTTTGAGCTCGGCGAGTTCAAAGTGGGCAACTACAATTTCAAGTCCATTAGCGTCTCCGCAAAGAAACTCATCGCGGCCTTCCAGGAAGAGCAGTTCAAGCTGCAGCTCCGCGAACTCATGGGCGACGAGGCCAAGGCCAAGACGGTGCTGGACCAGATCCTGACCAAAAAGGCGGAACTCGCCTGGGGCTGGGTGGATGACTATTTCGTCCTCTCCATCGGCTCGGACCACAGCCACGTGAGGTTCGCCGCCAGCGATGCCGAGAGCGCGCTCGCCGTGCCGGAGATCGCTTCGCGCGCCGCGCAGTTCGCCACCAAAAAGCCGCTCGGCCTCACCTACATGAGCCGCGCGATTTTCGATAAATTCTCCACGAAGATCGAATTCGCGGAGACCTTCGACAACATCACCGACGAACTCCGCGGCATCCTCAAGGAAGACGCCATCAAGGGCATGCGCGCCGATGTGCGCCGGCTCGAAGGCCAGGCGCAGAAGATCTTCACGTCCCAGTATGACGCCCAGGTGGAGGTGAGCTGGTGGGAAGGCGGCCTGCACGGCGAATCGTATGGCGGCGTCCGCCAGATCAACATGGACTCCAGCAAGCCGCTCGGGTTTGCCAGCCTGCTCAGCCCGACGACGTTCCTCTTCGCGGACTCCCGCACCTCGGCGAACACCAAGCTCATGGTGGACTTCGTCGAAGACGGCGCCTCCACCGTGTGGAGCTGGTATCAAAAATACGGCACCACCATGGTGCCGGAGAGCGAGCGCCAGGGCGCGCAAATGATTGAAGCCATCGGCCTCCCGCTGGTGAAACAAGCGTGGGGCTCCCTCCGCGCGCTCGGCAAAGCGCTCGGCGACGAAGGCGCCTTCCTCATCGATGTGAACGGCGATATGCCGACCATTCCGGACCTCCCGCCCTTCCTCGCCAGCGGCAAAGTGCCGCGCATCGCCTATGTGGCCGAGCTGAAGGATCGCGCCGCGCTGAGCGAGTCGTGGAAAGGTTTCGCCAGCATCATCAAGCAAATCGCCGCACTCGCGGAAGCGCCGCAGAATATTCCCGAGCCGCAGTCCAAGACCGAAGGTGGCCTGGAGCTGGACTTCATCCCGCTCCCGGTGAACACCGGCGACCTGCTCCCGCACATCGCCATCAGCAAGGACCGCTGGATCCTCAGCACCTCGCCGAGCTTCAGCAAAGAGCTCGCCGCCAAGCCCGCCGCCGCCGGTGCGCCCATGGGCGGCCTGCTGAATGTGAGCTTCACCGCGCTGTGGGACGTCGCTGAGAAGTGGCTCGCCGTCGCCGACAAAAACTCCGACGCCATGTTTGGCCAGCGGGATTCCGCCAAGTTCAAACAAATCCGCCCGGTGCTCGACTCCGTCCTCAAACTCGCCCGCTCGGTCGAGGGCCTCGAACTCAAAATGTTCGAGGAGGAAGGCAAAGCCCGCGCCAGCGTCTTCCTGAAAATCCACGACGCGCAGTAGCCACGTCGCCGCAAGCGGAAGCTTGCGGATGCACGCACGGTAAGCGTCCAGATATCAACAACGTCTTTGCGGGCCGGGGATCGCTCCCCGGCCCACATCACGTTCAGTGCAAGGTAGGGACGGCACGCCGCTGCCGTCCCACGCTTTCTGTGCGCCATAGAGATCCGGGACAGCGGCGGCGCGCCGTCCCTACCTTTGCTTAGTGTTTCGCCAGCACCTTCGCCGCGAGATCCGGCGGGACCTCCGCATAGTGCGAGGGCTGCATCGAATAGTCCGCCCGGCCCTTGGAGAGGGACCGGATGGCATTCGCGTAGCCAAACATCGTGGCGAGCGGCACCTCCGCCGCGATGCTCACGCTGCCGTTGCCAGCGGCGACATCGCTCACGAGCCCGCGCCGGCGATGCAGATCGCCGACGAGATCGCCCTGGAATTCCGGCGGCGCCGTGCAGGCCACGGACATCACCGGCTCCAGCAGCACGGGCCGCGCTTTGGCCACGGCATCCTTGAACGCGAGGCTGCCCGCGATCTGGAAAGCCAGATCGTTGGAGTCCTTGCTGTGGAAGGCGCCGTCGACCATCGCGACTTCGAGGTCCACGACAGGATAGCCGCCGAGGCCGCCATTTTGCGCGGCTTCGACGATGCCCTTCTTCACCGCATTGATGAACTGGCGCGGAATGGCGCCGCCGGTCACGCGGTCGACGACCATGAGGCCGCTGCCGCGAGGCGTGGGCGTGACCTCGACGAATACGACGCCGTACTGGCCGGAGCCGCCGGACTGCTTGATGTGCCGGCCTTCGCCCTTCGTCGGGACCGTGATGGTCTCGCGATAGGCAATCTCCGGTTCGCCTGCACGCGTGGCGACATCGAAGCTTTCGCGCATGCGCTGGCGGATGACTTCGAGGTGCAACTCACCCATGCCGGCGATCAGCGTCTGGCCCGTCTCCGGATGCGTACTCACGCGGAAGGTGGGATCATCTTCCGCGAGCCGCTGCAGCACGAAGCCGAGGCGTTCCTGGTCCGTGCGCGTCACCGGCTCGATGGCCATCGACACGACGGGGTCCGGGAATTTCGGTGGGCCGAGCAATACCGGCGCGTCTTCCGCGCACAAGGTGTGGCCCGTGACCACGTCCTTGAGCCCGGCGACCACCGCGATGTCGCCCGCAAAGGCGGCTTCGATGGCCAGTTCGTCGTCGGCGCGAATCTCAGAGATGCGGCTGACGCGTTCCCGGCGTCCGGTATTCGTGTTCAGCACGGTGTCGCCTGGGCGCAAAACGCCCGAGTACACGCGCACGAAGATGCGCCGGCGCGAGAACTGATCGGTGCTCGATTTGAAGATGAGCGCGCGGAGCGGTCCGTCATCCTTCGCCGGGATCGCGACGGCCTCGCCCGTTTCCGGATCGGTGCCCATCGCCGGCGGAAGGTCCGCTGGACTCGGCAGATAGTCGATGACCGCATCGAGCAGCGGCTGCACGCCGCGATACTTGAACGCGGAGCCGCCGACCACCGGAACAAAGCGGTTCGCAATCGTCTGGCGCCGGACCGCGCGCTTCAATTCCGCCGCGCTGACCTCGCGCTCGGCGAGGAAAGCTTCGCCGATTTCAGCATCGATTTCCGCGAGCGCTTCGAACAAGGCACGGCGAGCCCGGGCCGCCAAATCGCGGCTGGGCGCGTCGAGTTCCTCGACACGATAGCGCAACCCGTGGTCATCGGCCGGATCGTAAACGATGGCCCGGCCATTAATGACGTCGAGCTGCCCCCGCAATTCGTGCTCCGCGCCGATGGGCAGGAGCACCGGCCAGGCGTTGGCGCCCAGCTTGGTGCGCATTTCGGCAACCACGCGATCGAAGTTCGCGCCGAGCCGATCCATCTTGTTGATGAAGGCCAGGCGCGGCACGCCATAGCGGGTGGCCTGCCGCCACACTGTTTCGGATTGCGGCTGCACGCCTTCCACGCCGGAGAACACGGCGACGGCGCCGTCGAGCACGCGCATGGAGCGCTCCACCTCGGCCGTGAAATCCACGTGCCCGGGAGTATCGATGATGTTGATGCGATGCGCCTGGCCGGCGAAGAGCTTGGCCAGCCCTTCCTCGGCGCGTGGCGCCCACGTACAGGAGATCGCCGCCGCGGCAATGGTGATGCCCTTTTGGCGCTCGATGGGATCGAAATCCATCGTGGTATCGCCGTGATGCACGTCGCCGGAGTGATGAATCGCGCCGGTGTACAGCAGCATCCGCTCGGTCAGCGTCGTCTTGCCGGCATCGATGTGCGCGGCGATGCCGATGTTCCGCGTCCGCTCGAGAGCGAAGGGTCGTTGGATGTTGGTGTTCAGTTTGGTCGTGTTCATGGTGACTCCGTTGGTTTGGTGTGTCGCCACGCTTCCCCGCTGCGAAGGAATCGGATCAGGGCATAAAAAACCCCGCTGGCTCACTTCGAGGAGGCAGCGGGGCGAAAGGGTTTCAGCCCGTCGTTAGACGGCCTTCGCGCTGCTCCTCGGCGGGAAAATAAATTTCAGGATGCGGCTCGCCGCGGCAAAGCCCGTCCCCGCACGGCGAGTGGAACCACTCGCGTGCCGGCTGAGATTCGTGATGAATCGGACGAGCAACATACAGGAAGGAAGAAAGCAGAACCCGGGGGCGAAGTCAAACCAGGTAGGGATGCCACGCCGTCGGCGTCCCTGATCTTTGTATTTGGGAAAACATCCCGGCTCTTGCGGAGATCAGGGACGCCGACGGCGCGGCGTCCCTACCTTTAGGCCGACGGCAGCCGTCCGGTGCGCTCGAGTTCCAGCAGGAGGCGCTTGCGCCACATGCCGCCGCCGTAGCCGGTGAGGCTGCCGTCTTTGCCGATGACGCGGTGGCACGGATTCAGGATCGCGAGGCGATTGGTCCCGTTCGCATTGGCCACCGCGCGCACGGCCGCGGGCCGGCCCACGCGTTCGGCCAGCGTTTCATAGCTGATCGTTTCGCCATACGGGATGCGGCGCAGTTCCTCCCACACGCGCTCTTGAAACTCGGTCCCGACCGGCGCGAGCGGCACGGTGAATTCGCGGCGGCGGCCCTCAAAATACTCGGCGATCTCCCGGCGCAGCGTTTCGAAATGCGCGTGCTCGCCCGGCACCAGCGGGCAGCGGAAACGGCGGCGCAGCGTGTCGAAGTGACGTTCGAGCATGCGGCGATCGGCGAAGTCAAAGAGCACGAGGCCATCGTCATTCGCCGCCGCGATGAAACGGCCGACTGGCGTTTCGATCATCGTGATGAAAAGGCAGGAACCCTCGCGGCTGCGGCCCGGCGGCTCGCCGAACGTGCGCCCAAAGGCGGAGCGGAAACCGCTGTGGGATTCGAAGCCGTGGCCGAGGATCACATCCTCGAGATTGCCGCCCTCGCGGATTTTCGTGAACGCCTTCGCCAGCCGCCGCGCGCGGCACCACGCCACAAACGTGAGGCCGTAATGCTCGAGAAACCAGCGGCGCGCGCGCTCGGATGAGACGCCAAGCGCGCGAAGATCCGCCGCTTTGATACGCGATTCCCGATCCGCTTCGACGTGCTGCAACAACTTCGCGACCCACTCCGGCGGAGCGCCGCCGACCTCGGTGGGCCGGCATAATTTGCACGGACGATACCCGGCAAAAACGGCTTCGCGCACGCTGCTGAAGAACTCGCAGTTCTCCGGCTTCGGCTTGCGCGGCGGCGTGCATGTGGGCAGGCAGAAGATTCCCGTGGTGCGCACGGCGACGAAGAAAACGCCGACATACGCGGGATCGGATTCCTGAAAAGCGCGCACCATTTCCTCACGAGGCGGAAGCAGCGGCAGAGTCATAGTATTCATGCACACACCCTAACATAGCGGTGCCACCGAAAATGCGACGGGCAATTCTGGAGTGCGGCGGCATGACGCCGCTCTAGGGGCTGGGCGGGATTTTGGGAGGTGGTGGGTAACCTGCTCGAAAAGAGAACGAGCAAGGTGCTTCGGACATTCCTTCCATCCGCCGCCCACAATTCCCTCCCTACCGCCAGAGCGGCGTCATGCCGCCGCACTCCAGAACGCCTACTTCCGCGCCGGGCCGCAGGACTCGCGTTCGATGAACTTCACGCCGAGGACGATCTTTTGCGCTTCGATGGGGATGCCGGCGCGGATTTGGCGGGCAGCCTCCTGGACGGCAGTGGACGCCAGTTCATCGAGCGGCAGTGCGACGGTGGAGATCGCCATGCAGGACGCCGGGGCTTCGAGATGATCGGCGAGGGCGATGACGCTGAGATCGCCCGGAATGGACAGGCCGCGGCTTTGCGCGGAGCTCACGAGGCCGCAGGCCGACTGCTCGCTCAGGCAAAAGATGGCGGTGGGCCCGGCTGTGCGGACGGCGAGCGCTTCCATCGCGGACATGCCGGCGCAGAAGGTGAGGTCGCCTTGGAAAATATTCTGCGGATCGATGTGCAGGCCATATTCCTGCGCGGCGACGCCGATGGCGCGGTTCATTTCCGCGAGCCGCGGCTCGGGGCTGCCAAAGGGACCGCCGACAATCGCGAGCGTGCGATGGCCGTGCTTGATGAGATGGCCCAGCGCCAGGCGCGCGGCGCCGAGATAATCCGGCAGCACGCTGGTCGCGCCGGCGAGCAGCGCTTCGTGGCCGATCAAAATAAACGGATGCCCCCGCCGCTGCACGATGCGGCAGAGCGAGGCGTTGGCCACGCCGAGACAAAGGAAGCGCGACGCGGTGCCGTTGAAAATGGGGGGCGGGAGTCCTTCGCTCTCGGCGCCGTAGTCGCGGCCTTCGTCGTAGTGCGCGACGGCGAGGTTGCCCTGCGAACCCGCGGCGATGGCCGAATTCGCAATGCGCGAGGCGAAAGGGTGCGCCAGCCCGCCCGGCGCGCGCGCGGGGATGAGCAGGCAAATGTCGCCCTGCTCGGGATACATCCGCACAAAGGCGCGCAGATCATTCGGCACATAGCCGAGTTCGCGGCAGACTTTGAAAACTTTTTCGCGCGTCCGCTCGCTCACGCGAATGCCGTAGTCGCGGTCATTCAGCAGCGACGAGATTGCTCCCTGAGACACCCCGGCCGCGCGCGCGATCGCCGCCATGGTGATCGGCTTGAGCGGGCCGCCATTGTTCTTGGCAGCTCGGGGATCCGGATTCGCCCCGCCTGGTGTTGAGGCGGCGGCCTCAGAGGGCAAATTCATTTTGCAGGAAAGTCACACGTTGGCGTGATAAACAAGGGTAAACTGCCGGCCCGTGAAAATTGTGGCTTTCACGAGGGCAGGGAGGAAAAGAATGATAAAACCGCTAGCCTTCGGGCAGGATTTGTTTGACGAGGCGCGTGACTCCGTCTTTGGCAAAACTGCTGGCCGGGTAAAGCTGTTGAGCCTTGAGGTAATGGGCCAGAGAGCTGCCAAACTGCTCCTTTTTCTCGAGATCCTCGGCGGTCTTGATGGATTTTACAAAATCACTGGCGCGGGTCGTGGCATCGGCGCGCTGCTGGTTGAGGATGGGGTCCTCGGGGAACTTGCGCCACGCCCTCTCGAGTACCTCCCAGGCGCCGGCGGAATCGCTTTGCGATTCGTGCGCGGAAGCTTCGCGGACGGCCATCTCGATGCTCTCCATGTCGGCCATCACTTTTTCAAAGACGGGCTTGCGGTCGGCATCCTGCATCACCGCGCCGTAGGATAGCTTGTTGTTCCAAATTTTCCGGTAGTTGTGCTGTTGCACCAGGTCATCAAACTCAAGCAGGGTGCGTTCCATGGTGTCGCCCTGGTGTAAGAGCTTCTCCGAAGCATCTTTAAGCTCTGGGCTGAATGGCCAGATTTCGCCGGCGGCGGTCATCGCTTTGTTCACCTCGGCCTGGTTGTTGTTGATGGCGGCGAGCTTGGCCTCGGCGAGGTGCTTCCGGACGAGCAGCCGGGCGCCCTCAATCGCGGCGGTGGGCTGGGTATCGTCGAAGTCGTTCGCGACCTTCTTCAAATCCTTCACGATCTGCTCGGCGCGGCCATAATCCCTGCTGTCGATGGCGGAGATGAGCTGGAAGCTCTTTTGCGAAAACTCGAGGCACTGGCGCTTTTTATCGCGCGCGATGAGCCGCACCTCGGGCATGTATTCGCCGACGACGAAAGCCTCCTGCAGCCGCTCGGTGGCGCCCTTCATTTCGTTTTTCGTCAGCAGGTAGTCGAAGGCCTTCGTGCCCTCGCGCACGTCGCGCATGGCTTCGTTGGCCAGCGAATCGATGATGCTCACGGTGGGCGGCATGCCGGTGCTGCGCTGGATGGCTTCCGTCATGTCCTTGCCGAGATTCAGCTTGGTGTCGCCGTCGGTGAAAATGGCCCGGTAAAAGCGCGTGGCCATGATCACGTGCTGGAAACGGCGCTGCGCGAGAAATTGCACCATGAGCGTGTGGAAGCCGACCTTGGCCTCCAGTTCGGAAAGCTCGCGCTTCACCTGGTTGGCCTTGATGGCGACGAGCCGCTCCGCCATGCGGCGGGAATAGCCGGCGGTCTGGTAGTCGGTGCTATTGGCGGGATTCACCGCGCCCGGGCCGGCGCCGCCGCCGCCACGATTATTGCCGCCGCCGCGGTTGCCGCCACCACCGCCGCCATTGGGCGTTTTGACGGAGCCCGCTGGCGCGGGGCCTTGCTGGATCTTGCGGTCCTCGGTGACCGATTGGAGATTCCACTCCAATTGCCGGATTTCGTCCTCAAACGCGGAATTGGCATTGGCGAGCCGCGCTTGATTGCGTTGCGCCTGCCACACGGCGTAGACGGCGTCGGCCAGCGAGTCGCAGAGATGCGCGTCGATGTCGTAGCGCCCGCCATAGGGGAGGAGCTTGAAAGCGGCATCGATGTTTTGCTGGGTCGCGTTGCCGGGCGAGAGGAGGG